>Ga0307375_10000611_pt1 | contig 43353 bp, 42 predicted proteins | sample TR1MG_FD_202531 | JGI IMG/M metagenome (GOLD analysis project Ga0307375, IMG submission 202531) | Soil microbial communities from Risofladan, Vaasa, Finland - TR-1 | ecosystem: Environmental > Terrestrial > Soil > Coastal area > Acid sulfate soil | place: Finland: Risofladan, Vaasa | collected...
TGTACACGCTGCTGATCGCCGCGTTCATTCCAAGGAGGTCCGTGGCGGGGTTGTTCAATCTGCAGGGTGTCGTGCTGTTCGCGCTGTACCTGCTCGGCATCGTCAGCGCACTGGTGGTGGCCAGCGTGATCAAGCGCCTGCGCCGCGACAAGAGCGAGCACGCATTGCTGATGGAGCTGCCAGCTTACCGCATGCCGCAGTTGCGCGACGTGGCGCTGGGCCTGTGGCAGCGAACGGTGATCTTCCTGCGCCGCGTCGGCGGCATCATCCTTTCGCTGACCGTGCTGCTGTGGTTCCTGTCGAGTTTTCCCGGTGCGCCGGCCGGGGCCACCGAGCCGGCGATCGATTTCAGCCTGGCCGGTCGCCTCGGCCATGCGATGCATTACCTGTTCGCGCCGATCGGCTTCAACTGGCAGATCTGCATCGCACTGGTGCCCGGGCTGGCGGCGCGCGAGGTGGCGGTTTCGGCGCTGGGCACGGTCTACGCGATGTCCGGCAGCGATTCGGCGCTGGTCAGTCAGCTGGGTACGGTGATCGCGCAGCAATGGTCGCTGGCCACCGCGTTGTCGTTGCTGGCCTGGTACGTGTTTGCACCGCAATGCATGTCCACGCTGGCGGTGATCCGGCGCGAGACCAACTCGTGGCGTTACGTGGCGATCAGCGCGGGTTACATGTTCGCGCTGGCCTATGCCGCCTCGCTGCTGACCTACCAGATCGCGAGGTTGCTGACATGAGCGGTTTTGCGCTGGTGCAGGCGGTGGTGATCGGCGTGGTGGTCGCGTTCAGTGCGTGGCAGGCGTTCCGCAAGCTGCTGCCGCAAACCAGCCGACGCCTGCTCGCCGGGATTTCCGCCGCGCTGGATCGGCCGGGTCGTTCGGCAGCCATGCGTCGCCTCGGCCGCTGGCTGCAGCCGGCGGCGGCGAAAGCCGGCGCTTGCGGCAGTGGCGACGGCTGCAGCAGTTGCGGTGGCTGCGCTCCGGCGAAGCCCGTGTTGGATGGCGCCGACCAGCGCCCGCTGCATTTCCGCTCGCGGCAATAGCGCCCGGCAGCCGTAGGCCTGGGTAATCGGAGCGCACCCTGTGCGCGAACGCTCTTCAGCGCTCGGACAAGAGCTTTCGCGCACAGGGTGCGCTCCTACACGGGCGGGGGCGATGCTGAGCCCATGAAAAAGCCGGCATGCGCCGGCCTGCACTTTTGGCTATGAAAAAGCCGGCATGCGCGGGCCTGCACTTTTGGCTATGAAAAAGCCGGCATGCGCCGGCTTTTTGCGTCACCCCGGATCGCGCTCCGGCTTAGGCCAGTTCGCGGATCTTCGCGTTGAGGCGGCTCTTGTGGCGGGCGGCCTTGTTCTTGTGGATCAGGCCGCGTGCGGCATAACGGTCCATCACCGGCTGGGCGACGGTGAAGGCGGCGATGGCGCCGGCCTTGTCCTTGGCCTCGATCGCCTTGACGACCCTCTTCAGGGCGGTGCGGACCATCGAGCGGGCACTGATGTTGCGCAGGCGGCGCTGCTCGGACTGGCGCGCGCGCTTCTTCGCGGACTTGATGTTGGCCAAGGTAGAACTCCGGGATGCAGGTGTGGAAAAAGACGCCAATTATGCGGGCGATTCGCCATTGCGTCAATCATTGCAGGGCGGCGAATGGCGATACGGGCCGGTGTGCCGACAACGGTTCGGCGGCAATGCCCGCATTGTGCCATGTTCCGGCTGTGAACTTGCCTGTGACGACTGTCAGACTATGCGCTTGCGCCCGGCCGCACGATGCGGGAGCGTGAAATCATCCCGTCGCAATTGAAGGTAACGACAACGCATGAAGTCTCCCAGCATGTTCCGCGGGCTGCTCTCGTTCAGCAGCATGACGATGGTTTCGCGGGTACTCGGGTTGTTGCGCGACATCTCGATGAGTCATGTGTTTGGCGCCAGTGCCGCGACCGACGCATTCGTCATCGCGTTCCGCATTCCCAATTTCATGCGCCGTCTGTTTGCCGAGGGATCGTTTTCCACGGCGTTCGTGCCGGTGTTCACCGAGGTCAGGGAAACCGGCTCGCACGAGGATCTGAAGCAGCTGATGTCGCGCGTATCCGGCACGCTGGGCGGCGTGCTGCTGGTGGTCACCGCGCTTGGCTTGATCTTCGCGCCGCAGGTGGCCGGCATCTTTGCGCCGGGGGCGCTGGACCACCCGCACAAGTTCGACCTGACCACGGATCTGGTGCGGCTGACGTTTCCGTTCATCCTGTTTGTTTCGCTGACCGCCCTGGCGGGTGGCGCGTTGAACAGCTTCCACCGTTTCGCGCTACCGGCGCTGGCGCCGGTGATCCTCAACCTGTGCATGATCGCCGGCGCCCTGTGGGTGGCTCCCCATCTGGGTACGCCGATCATGGCGATGGGCTGGGCGGTGCTGCTGGCCGGCATCCTGCAGCTGTTGTTCCTGCTGCCGGCGCTGCGTGGCATCGATCTGCTCAGTCGACCGCGCTGGGGCTGGAACCATCCGCCTGTACGCCGGATCATGCAGTTGATGGTGCCCACCTTGTTCGGCTCATCCGTGGCGCAACTCAACCTGTTGCTGGATACCGCGGTGATCTCGCTGCTGATCACCGGCTCGCAGACCTGGCTGTGGCAGTCGACGCGCTTTCTCGAGTTGCCGTTGGGGGTGTTCGGCGTGGCGCTGGGCACGGTGATCCTGCCGGCGCTGTCGCGCCATCATGTCGGTACGGATCGGGCCGGATTTTCCAGGTCGCTGGACTGGGGTTTGCGCCTCACGTTGTTGATTTCGTTGCCCGCCATGTTTGCCTTGATGTTGCTGGCCGGACCGCTGGTGGTCACCCTGTTCCAGAACGGTCACTACACCGCCTTCGATGCGCGGATGACAGTCTGGTCGACGCTCGCGCTCAGTGGCGGGTTGCCGGCCTACGCGCTGGTAAAGGTGCTGTTGCCGGCGTTCTATGCACGACAGGACACGCGCACACCGGTCAAGGCGGGGGTGATCGCGTTGATCGCCAACATGCTGTTCAACGGCATCTTCATCGTGCTGCTGTTTGAACTGTGGGCGCCGCCGGCGCTGAAGCAGGCGGGCTGGCTGGACGCCATCGCCCAGGTGCCGGGCCTGCATGTGGCATTGGCCATCGCCAGCAGCCTGTCGAGCTATCTCAATTTCATCCTGCTGTGGCACTGGTTGAAACGTGCGGGTGTGTACCAGCGCGAACCTGGCTGGGCGCGTCACTGGCTGCGCCTGGCCGTGGCCTGTGCCGCGATGGTGGCGGTGTTGCTGCTGGGCCGCTGGTGGTGGCCGGAATGGGGCAGGCTGCCGGTGCTCACCCGGGTCTGGCATCTGGCCGTGCTGGTGCTGGCCGGGGCGGTGACCTATGTCGGCATGCTGCTCGCTGGTGGCTTCCGGCTGCGCGATTTGCGTGGCACGTGATGCGGCCGGGCAGCCGGATGGGCGCTCCTGACGAAGCGCGTGTGCCCGCTATACTGGCGTCATGATGAGACTTTCCAGGGATGTCGCAGGCCCGTGCCTGGCGCCGGGCGGCAGCGTGATCGCGGTCGGCGCATTCGATGGCCTGCATCGCGGGCACCAGGCGCTGCTGACCCAGGTGCGCGAGCGGGCGCAGGTGCTCGGCTGCAGCCCGGTCGTGGTGAGCTTCGAGCCGTTGCCGCGCGCGTTCTTTGCCGCCGAGCCGTTGCCGCGATTGTCCAGCGTGCGCGAAAAGCTCATCGGTTTCGCCGCTGCCGGCATGGCACACACGTTGTTGCTGCGCTTCAACGTGGCGTTGACGGCGATGTCGGCCGAGGATTTCGTGCGACGCGTGCTGGTCGACCGGCTGGCCGCAACGGAAGTATGGGTGGGCGGCGATTTCCGTTTCGGCCACAAGCGCGGCGGCGACATGGGTTTGCTGGAGCGGATGGGCGCACAGCTAGGCTTTGCCGCCTGCGCGATGCCGGCGGTGCAGATCGATGGCGCCCGCGTTTCGGCCAGCCGGGTGCGCCTGCTGCTGGCCGCCGGCGAATTTGCGGGTGCCGAACCGCTGCTGGGGCGACCATTCGTGATCGACGGCAAGGTGGAGCACGGCAACCAGCTCGGCCATACCCTGGGTTACCCCACCGCCAACATCCACCTGCGGCGGGTCAGCCCGATCCACGGCATCTTTGCGGTGCGTGTGGGCGTGGGCGAGTGCGCGTGCAGCTGGCCGGGGGTGGCCAGCCTGGGCGTGCGACCAACCGTGAATCAGGTCAGCCAACCTCTGCTGGAAGTGCATCTATTCGACTTCGACGGCGATCTTTACGGCCAGCGCATGGCGGTGGAGTTCGTCGCGAAGCTGCGCGACGAACAGAAGTTCGACGGGCTGGAGCCGCTGAAGGCGCAGATGGCGCTCGATGCCCGCATGGCGCGCGAACTGCTGGGCATGAATCCTCGCCTGCTGGAGGCGTGAGCCGTCGGCCGGCATTCCGGTTTTGGTCGGGATCCACTAACTTTCAACTCTTTGCCTGCCGGTGGCGGGCGACAACAGACCAGTGATGGCAAACACGCGATGACCCACGACTACAAGAGCACGATCAACTTGCCGCAGACGGATTTCCCGATGCGCGGCGACCTGCCCAAGCGCGAGCCGGGCTGGCTGGCCGAGTGGGAGCGGGTCGACCGCTATGCGCAGATCCAGCGGCACACGGCCGGCCGCGACAAGGTGTTCGTGCTGCACGACGGCCCGCCGTATGCGAACGGGGCGATCCATATCGGCCACGCGGTCAACAAGATTCTCAAGGACATCACGGTCAAGTCGAAGCTGCTGGCCGGCCATCGCGCGCCGTACGTGCCGGGCTGGGACTGCCACGGCCTGCCGATCGAGATCGCGGTGGAGAAGAAATTCGGCAAGCCGGGCGACAAGCTCGATGCGGCCGCGTTCCGGCAGAAGTGCCGCGAGTACGCGGCCGAACAGGTCGACACGCAGCGCACCGATTTCAAGCGCCTCGGCGTGCTCGGCGACTGGCAGCGGCCGTACCGCACGATGGATTTCAAGTACGAGGCGGACATGCTGCGCGCGCTGGCGCGGGTGGTCGCCAACGGGCATGTGATGCGCGGCGCCAAGCCGGTGTACTGGTGCTTCGATTGCGGCTCGGCGCTGGCCGAGGCGGAGATCGAATATGCCGACAAGGTTTCGCCTGCCGTCGATGTGGCGTACGACGCCGCCGATACCGAAACGCTGGCCGCGATGTTCGAGGTGGATGCCGTCGATGCGATCGTCGCCGTGCCGATCTGGACGACCACGCCATGGACATTGCCGGAGAGCCAGGCGGTGTCGCTCGGCGCCGAACTGGACTACGCGCTGATCGAGGGGCCGGCCCGTGACGGCCGGCGCGTGCTGCTGGTGGTGGCCAGCGCGCTGGTCGACAAGGTGGCGCTGCGTTATGGCCTGGCGCAGGCGACGGTGCTCGGCCATGCGAGCGGTCAGGCGCTGCAAGGGCTGAAGCTGCGACATCCGTTCTATCCGCGCGAAGTACCGCTGATCCTCGGCGAGCATGTGTCGGCCGAGGAAGGCACCGGCGCCGTGCATACCTCGCCCGATCATGGCGTGGAGGATTTCGTGGTGTCGCGCGAGTACGGCATCGAGCTGCTCAACTACATCGAATCGAATGGCGCCTTCCGCCGGGATACGCCGGCAGCCGATGGCCTGGCGCTGGGCGGCATGCATGTCTGGAAGGCCAACGACGCGGTCGTCGAACTGTTGCGCCGGCGCGGCGTGCTGCTGGCGCACGCGAAGATCGAGCACAGCTATCCGCATTGCTGGCGGCACAAGACGCCGGTGATCTACCGCACTACGCCGCAGTGGTTCATAAGCATGGAGCAGGCGAAGCTGCGCGAGACCGCGCTGACCGCGATCAAGACCGTGCGCTGGGTGCCGGGCTGGGGCGAGGAGCGCATCGCCGGCATGGTCGCCGGGCGGCCGGACTGGTGCATCTCGCGCCAGCGCACCTGGGGCGTGCCGATCGCGCTGTTCGTGCACAAGGCCACCCAGGAGCCGCACCCGGATTCGGTCGAGCTGCTGGAGCAGGTCGCGCAGAAAGTGGAGCAGGGCGGTGTCGATGCCTGGTTTACCCTTGATCCGGCCGAGCTGCTTGGCGATGAGGCAAAAAACTACGAGAAGGTCACCGACGTGCTCGACGTCTGGTTCGACTCCGGCGTCACCCATTTCGCGGTGATCGCGCAGCGTCCGGAGCTGCACCAGGGCACGGCGGCGCACTACAAGGTGATGTACCTGGAGGGCTCCGACCAGCACCGCGGCTGGTTCCAGTCCTCGTTGCTGACCTCGGCGGCGATCTTCGCCCGCGCCCCGTATCACGACGTACTCACGCACGGCTTCGCAGTCGATGCGAACGGCCGCAAGATGTCCAAGTCGCTCGGCAACGTGGTCGCGCCGCAGAAGGTGATGGACACGCTCGGCGCCGACGTGTTGCGGCTGTGGGTGGCCGCGGCCGATTACCGCAACGAGATGACCGTCTCCGACGAGATCCTCAAGCGCGTCTCCGACACCTACCGGCGCATTCGCAACACGGCCAAGTTCCTGCTCGGCAATCTGGACGGTTTCGATCCGGCACAACACTTGTTGCCGGTCGAGGACAGCCTGCTGCTGGACCAGTGGGCCGTGCAGCAGGCGTTCGACATGCAGCAGGCGGTGCTGGCCGCCTACGAGCGCTACGACTTCCCCGAGATCGTGGCGCGCGTGCAGAACTTCTGCACCAACGAGCTGGGTGCGCTGTACCTGGACATCACCAAGGACCGGCTCTACACCATGCCGACCGACAGCCGCGGCCGGCGCAGCGCACAGAGTGCGATGTACCGCATCGCCGAGGCGCTGGTGCGCTGGTTGGCACCGGTACTGAGCTTCACCGCCGAGGAAATCTGGCAGGCCATGCCAGATGCGGGCGGGCCCGGCTTGCGCGGCGAAAGCGTGCTGTTCGAAACCTGGTACGACGGATTGGTGAGCACGCAGGGGGCACCGGAGCAGCTGCGCTACTGGGCGGATCTGCTGGCGATTCGCGACAGCGCCTCGCGCGTGCTCGAAGGCATGCGCAAGGCCGAGCAGATCGGTGCCGCGCTGGAGGCGAAGCTGGTACTCCACGCCGACGACGCCACGGCATCGCGCTATGCCGCAACGGCCGACGAACTGCGCTTCTTCTTCATCGTGTCGGAACTCGATGTCGCACCATTGACGCCGCGTCCGGACGGTGCGGTGAAAGTGGACCTGGACGGTGTCGAGGTGTGGGTATCCGCCAGCGTCAGCAGCGCCGCGAAATGTGTGCGCTGCTGGCATCGCCGCGACGACGTGGGCAGCCATGCGGAACATCCCGAACTGTGCGGCCGCTGCGTGGGCAACGTCGAAGAGCCCGGCGAGGATCGTCGCTGGTTCTGATCCACTCCCTTCCCTGCGAAGCGAGGGCTGCTGTGCTCCCTCCCCTGCGCAGCAGGGGAGGGTTGGGGAGGGGGGGGCTCTTGATCTGCTCTCTACAAAAAAGCCAAGAGCACCCCCTCCCAGCCTCCCCCTGCAAGCAGGGGGAGGGGCCTGAAAATTGCTTCATCACCGAGTCCCACACCCCATGACCCCCAAACCCAACGCACTCATCTGGCTGTGGCTGTCCGCCGCGGTCGTCGCGCTCGACCAGCTCAGCAAATGGTGGGCCGTGCATGCGCTGTCGCCCGCCCTGCCGCACCCGGTGATTCCCGGCGTGCTCAACTGGACGCTGACGTTCAACAGGGGTGCAGCGTTCAGCTTCCTGGCCGGCGGTGCCGGCTGGCAGCGCTGGTTCTTCGTGGCGCTGGCGCTGCTCATCAATTCGGTGCTGGTGGTGTGGTTGGCGCGCACGCCGCGGCGCGACTGGCGCACCGGGATGCCGTTGGCGCTGATCGTCGGCGGTGCCATCGGCAATCTGATCGATCGTCTGCATGCGGCTCGGGTCACCGATTTCATCCAGGTGTATTTCCGCCAGTGGAGTTACCCGGTATTCAATCTCGCCGATTCCAGCATCACCGTGGGTGCGGTGATGCTGGTTGCGTTCGGAATGTTTGCGGGCAAGCGCTCAGGCAGCGTGCGATAATCGCGAGGCCTTCCGGCTTCTCTCGTAGGAGCGCACCCTGTGCGCGATGCTTTTGTCACGATCGGTGCAAAGGGCAATCGCGCACAGGGTGCGCTCCTACACAGGCTTGACGTACCCGAGACTGCAATGGACATCCTGCTCGCCAACCCCCGCGGATTCTGTGCCGGCGTCGACCGTGCGATCGCGATCGTCGAGCGTGCGCTGGAATCCTGGGGCGCACCGATATACGTGCGGCACGAGGTGGTGCACAATCGCTTCGTCGTCGACAAGCTGCGTGCCGATGGCGCGGTGTTCGTCGAGGAGCTGCACGAGGTGCCCGACGGCGCCACCGTGATCTTCAGCGCCCACGGCGTGTCGCAGGCGGTGCGCGAGGAGGCCGGGCGGCGCCATCTCAAGGTATTCGACGCCACCTGCCCGCTGGTCACCAAGGTGCACATGGAAGTGGCGCGGCTGGGGCGCATCGGGCGCAGCGTGGTGCTGATCGGCCATGCCGGGCATCCGGAAGTGGAAGGCACCATGGGGCAGTGGAACTCGGCCAATGTCGGCGAAATCCTGCTGGTCGAATCGCTGGAATGCGTGGATCGGCTGCAGCCGAAGTATCCGCACCAGCTGTCCTACGTCACCCAGACCACGTTGTCGGTGGATGACACCAAGGCGATCATCGAGGCCCTGCGCGCGAAGTTTCCGGACGTCGAGGGCCCGCGCAAGGACGACATCTGCTATGCCACGCAGAACCGCCAGGATGCGGTGCGCCGCCTGGCCGATGCGGTCGACCTGATGCTGGTGGTCGGCTCGGTCAACAGCTCCAACTCCAACCGTCTGCGCGAGCTGGCGCAGAAGCAGGGCGTGCGCTCGTTCCTGATCGACGGCGCCGAGCACATCGAGCGCAGCTGGCTCGATGGCGTCAAGCGGATCGGCCTCACCGCGGGCGCTTCGGCTCCCGAGGAACTGGTGCGTGACGTGATCGCCCGTCTGCAGTCGTGGGGCGCAGGTGAAGTGCACGAACTGGATGGAGAGCGGGAAAACATCACGTTCGCCCTGCCGAAGGAATTGCGCACCGTCGACGGCAATACCTCGGCAAGCTTCTGATCCGGGCGCCCATTTTTCCGTAGACCACGAGCGACGACCGCAGGAGCGCACCGAACCGAAGTGCGCGAATGCCCCATGTGTGGGCATTTGTGGGAGCTTCTGTCGTGATGCTCCCGGATCGTGGAGGGGAAAGCTTCGCGGCTGGAGCCTCCCACAAAAGCCGTTTCCGCAAAGTTAATGTGCTCTACCGCTTGGCGGGCTACCCACCCGCGGCTGCGCAGGGTCCCCTGCGGTGCCGGACATACCGCGCCAGGTGCAGCCGTGAACACCCTTTGCTTGCGCCATGGTGTCACGCACCGTAAAATCCACGGCTCTTTGCCGGAATAGCTCAGTTGGTAGAGCGGCGCATTCGTAATGCGTAGGTCGTAGGTTCGATTCCTATTTCCGGCACCAAAATTCCAAAGAAAAACAGCGATTCACGCCATCGGCGTGAATCGCTGTTTTTCTTTGGGCGTCACGATTTACCAGTATCCGCGTGGCAAATTTGTGGCAACTGTGGCGGCCCTCATACCACGTCATTCCGTTGCAGCGAGGTGCACGCAGATGCACACCGACATGGCGCCGAGCTGGTTCGCGAATGGCACCGGCCCATTGGGAGATAAGCACCCCGTGGCGGGTGGCGATACCAGCCATCACGTGCGAAACGCGGAAATCGCACGTCGTAGAAAGGCTGGCATGTGTCGCCAGCCGCTTCAAACCCCGAGAAAAATGATCGGGTGTCGAAAAAATTTACACATTCAGCGGATTGAATGTGATTAATGCAGAGAAAAAGTTAACAAAATCAATGTGTCCTTGAAATGGCACGGTTGATGCTGCGCAGGAAGGAGTCAATTCCGAAACAGAAGAGGGGAAGCAAAAATGTCGACGAACCTTTGTTTAAAAGCCAGCTTGCTGGTGCTCGCCGCAATCGCCGTTGCCATCGTTGTCGGGCCTGTCGCGCAGGCCTCCACGGTGGCGCCTGGGTTCGATGCGAACACGCTGCCCGCCAATGACGATGGCTCTACGAGCCTGATCGCGCTGCCGTACACAGCCAACTATTTCGGCAACGACTACACGGGCCTGTACGTGAACAACAACGGCAACGTGACGTTCAATTCTCCGCTGAGCACCTACACGCCCTTTGGCTTGGGCAGTGGCTACAGCGGCCAGCCGATCATCGCCCCGTTCTTCGCTGATGTCGACACGCGTGGTACCGGCAGCGGTCTGACCAGCTACGGCAACGGAACCTATGCCGGGCACACTGCCTTCGGCGTCACCTGGCCGGGTGTCGGATATTTCGCTAGCCATACGGATAAACTCAATACGTTCCAGTTGATCATGGTGGACCGGACCGATACCGGCGCCGGGAACTTCGATTTCTACTTCAACTACGACCAGATACTCTGGGAAACCGGGGACGCCAGCAACGGCTCCGGCGGGCTGGGTGGCACTTCCGCCGCAGCCGGCTACAACGCCGGCCAGCCGGGAGATCCCGCGGGCACTTACGCCCAGCTTCCCGGTTCGCTGGTGAACGGTGCTTTGCTTGACGGCGGCCCGGATTCGCTGGTCACCCATACCAACGACGGCGTACCCGGACAATTCCTGTTCCAGGTCCGCAACGGCTCAGTCGTGACACCGCCCACATCGGTGCCGGAACCGTCCTCCCTGGCGATGTTCATTATTGGCCTGCTTGGCTTGGGCGCCCTGCGTCGCCGGTACTACGGCGAGCGCAGCGCCTGAGTTTTTTTCCTGACTTGACAGCTGCGTTCGTGTCGATGTCGGTTTGACGTCGACACGAACGCAGCTGTCCTCGCGATCTCACGCGCGGGCCCCTCCGTCCGCATCCTTCCACTCATCCTCCTCGGGCATTGTCTTCACACTGCCACGCTTGGGGGCGATCTACGACCGGCGCCCACGCTTGGGGGCCCGCTTCTCGGCACCCTGATAGCCTGACTACGCGGCCACCCGAAAGGGCGGCCGCATTGTTTGCGGGCGCCCGGCAGGGCGCACCTGCTTGAACTGGGGCAGTCAGAACCGTGATTCGACGGAAGGTACAGTGCCGGTCGCGGCGATCGGTTGAGCGACCGAATATACTTTGCGACCCTCTATCCAGTCTCCCCGGAACCACGCCATGCCCAATATTCCCGCCTGCCCGCTGTGCGCCATGGAAAACACCTATCCGGATGGCGACAACATCGTGTGTGCCGACTGCGGCCATGAGTGGCCGATCGCGGCGGCTGAGGCGGCCACGGAAGCGGGCGTAGTGGTCAGGGACATCAACGGCAACGTCCTCAACAGCGGCGACTCGGTGGTGGTGATCAAGGACCTGAAAGTGAAGGGTTCGTCCATCCCGTTGAAGCAGGGTACGGTGATCCGCAACATCCGCCTGGTCGAGGGCGACGACGAACACATCGAGGGCAATTCGGACAAGATCAAGGGACTGGTGCTGAAGGTGTGTTTCCTGAAGAAGGCCTGATGCCGGGCTGAGCGCAGCACAATCCTGTACGGCATGCAGGCAACGGCGGCAGGTTGGTCGCTCTGCAGTTCAATGTGTGCCTTGCGTGCCTTTGGCCGCAAGTGTCACGTATTCAGCGAGTTTGCGACGCAGAAATACAGCCGAATCGACAACCCGGCCGTCGTGGAACCGGATGGTGTAGTTGATCCCCGACATCGACGAGCCGGTTGCACAACAGACGATGAAACCTTCGGCGGTGCTTGCGGCAGAACCGGCAAAGCGACGCTTCAGACGCATATGCGCCGCGGCCTTTGCGGCATCGTATCCAACGCCGTTGCGGATGAAGGTGGCATCGTGCAGGGCCGCCACCGAAGCAATCAGGTACTCGATTTTCTGCTGTTCGATGGCCTGCCGTTGTTCGGCGCCCGTTTGCCCGGCTGCCTGCTGGCCAAACACCGGTCCCGCCAGCACGGCGAGGAAAATCCATGCGGCAGCGATCTTGTTCATGACCCCACCCTCGCGCCGGCCGTCGCATTCGGCGCGAGCGCGCATCTTGTGACTGACCGGTAACGCATGCGTGCACGGCAGCCGGTGTGGTGGGCATGGCGGCCCACTACAGCAGCCCTTCGATCGGCAGCAGCTTGAAAAGCTTCACTTGCAGCCGCTGTCGCAGCGTAGTGTCGGGGTCGTGGTCGTAGACCACGGGCTTGCCGTTGTCGCTTGCGTGCCATTGCATCTTTCCCGCGTGCGGCAAACCTTTCCCGATCAGCACCACATGGTAGGCATTCGCCGGCAGCGTGGCGTTGTTGAAGAACTGCGTCACGGCTTCGGCCAGCGGCGGGGAGTCGACGATGATGCCCATCTCGGTGTTCAGCAGTTTCGAGCGTTCGTCCATGTTCATCGAGCCGATGAACACCAGTTGCCGATCCACCACGATGGCCTTGGCATGCAGGCTGACGCCCGACGATGTCCCCGGTGCAGTCTCCGTCTGCTTCTTGCCGGCGGCGGGTCGCAGTTCGTAGAGCTGCACGCCACCTTCGAGCAGCGCTCGCCGATAGCGCGAGTAGCCTGAATGAACGATCGGTTCGTCGTTGGAGGCGAGCGAATTGGTGAGCACCTTCACGCTCACGCCGCGGGCGGCGATGCCTGTGAGATAGCTGGTGTAGGTGTTGCCGGGAATGAAGTAGGGCGATATGAACAGGATTTCCTTTTGCGCCTGATCGGTCATCGTCTTGATCTGCGGACCGATGCGCAGCCGCGGCTCGTCTTTGGTGGTCTCGATCTTTTCCGGCTGATCGGCGACCAGCATGGCAGGGCCCCAGAACCAATCGCCGGGGCGATCCGCGGAGGGGCCATAGGGAAGCTCGTCCAGCGTCGCCTGCGCATAATCGGATTGCGCGAACGTGCGTGCCTCCTTGGCGAGATCCACGCGCAACTGTGCCAGATCGTAGTGACTGGCGTGCTTGCTGGGAAAGGCCGTGACCGGGTAGGCGGCATCGCTGTTCCAGTATTCGTCGAAGGCGTGCGACGCCTCCTTCACCACCGGTCCGATGGCGATCAGGTCGAGATCGCGAAAATTGGTGTCGTTGCCGGCATCGAAATAGGCATCGCCGATATTGCGGCCGCCGACGATCGCCACGTTGTTGTCCACGATGAACGACTTGTTGTGCATGCGGCGGTTGAGCCGTTGCGCGTCGAGCAGGAACTGGGCGGCCTTGGACAGCATGGAGGGATTGCGCGTGTGGAACGGGTTGAACAGGCGAACCTCGATATTCGGGTGCGCATTGAGCGCATCCAGCATGTCGATGCCGCCGCTCACGTTGATGTCGTCCAGCAGCAGGCGTACCCGCACGCCGCGATCGGCGGCCAGCAGCAGGCGCTGCGCGACCAGCCGGCCGGTCGCATCGTTGTCGAAGATGTAGTACTGCAGGTCGATCGAGTGCTGCGCATGATCGGCGAGCGCGATGCGGCTCATCAGCGCATTGGCGCTGCGCGTGAGCAGGCGAAAGCCGGATTTGTCGTGATGTTGATCCAGCTCGGACCGGATGTAGCGGGCACTGGCGGTGTTCGTCGGCGGCAGCAGCGCCGTTGATGGCTGCTTGACGTAGTGGGTTCGCAGCGATGAGCAGGCGCCCAGCGCAAGAACGCCGAACGCCAGTGTGATGATGGCGCCGGTACCTCGCAACAAGCGCGCCATGGAGTCTTCCCGTCGACGTGAAGAGGATCAAACCTGGGCCTGGCTTCCGGATGGCTGCCGAGCGTCGGGGAACAGTACGCTCGCCTGCGTGAACGCAGTGCGAGCAGTCGATGGCAGCACCGGAACAACCATGGCCCGGCATGGGGCGAATCAGGTCTTTGCCAGCGCGCGCCTCAGTTTCTGTTCGGCAATGGACAGCAGATTCTGGGGGCCGACACTGCTGTCCGCCGTGCGTTCGGCAACCGCGATGGTCCGGTTGCTGTGCGATCCCGTCGGGGTGGCGGTTTGCCCGTAGATGGCGTTCATCATGCCTTCGATTTCCTGGCGCGTATGGCCCAGGGAAACCAGGCCGAGGCATTGGCTGGACCAGCGAATGCCATGCATCCCGGGCAGCAGGTGCAGGCGAAGGAATTCCGCTTCGTTGGACAGCCATTTGGACTCTGCCTGACTGTCCGTCGCGTCGATGGGCGGCTTCGGCAACGCCATCATGCCGATCCCGATGCGTTGCTCCTTCGACGTCTTGCCGGACCACAGCAGCTTGAGCAGTTCCTGCGCCGCGTGCCGCTTCATCAGGCCTGAATCGGCGTCGAAATCCTCGAGCCGGTGATTTTGCAGAAGCATGTTGAACTGCAGGACACCCGCCAGGATGGCCGTGCCGCCGGTCACGAAAACGACCCACAGGCCAGCCCAGTGAGCGGCATGCAGCGCATTGAGGTTCATCCCGTCCATGTCCACGATGGCGTCGATGGCGGTAATGGCGACGGCGATGGGCAGGGATTCGAGCAGTGTCAGCGGGAACAGCGCCAGCCCGGAGATGTAGATGATGGGCAGTTGCCGATACAGGAACATCGCGGCGGCCTGGGTCTCCGAGACGTGCGGGTTGTGCAGCAGCCAGGCGCTGAAGACGGGCTGGGCATACAGTTCGAAGATCGCCGGTATCGCCATCAGGAACAATAGCGACAGGTACGACACCAGCCAGGATGCCCGTTCGACCAGGACCAGCGAAACCACCAGCAGCAGGCCCAGGCAGAGCGTCGCAAGGAGTCGACCGAACACCAGTTGGCGGATGACTTCCGCAGGAAATATCTGGATGTCGATCAAGATCCACAGCGGCACCAGCAACATGAAAACCCAGGCCAGGACCTCCATGCGCCGCAGGATGATCCGGGCACGCTCGTGATCGAACATCGGCGACGCGGGTGCCCGGAACAGATGGATGGGGCGATCTTCATCGGTGCCGATGAAATAGGACAGCTGTTTATGCACAAAGACGGCGGGGTTCATCGTGGGCCTCGGTTGGTCGACTCGAAAGTGATGTGCAATACATGCAGGCGATCGGCGCGGGCCCCGGCATGGCATGCCGCGACAGGCAGGGTCCGGACTCGCCGCGCGATGATATGGGCTGTCTTTTTCCGTGTATCTGATCCGGAGCAAGAGATCCCGGCGGTGGGCACGCGGTACAACGGCAACGGACGCGCGATCGCCAATCCGGGAACCGTTTCCGGGAGGTCGGACGCGGCGATGGCTGTCCGCCGCCTTGCTCTAGCCAGCGCCCGATTTACCCGCCGGGGGGCGTGCGGATCGTTGTGGCAGCAGCGTTTGCGGGGTGCCGCGGCCCGCTGCTGCGTAGTGCGCGATGCCGCCATGCGCCGATGTCGCGGGCGTGCATCGAGCCGTACCCTGACGCAGCCGACGCGGGCGAATCAGCCGCCGTGGTGTTTTGTCGCGGCCACCCGTGCACGATGAAACGGCGCATCCGCGAGACGTCCGATTCGCATGCGGTTTGCCGGCATGACGTCCAGCCAGCCGGGTCCGGGCGTACGTGTACTGAGCCGAGCATTCCACTCGGGCGCGCATGGGAGGGGGTGCCGAAAACCTCTCAGCAAGGGGCGGGGCGATCGGGCGAATGCACCCGTTCGATCGAGGCCGGCAGTAGCTGCAGCCAGTCGGCCACGCTCTGCGCGATGGCTTGCCAGCCTGGTTCGGCGACCAGCCAGTGGGCGTGATCCTCGAACATCCTGAAGGTTGCCAGCGCGCCATACTTGCGGGCCACCTGACGCACTATCCGCGCCGGCGTGATGCGGTCTTCGCTGCCGGCGATCACCAGCAGCGGACAGGTGACCGCCGATGCATCCACCCGCGTGGCATGGTGCGGGTCGAACGGCCACAGGCCGATCTCGCACGCGGTGCGGCCCGATTCGTGGACGAAGCGGTCGTAGGTGGCGCGCTGCTCCGCCGGCGGCAGCCGGTGCAGCATCGAATAGACGGCCGTGGCGAACGGCTGGCGCATGGGTTTGCGCCAGCAACCCCATTTCAGCATCACCGGCAGAAAGCTCCTGAGTACCGATGGCGTCAGCGCCAGAATGCCCGCGGGCGAGGCCGGTGCCAGCAGCACCGCCGCCCTGGCCCGTCCGCGTGCGGCCAGCATCTGCGCCAGCAGGCCGCCCATCGAATGCCCGAGCAGGATCGGCGGAGCATCGAACGCATCGATTTCCCGCTCCAGCGCATCGGCATAGTCGCGCACGCTGGTTCGTCCCAGCCGCGGATCGGGCACCCCGTCCGGCGGCATGTCGTGATACGGCAGCGTGGTTGCCACGCAGCGATAGCCTAACGGTTCGAGGAAACCACGGAAGTTGGCCCAGTAGCCCGGCCCGCCCCACATGCCATGGATCATGAAGATGGTGTCCGCCATGTCGTCCACTCCGGGTGCGAATAGCCAGGTTGACCGGACCGCATCCCTACGCTGCCGGTGAACTGGCGCGAGGAGTCATGATCCCGTATGCCGGCCGTGATCCGCAAACGGCGGACGGTAACACCATGCGTGCGCGATGGTCACGGCCCGTCGGCTGTCGCGCCGGCATGAAAAAGGGGCCAGCGTGTGCTGGCCCCTTTGCGTACTCATGAGTGAAGCGTGGTGCCGACCTGAATGCGCCGCGGTGTGGTTTCCGGGCGCTTGGGGATGATGATCTGCAGGACGCCGTTCTGGCCCGATGCGGAAATGCCCTCGGGGTTGGCGCTGTCGGGCAGGGCAAAGCGGCGGTGGAAGCTGCCGTGACGCCGCTCGATGCGCGAGAAGTTGTCGCTGTCGAGACCTGCCTCTTCGCGGCGCTCGCCCTTGATGGTCAACATGCCTTTGTCCATCTGTACTTCGATCTCCTGCGGATCGACGCCCGGGATGTCGGCGTACAGCACGAAGCGGTCGGCCTCCTCCTTGATGTCGACCCGCGGCACCCATTGGCTGGTCACCACCGACGATTCGTCGGCGGAGCCGTTGCGCAACAGGTTGCCGTCGAACAGCCGGTCAAACACCAGGGCGAAGGGGTCCTGCGCCAGAACGCGGCCGGGCCATTCGGGATGACGAACGATATTGTTCATGATCATGGTCTCCAGTTGGCTGTGACTCGGACGGAATCGACCGTCCGTCCGACCACAGCGGATAGGTTCGCTGGGAATGGTTTCAAGGGTGGCCGGCGTCAAGGCGCGCGTTCGTTGGAATTTGTTCAGCCAGCGCGCATGCCGTTCGCCATCCAGGCCAGCTCCCTGTCCGGGATATCGGGGTGTGCATCCTGCGCCAATGGCCTTGAGGGCCTTGCCGTGCCATGGTGGCGGGGCTTCGGAGGAACCGCGTGGCGGCAGGATACGCCTGCGTCAGCCCGTTTCCGTCGCGCCATGCCGTGCCGGGAGTCCGGCAGGCCGCTACGCGTCGCCGGACGGGTCGATGGCTGCAATCATGGCGAACAGTTGCTCGCGCAATGCTTCCAGTGTCGGTGGCGGCAGTGCGATCCGGCAACGCATCTGGTCGGGGATCTTGCCGGCGCGTCGCTTCAGTGCACGGCCAACGGGCGACAAGGCGATGCGCACGCACCGTTCGTCCCCGGGATCGCGTGTGCGGGTGATCAGGCCATTGGCTTCCATGCGTTTCAGCAGCGGCGTCAAGGTGCCCGAATCGAGCATCAGCTGGGCACCGATCTCGCCCACCGTGCACGGCGCGTGCTCCCACAGCACCAGCATCACCAGGTACTGCGGATAGGTCAGCCCGAGCCGGTCAAGCGCCGGGCGGGCCAGCCGCGTGACCTGGTTGCTGGCCGCATACAGGGCGAAACACAGCTGCCGCTTCAGGCACAGCGGCGAGCTGTCCGTCGTCGATTCGCCAGGTGGCAGTGCGGTGGTTTTCATGGCATCAGCCTGAACCAAGTCTCCGGCGCGAACAAGCGGCCGACGGTTTGTTCGCGCCGTCGTCGGCTCAGTCGAGCGCTGGGTAATCGGTGTAGCCATGCTCGGTGCCGCCATAGAACGTGTTCTGGTCGGGCACGTTGAGCGCCGTGTTCTCGCGCAGGCGTCGCGGCAGGTCGGGGTTGGCGATGAACGGCCGGCCGAAAGCAACCAGATCGGCGCGACCGCTGGTCACGGCATCGATCGCCATCGCACGGTCGTAACCGTTGTTGACGATCCACGCGCCGTGGAACGGCTTGCGCATCGCCGCATAGTCGAACGGTTGCGGGTCGCGGTCGCCGCCGGTTTCACCCTCGATGACGTGGATGTAGGCCAACTTCAGCGTGGCCAGACGCTCCACCGCGCGGTTGAACAGGGCCTGCGGATCGCTGTCCGAGACATCGCCGAACGAGGTCAGCGGCGACAGGCGCACGCCGGTGCGGCCGGCACCGATCTGCTTCGTCACCGCAGTGGCAACTTCAAACAGCAGTTGCGTACGGTTCTCGATGCTGCCGCCATACGCGTCGGTGCGATGGTTGCTGCGGTCGCGCAGGAACTGGTCGATCAGGTAGCCGTTGGCGGCGTGGATCTCGACTCCGTCGAAGCCCGCTTCGCGGGCGTTGGCGGCCGCCTGGCGGTAGCTTTCGATCAGCGCGGGAATCTCGTGCAGTTCAAGCGCACGCGGCTCCGAGACATCGACGAAGCCCGTGGCGACGAACGTTTTGGCCTCGGCACGGATCGCCGAGGGTGCCACCGGCGCCTTGCCCGCAGGCTGCAGTGAAGTATGTGAAATGCGGCCCACGTGCCACAGCTGCAGCACGATGTGCCCGCCCCGGGCATGTACGGCCTCGGTCACCAGCTTCCAGCCCGCGATCTGTTCGGGCGAGTGGATGCCCGGGGTGGCGATGTAACCCTGGCCTTCGGGGCAGATCTGGGTTGCCTCGGCGATCAGCAGCCCGGCGCTGGCGCGCTGCGCGTAGTACGTCGCGTTCATGGCGGTCTGCACGTTGCCGGCGCTGGCGCGGTTGCGCGTCAGCGGAGCCATCGCCAAGCGGTTGGGCAAGGTCAGCTCACCGACCTTGATCGGCGTGAACAGGGCTTCGGCGTCTGGCTGTGTCGCGACTTGGGCGTTCATGGAATCTCCTTGCAACGGAAAGGGGGGGGGCGCCAGCAGCTCGCACGGCTGCTGGATGTTATATGTAACACAATTATATTGTACACAATGTATGTCGGACGTGATGGACGGGCAAGGACATTCAATCGTCGGCGGGATCGCGTCCGATCAACCCCGCCAGCTCCCGCTCGATCCCGAACACATGCGCATCCTGCGCCCCCAGCTCGCGCAGTGCGGCAGCCAGATGCATCAGGTAATCCCTGTTCGGCCCGCTCGGGCCGTACGAGGATGCGATCTGCCGGGCGATCTCGCGTTCGCCGGCCGGGCCAAGGAAGGCGGCGTTGTCGGCCGTGGCGATGTAGACCAGGCCTTCGACGTGGCGGCCATCGTCGAGGCTGAATTCGGTGGCCAGACGCAGATAGCCGTTCTTCTCGCGGGCATCCAGCTGGCCGAAGGTTTGCGGAGTGATCAGGTAGGCCATGCCCGCGCAAACGGCACCGGGTTCGGCGATCAGGGTGACCACGCGGCCGGGTGCGTTCGGCGTGCCGCGGTGATCGTGCGAGCCCTGCCAGAACCGGCGGGTCCAGTGCCGGATCGATGCCGGGCGTCGCTCGACATACGGGAAGTCGGCCTTGTAGATCAGCGAGCCGTAGCCGAACAGCCATACCTGATGGTGGCCGTCGAAGCGGTTCATGCGCTGGTTGATGGCGGTGGTATCGGCGGTCACGGTTCGGTTCGGGTGGCTATCGCCCGATTATGCCGGGGTGGTCGGCAAGGTGCGCCCACTGCGCGGGTCGGTCAACCGCCGAAGGACTGGTCGCGTCCTCGTTGCTTGGCGGCGTACGGCGCCTTGTCCGCCTTTTCCAGCAGCACGGCCGGGTCACCGTCGGTGGAGAGCAGGTGCACGGCATAGCCGATGCTTACGGTGAGGCAGCCGGTACGGGAAGCGCTGTGGGGAATCTGCAGGTCGCGCACCTGTTGGCACAATGCGTCGGCAAACTGCGTCGTGCGCCTGCCGGTCATGCCGGCGGAGAGGATCACGAATTCCTCGCCGCCGTAGCGGGCCACGAAATCGGAGCTGCGCAAGGACGATCGACTCAAGCTGGTCGCGACCCGTTTCAGCGCGCTGTCCCCCGCCTGGTGCCCGTAGCTGTCGTTGAACTGCTTGAAGTGGTCGATATCGATCATCAGCAGGGTCAGCGGCTCCTTGGTGCGCCGCGCGATCTTCCACGTCGCCAAGGTCCACCTGTACATGGATCGCCGGGATAACCACTACGGACAGCCTGCAGGTGTAGCGATTCCGCAGGCTGCAGCGGCCGGTCCGGCGATCCATGCGATCGCCTTCGGCGGAATCCTACGGCTTCGGTCGCGGGGTGGTGGCCACGCTGGGCGGCAGGATCGGCAACGTCACCACGGGCTGGTCGCCGGTCAGCGAACCCAGGAAGACCTCGATCTTGTTGACCTCGTCATCGGTCAACCGGGCGCCAAGCTGGCTGCTGCCCATGATCGCCACGGCCTGGCGAAGATCCCAGACCTTGCCAGTATGGAAATACGGTGCGGTCAGTGCGATGTTGCGCAGCGGCGGCACCCGGAACACGTACTCGTCGCTGGCGGTCTTGGTCACCGCAAAGCGGCCCTTGTCGCCGGGCGGCAGGATGTCGGCACCGGGACGTTCCACCAGGCCGAACGGGGCATACATGCTGCCGCCCACATTGATGCCGTTGTGGCAGGCCGTGCAGCCCTTGCCGATGAACAGCGCCAGCCCTTGCTTCTGTGTCGCGTCGAGTGCCTTCTCGTTGCCCTTGAGGTAGCGGTCGAACGGCGCGTTCGGCGTGAGCAGGGTCGCCTCGAAGACGGCGATCGCCTTGCGCACGTTGTCGAACGTGATCGGATCGGCGGTGCCGGGGAAGGCCTTGGCGAATACCTGGGCGTATCCCGGGATCCCCTTGAGCTGTTCGACCACATGCGCCTCGGTGGTGTCCATCTCGACCGGGTTGACCAGCGGGCCGCCGGCCTGCTGTTCGAGATCGCTGGCCCGCCCATCCCAGAACTGGGCCAGGTCGAACACCGCGTTGTAGACGGTCGGCGCATTGCGGCCGCCATGCTGCCAGCGATGACCCAGCGAGGTTTCCTGCAGGTCGACGCCGCCCATGCCGATCATGTGGCAGGAGTTGCAGCTGATGGAATGGCTGGCGGACAGTCGCGGCTCGAAGTAGAGCATCTTGCCGAGATTCACCTTGGCCGGTGTGGACGCATTGCCCTTGAGCGGCGGCGCGGTGGCGGGTATCGGCTTGAACAGCCCCTGCGCCTGTTTCAGCAACGTGGTTTGCGACCAGGCCAGGCCCGATGCCAGGCATCCAATGGTCATCAGTGAAGCTACCGTCATGGTGCGCATGAAATATCTCCTTCAATGGTCAACGTGGGGATCGGATGCCCGCGTGGAGCGCACGGGCATGGCGCAAGGGAGGGCGCCTGTCGATCGCTCCTCCCTTGTGCGTCATGCCGCAGGTCAGTTGCCGTCGTTTTGCGACTGCTGCTCCGTGCGCTGTTGCTGCTCGATCTGCTGCTGGGTGCGCTGCTGAACGGCGGCACCATTGCCCCGGCCGCCCTGGCCCGGGCCGGCGCCTTGAGGCGGTGTGTCCGGCAGAGTGACGCCACGCTCGGCGGCGCGCTTCTGCATCTGCTGGTGGTGCTGCAAGCGGAGGGCGTCGCGCTCCTGCTGGGTCTTCAGCGTGCGCATCTGGCTGCGATAGGCGTTGCGTTCGGATACGGTCATCAGCTGGGAGCCGTAGATCTGGTCCTGATCCTGGAGCCGGTCCCGGTCCTTCAGGCGATCGCGCTGCGTCGTGCCGCGCTGCATCTGCCCAGTCGGCATGCTGCCGCCGCGCTGTCCCGCATCGCTGCGGCCCTGGTCAGCCAGCGCCGGAAATGCAGCGGCAAGGGCGAGCGAGATGCCGATTACCAGAAATTTTTGCGATCGCATGATGTAAATCTCCTTGGAATGGTTTGGGGACTTGCCTGGAGTGGCATGGCCATGTTCGGCGGACTTGAACCGGGTGCAGTTGACCAGCGTCAAATGACCGCAAGAAAAAAACGGGCGATTTCGTCAACACGTTAACGGCCTGTGCAGGCCGGTCGAATGGGGCGTGACGGATAGAACGTCGGCAGTCCGCTACGCCGGTTGCGCATCGATGCTGCGGTCACACAGGTGCGGCAGGCGTTGTTCATGTACGGATAGTCGCCGCGTTCGCCGTGCAAGTGGTGTGCATCGGCACTGACGGGTAAATCCGCGCCAGCGCGTGGTCGAGTGCCGGCCGTCTCAGTCGCGTGCCGAACCGGCCGCCAGGCGATAGAGCACCAAGCCGACGAGGGCCAGTGTGGCAAACGCCGCACCGGCAATGAAGGTGGTCGCGGCGCCAAAGGTTTCCCACAACGTGCCGGCAACGACACTGGCCAGCAACAGCGACACGCCGCTGATCAGATTGAAGATGCCGAAGGCCGTGCCGCGCAGCTGACCAGGTGCGGTACCGGCAACCAGCTTGGACAGCAGTCCCTGGGTGAGCGCCATGTGCAGCCCCCAGAGCGCCGCGCCGATGAAGGCCTGCGCGGGCGAGGCGGACAGTGCCAGCGCGACGTCGGCAAGGATCAGCACGGCGAGTCCGAGCAGCAACAGCGTACGTGCCGAAAACCGGTCGGCGGCGACGCCCGCCGGGTAGGCAAAGGTGGCGTAGACGACATTCATGACAACCATGATCAGCGGAACGTAACCGATCGCAAGCCCGACATCCCGGGCGCGAAGAATCAGGAACGCTTTGCTGAAACGGGCCAGGGTGAAGACCGCTCCCAGCGCGACGATCAGCCAGTAGCGAAGGCTCAACCGTTTCATGTCGGCGAGGGTCATGCGGCTCTGCCGGCCAGCGGACTGCCGCGCGGATTCGGGCTCGTGCACGGTAACGACCAGCAGCACCGCGAGGGATGCCGGCGCTACTGCCACCCACAACACGGCCTTGAGGTTGTTCGCCAGCCACAGCATGCAGACCACCGCCAGCAACGGCCCGATGAAAGCCCCGGCCGAATCGAGCGCTTGGCGCAGGCCGTAGGCCGTCCCGCGCTGCGGCGCCTGCACCAGATCCGCGACCAAGGCGTCGCGCGGCGCGCCGCGAATGCCCTTGCCGATACGGTCGGCGAAGCGCGCCGCAAACACCCACCCGATACCGGACGCCAGCGGAAACACCGGCTTGGTGATGGCGCTCAGTGCGTAACCGAGCACGACCAGCAACTTGCGCCTGCCGAGGTAATCGCTGATGGCTCCGGAGAACACCTTGGTGATCGCCGCCGTGGCTTCGGCGATGCCCTCGACCATACCGACCGTGAGCATCGAGGTGCCCAGGACGGTAGTCATGAAGATCGGCAACAAGCTGTGTACCAGTTCCGAGGAGATGTCCATGAACATCGACACGAAGCCGAGTGCCCAGATGCCCGGCGGCAAGGCAAGAAAGGCTTTCGTGACCGGGGCTGGCGACACGGAGCGGTTCGTTGACGCTTCGCGCATGAGGATTGGAATCTCCAGTTGACCCATGGTTCGCCCGGTCAGTAAAGCAGGTTCCCCGGTGGCCGGGCAGGGTACCGGTCGATGCGCTGCAGGTTGAACGACATGATGCGTTGCCGATCTGTGCGAAAATGCCGGACTCGACCGTCAAGCGGTCGGTTGTTCGGCTGGTGTCGCAGTTGCCGGCATCGTCGAGCTCCACCGGCTTCGTGCAAGGGGACGGATGGCCGTGGCGATGCGCGCCTTCCCGGGTGGAGTTCGAGCACGGCACATCGCGCAGGTTCATGTGCCTCTGGAAGATGCGGAGTCTTCCCTTTTCACGAAAAACCGCTAAAATGCCCCGTTTACCGCGCACGGTCTCGTACGCGCTGCCGCTCATTCGGCAATTCTGGAGTTTTACTATGGTCAAGATTCGTCTTTCGCGCGGCGGCGCCAAGGGCCGTCCGTTCTACCACGTCGTTGTGACCGATCAGCGCAGCAAGCGCGATGGGCGCAACATCGAGAACATCGGTTATTACAACCCGGTTGCGTCGGGCAAGGACAAGCGCCTGGAGCTGGATATCGAGCGCGTCAATGCATGGGTGGGCAAGGGTGCCCAGCTGACCGACAAGGTTGCCGCGCTGGTCAAGGAAGCCGCCAGGCAGCAGGCTGCCTGAGCACGGCTGCATGAGTGCGACAGCAGCCGTTCGGCGCGTCCTGATCGGGCGTATCGTCGGGCTGTATGGTGTGCAGGGCTGGCTCAAGATCGAATCCTGGGCTGAGCCGCGCATGCGGATCTTCGACTACCAGCCGTGGCTGCTCGGTGCAGCGCCAGGCAAGGAGACGCAGATCACGGGCGCCAAAGGTCGTGTGCAGGGCAAGGGCATGGTGGCCCATTTGCCCGGCGTGGACGATCCGGAGCAGGCAAGGGCGTTGATCGGGAATGACATCTATGTCGCCCGTGAGCAATTGCCACCTCCAGGCGAGGATGAGTATTACTGGGTCGATCTCGAAGGACTTGAGGTCGTGACCACGCAAGACGTGAAACTGGGGCGGATCAGTCACCTGTTCGCCACTGGTGCCAACGATGTCGTGGTGGTGAGGGATGGCACGCGCGAGCGGCTGATTCCTTATGTCCGGGGCTCTTGTGTGCGTTCGGTGGATTTGTCGGCAGGGCGCATGGTGGTGGACTGGGATCCTGAATTCTGACGTCGCCGGATCGCAGAGGATCAAGGGTCATGCGCATCGACGTCGTCACATTGTTTCCCGACTTCGTGCGTCAGTGTGCCGCTGTCGGTGTGGTGGGACGCGCGCAGCAACGCGAGTTGCTGCAGGTGGAAACCTGGAACCCGCGCGACTGCACCAGTGACCGGCACCGCACCGTGGACAGCAGCTCGTATGGCGGCGGCCCCGGCATGGTGATGTTGATCGAACCGTTGCGCGCGACCTTGGCGGTCATGCGCAACGCCGCGCCGGAACCGGCGCACGTGATTTATCTCAGTCCGCAGGGATCGCGGCTGACGCAGGGCAGGGTACAGGCGCTGGCGAAACTGCCGCGCATCGCCCTGCTCTGTGGGCGTTATGAAGGTGTGGACGAGCGTCTGCTGGCGCACGAGGTCGACGAGGAGCTCTCGATCGGCGATTATGTGCTGTCGGGCGGCGAGCTGGCTGCTGCGGTGATCATCGATGCGGTGGGTCGATTGCAGCACGGTGCGTTGAACGACGCGCAGTCGGCCGAGCAGGATTCATTTTCGGATGGCCTGCTGGATTGTCCGCATTACACGAAACCGGTGCACGATGCGCTGGGTACCGTGCCGGAGGTGTTGTTGTCCGGCGACCATGCGGCGATTGCCCGCTGGCGCCTGAAGCAATCGCTGGGACGGACCTGGTTGCGTCGTCCGGATCTGCTGGCAAGGCGTGGGTTGGATGCCGAATCCCGCGCCTTGCTGGATGAATTCCGCCGTGAGCATGCTTCACAGGAGCAGGCGCGGCAAGACAGTGCGGTTGATCGATGACCGCAGCATTGATTGACATTTGATTGCAAGTGAACCGACAGGTGCGCCATGAACAAGATCATTGAACAGTTCGAAGCCGAGCAGATCACCCGCCAGCTGCCGGAATTCAGCCCCGGCGACACCGTGGTGGTCAACGTCAAGGTGAAGGAAGGCAATCGCGAGCGCGTGCAGGCGTTCGAAGGCATCGTCATTGCCAAGCGCAGTCGCGGCCTGCATTCCGCCTTCACCGTGCGCAAGATTTCGCATGGGACCGGTGTCGAGCGCGTATTCCAGTCGCATAGCCAGGCGATCGATTCGGTACAGGTGAAGCGCAAGGGCAAGGTGCGTGGTGCCAAGCTGTATTACCTGCGCGACCTGGAAGGCAAGGCAGCCCGCATCAAGGAAGACGTTGCTGCCGCTGCCGCCGCCAAGGCAGTTTCCAAGGCCGCCGCAAAAGCGGCAGCCGCCGCCGCCGAGTAAATCGAACCGCGGCAGTCGCAATACAAGCAAAAACCCGCGAAGCGATTCGCGGGTTTTTGCTGATTTGCGGGAGCGGCTTTTGTAGGAGCGCGCTGGCGCGCGGTGCTCTTGGCTTGGGTCAGAGCAAATGCATCGCGCGCCAGCGCACTCCTACAGTTGCCCTACAAGCAGTTGCCCTCAAGTGCTCCCCCAAAAGCCGCTCCCTCAGGTCAGTGGTAGCGGCTCCTGCAGGAAATTGCCCTGCACGAAGTCCACTCCGCAGGCGAACAGCAATGAGGTGCTGGTGGCGTCCTCGACCCATTCGGCGATGGTCTGGCGTTTGAGCTCGTGCGCCTGCCGGCAGATCTGGGCGACCTTTTTCTGGTTCTCCTGATGCTGCGGCAGATCGGCCATGTAGCTGCGATCCACCTTCAGATAATCCGCATCGATGTGGTTCAGCAACTGGAACGAGTTCAGGCCCGAGCCGAACTGCTCCAGCGCGAAGCGTCCGCCCAGTTTCTTCCAGCCGTTGACGAAATCCTGCGCCGGGCGCAGCAGGGTCATCACCTTGCTCTCAGTCATTTCCAGCACGATATGGCTGTGTTGCAGCGATGCGGCCTTGAGCCGTTTGGCCAGCCATGACAACAGGTCGTCATCCTGCAGCGAGGCAGCGGTCAGCTTGATGAAGAAGGTGGTTTGCTGGCCCTGTGCCTCGCGCGCCTTCAATACGTCGATCGTCTGATCGAGTACCCAGCGGTCGATCGCCTTGGTCAGGCCGTGCTTTTCGGCGATCGGCATGAAGAATCCCGGCAGGACTTCGCCCTGCGGGCCGTTCATGCGCAGCAGGATTTCCGAATAATCGCCTTCGACATCCTGCAGGCTGATGATCTGCTGGTGATAGAGCACCAGGCCGTTTTGTTCCAATGCCTGCTTCAACAATTCCAGCCAGTAGCGATCGCGTTCTTCGTCGGCTTTTTCGCGAGCCGCCGGATCGTGCAATTCGATCCGGCTGCTGCCCAGACTCTGCGCGTTGCGCAGGCCCTGGCTGGCCTGGTTGAGCAGCAAATCGGTGTTGGCATTCTTTTCGCCGAGCAGGCTGCCGCCAATGCTCACCGTGACGGTGATCGAGCGTGTGCCGACGTCGAAAATCTCGTTGCTCACACTGTGCTGGAGCTTGCCGATCCACTCCTTGATGGCCTCGTCCTGGCGCGTGTCCAGCACGATGCCCAGGGTATGTTCGGCGAGCATCCCTGCTACGTCGTCGGCACCCAGCAGCATGCGGACCCGATCAGCGAAAGCGGCCAGCAGTTCGTCGGTCTTGCCCAGGCCGATGGCGGCAACGATCGACGTCCAGTTGTCCGGTTCGATCAGCAGCAGCGATTGGCCTTTCTTGCCCTTGGCAGCCGCGGCCACCGCGTCATCGATGGTTTCCAGCATGCGGGCCCGGTTGAACAGCCCGGTGACCGGATCGCGCTGCAACTGTGCCAGTACCGCGGGATCGACCTGCTGCCGCCGGAACACGATCTGCAGACATGGCTCGCCTTCGAACGAGGCCGGGGCAAACTCCACCGTGGCATCGAAGTGGAAACCATCGGCACGGCGCGCGCGCAGAGCCAGCTGTGGCGGCAGCTTGTCGTGACGTGCATGGCCGCGCAGCATGGATTTGAACTCCTCGGCATTGGCCGGATCGATCATGTCCATCACCGGCAGCCCGAGCAGGTCGTCGAAACTGTCGTATCCGAAGGTATCCAGATAGGCCTGATTCGCCCGCACATGCATGCCTTCATGGACATAGGCAATCGCATCGGTCGAGGAATCGAGCAGTGCATCGCAACGGCGCTCGGATTCGCGCAGCGATGTCTCCAGCAGGCGAACCTTGCGGCGGGTCAGCAGTGCCTCGAACTCGCGTTGCAGCGAGGCGATCAGCTGTTTCGGCTGGCTGCGCATGGCGATGCCACGTGCTCCCCGCATGAACAGGTCCGCCACGGTCTGGTTGTCGATCGAGTTGACCAGGCCGAGCAGGGCATAGTCACGGCCGTGCGCATCCAGCAGTTTCATCACTTCGCGCAGATCGATCGAGTTCACCGCGGGGTCGAACATCACGATGTCCGGCTCCAGCTCGCTCACGGCGGCCTGCACCTGTTCCAGATTGGTGGCGCGGGCCGGACGCACCGCAATGCCCGTATTGCGCAGCAGACTGATGATCTGTTCAGCATCCTCGAGCGAGTTCTCGATGAACAGGATCTTGATGACGTAGTCTTTTTTCATGGGGCGTCGAACTGTCCTTTCACCGCTGCTGGCTGCCTGTGACTGTCTTCATCGCCGTTCGTTGCGGTGTTTGTAACGGATTCTGTCGGTGGCCGCCAGCAAAACACCGACCGGGAGTGAACGGCGTCCGGTTTACAGCGGGCGCTTGGCGGCATCGCCACCCACTTCGCGCACCAGTTTCGGCACCAGATAACCTGGCAGTCGTTGGCGCAGCGCCTCGATCAGCGCCAGCGCGCGGGTGTCGTCCACCTCGAAGTGCGCCGTGCCCTGCACCCGGTCGAGCTGGTGCAGGTAATACGGCAGCACGCCGGCAGCGAACAGGCGCTCGGACAGCCCGGCCAGCGTGTCCGCATCGTCATTGATGCCGCACAGCAGTACCGACTGGTTGAGCAGCGTAACACCGGCCTCGCGCAGCCGTCGGCAGGCGGCATCGACGCCGGCATCGAGCTCGTTGGCATGGTTGGCATGCAGCACCAGCACCTTTTGCAGCGGCAGTGCGTCGAGCCAGGCCAGCAGCGGCCCGTCGATCCGTTCGGGCAGCACCACCGGCAGACGGGTGTGGATGCGCAGGCGGGTGACGTGCGGGAGTTCGGCCAGGCCGCGGCTCAATTCCTCGAGCTTGGCGGTGACCAGGGCCAGCGGGTCGCCGCCGGAAAGGATCAGCTCGCTGATCGAGGCATCCTTCTGCAGATGTGCCAGCGCCTGCCGCCACTGTCCCGCGGCGGCGATCTCCTCGCCGTACGGGAAGTGCCGGCGAAAGCAGTAGCGGCAATTAATCGCGCAACTGCCGCTGGCGATCAGCAACGCACGGCCATGGTACTTGTGCAGCACGCCGTGGGCGGCACGCGCAGCCATGTCGCCGACCGCATCGGTGACGAAACCGGGTACCTGGTCGAGTTCGGCCAGTTGGGGCAACACCTGGAGCAGCAGCGGGTCGCGGGCGTCGCCACGGCGCATGCGTGAGACGAAGCCGCGCGGCACGCGCAGCGCAAAGCCCGCGTCCGCCGGCGGCAGCCGCTCGGCCAGATGTTGCAACCCCAGCAGGGCGAGCAATTCACCGGTATCGGTCACGGCATCGCGCCACAGCTGCCGCCAGTCAGTGGGCTCGGCAGCTGCCGATGGCGTTATGCGGGCGCAGGTGCTTGCGGTTATCATGTGCGGCCTGAATATCGGGCATGAGCCCGTGTCGATCTATCCATTTTAGCCGCTGATCGAGGCGAACGAGGGTTTGTTCGAACCCTTGCCCATCGAATTATCAATCCACCTGGAGTTCACTGCATGGCCACCTACGGTCTGAACGACGTCAAGAACGGTCTGAAGATCATCGTCGACGGCGAGCCCTTTACCATCGTCGAGGCGGAGTTCGTCAAGCCGGGCAAGGGCCAGGCGTTCACCCGCATCCGCATTCGCAACCTGCTCAACGGCCGCACCGTGGAAAAGACCCTCAAGGCCAGCGAGTCGTTCGAGGGCGCCGATGTGGTCGATACCGATATGCAGTACCTCTACAGCGACGGCGAGTTCTGGCATTTCATGCAGCAGGAGACCTTCGAGCAGCACCAGGCCGACAAGGCCGCCGCCGGCGATGCCGCCAAATGGCTCAAGGGCGAGGAAGAGTGCGTGGTGACATTGTGGAACGGCCGGCCGATTTCGGTGCAGCCGCCGAACTTCGTCGAACTGAAGATCGTCGAGACCGATCCGGGCGTCCGCGGCGACACCTCCGGTGGCGGCGGCAAGCCGGCCAAGCTGGAGACCGGTACCGTGGTCCGCGTGCCGCTGTTCGTGAACCAGGACGAGATCATCAAGGTCGATACCCGGTCCGGCGAATACGTCAGCCGCGTGAAGTGACGAACTGGCAAACCCGCGGGCTTTTTCCGCGCGTTCGCCAGTACGTGGCCCCTGCGGACGTTCCGCACGCTTCGCGCTTGTCCGGCCTGCGCCGGAATGACGATCAACGCAAGGGGCGGCAACCGCGAGGTACCGCCCCTTGTCGCATCCGAAACGACACAGTGTGAGTTGATGATGAGTCTGACGACACCGCAATCCGTTGACCTGGTGATCGAAGCGCGCTGGGTGGTGCCGGTGGAGCCGCATGCGGCAGTGCTGGAGCGGTATGCCGTGGCGATCCAGGACGGCCGCATCGTGGCGCTGCTGCCGATCGCCGAAGCGCGTACGGCGTATGCCCCGCGCGAGCGCGTCGAGCTGCCTGAGCATGCGTTGATCCCGGGTCTGATCAATGCGCATACACACAATCCGATGACCCTGCTGCGCGGTCTGGCGGACGACCTGCCGCTGATGGTCTGGCTGCAGCAGCATGTCTGGCCGGCCGAGGCGAAGGTGATCGGCCCGGAGTTCGTGCGCGATGGCGCGGAACTGGCGGTAGCCGAGATGCTGCGCGGCGGCACCACCTGCGCCAACGAGAACTACTTCTTCCCCGATGTGCTGGGCGCCACCTACCGCAAGCTCGGCTTCCGTGCCGTGGTCGGCCTGCCGGTGATCGAGTTTCCTACCGCGTGGGCGAAGACCCAGGACGAATACTTCGAGCGTGCCGGCGAAGTGCACGACAGCTTTCTCGGCGACCCGCTGGTAAGCACCGCCTTCGCGCCGCATGCGCCGTACACGGTGTCGGACGAGAGCTTCGCGCGGATCCGCGTGTTGTCCGACCAGCTCGACATTCCCGTGCACCTGCACACCCATGAGACCGCACACGAGATCGACGAGGAAAAAAAGAAAAGCGGCCTGCGTCCGTTCCAGCGGCTGCAGAAGCTCGGCCTGGTCAACGATCGGCTGATCGCCGTGCACATGGCCCATGTCACCGACGGCGAAATTGCCGCGTGCGCCGAGGCCGGGGTGTCGGTGGTGCATTGTCCGGAATCCAACCTCAAGCTGGCCTCGGGTTTCTGTCCGGCGGAAAAATTCCGCCGCGCCGGCGTGAATCTGGCCATCGGCACCGACGGCTGCGCGTCCAACAACGATCTGGACATGTTCGGCGAGATGCGCACTGCCGCCCAGCTGGCCAAGGCGGTAGCGCAGGATGCGGCGGCATTCGATGCCGCTTACGCATTGCGGGCGGCCACCCTGCATGGCGCCAGGGCGATGGGGCTGGACGCGCAGGTCGGTTCGATCGAAACCGGCAAGCAGGCCGATCTCGCCGCCGTACGCTTGAGCGATCTAGAATCCCAGCCGCTGTTCCATGTCATCTCGCAGCTGGTGTATGCCACCGGCCGCCACCAGGTCAGCGACGTGTGGATTGCCGGCCGGCACAAGTTGGCCGATCGCGTGCTGACCGGCATCGACACCGCTGCCGTTCTTGCCCGAACCCGCGCCTGGCGCGAACGCATCGCCTCGGCCTGAACCGGAGTCTTCGATGAATCGTTACCTGGCCCTGTTGATCCGCCGGCCGCAGCTCGATCCAGCGGCGGTGCCGTTGCATCTGGCCTACCTCGATCGCCTGCGTGAAGAGGGCCGTGTGGAACTGTCCGGCGGATTCAGCGACAAGTCCGGCGGTGCCTACTTGTTGCATGCGGCCGATCTGGCCGAGGCGACTGCGATCGTGCACAACGACCCGGCCCATGTCAGCGGCGGTTGGGATATCACGGTGTACGAATGGCAGGCGCATTAAACTCCATGGCCGCACCTGAGGATTGTTTCGATGCCGATCACGAATGCGAGTCCCTCGCAAACCCCCGCACATCCAGGTGCGGACGCCCCAACAAACGTTAGCCACGACGAGATCGCCCGCTTCGGCAAGCTGGCTGCACGCTGGTGGGACCCCGACGGCGAGTCGCGTCCGTTGCACGACCTGAATCCGCTGCGTGCCGCCTATGTCGCGGCACGGGTCGACCTGCGCGGTGCGAGGGTGGCCGATGTCGGTTGCGGCGGCGGTCTGCTCAGCGAGACGCTGGCGCAGGCGGGGGCACAAGTGACCGGCATCGACCTGGGCGAGAAGGTGATCGAGATCGCCAGGCTGCATCTGCATGAGTCGAACCTGCAGGTGGATTACCGCGTGCAGTCGTCGACCGAGCTGGCGACCAGCGAGCCGGCAAGCTTTGATGCGGTGTGCTGCATGGAGCTGGTCGAGCACGTGCCCGACCCGGCCGCGCTGGTGAACGATCTGGCCGCGATGCTCAAGCCTGGCGGCCGGTTGTTCATGTCCACCATCAACCGCACGCCGGCGGCTTTCGGCGCGGCGATCGTCGGCGCCGAATATGTGATGCGCATGCTGCCGCGTGGCACCCATCACTACGCGCAATTCCTGAAGCCTTCGGAGCTGGGGCGTCTGCTGCGACACGCCGGACTGGAGCTGGAGGATGTCTCCGGGGTCGTCTACAACCCGCTGAACCGCAAGGCATGGCTGAGCTCTATCACCGCCGTGAACTATCTGCTCAGTGCAAGCAAGCCGGCATGAGCAGGGGCTTGCCCGCCAGCATTCAGGGCGTGCTGTTCGATCTCGACGGTACTTTGCTCGACAGCGCGCCCGACCTCTACGCCGCCCTGCAGTTGCAGTGCGGGGAGGAGGGGGTGGCGCCACCTCCGTACGCGCCGGTGCGCGAAGTCGTGTCGCGCGGCGCGCGCGCGGTGCTGCGTTGCGCCTTCGCCGAACGTGGTGATGCCGCGCTCGATATCCTGCTGCCGCGTTATCTGGAGCTGTATCAGCAGGTGATGGCACAGGCGACGCGGCCGTTCGACGGCATCGATGCCTTGCTCGATGCGATCGAGGTGCAAGGCCTGCGTTGGGGCATCGTCACCAACAAGGCCGGCTTTCTCACCGACGAACTGCTGCAACGGATCGGCTGGAGCAGTCGCGCGCACGCCGTCGTGGCGGGCGACACCCTGCCGGTGAAGAAACCCGATCCGGCGCCGGTGCTGCTGGCCTGCCAACAGGCCGGACTGGATCCGGCCCGCTGTCTGTTCGTGGGCGACGATCGTCGCGATGTGCTGGCCGGTGCCGCTGCCGGGCTCTACACCGTCGCGGTGACCTGGGGTTATCTCGACGGCGGCGATCCGCATGCGTGGAACGCCGATGCCGTGCTGGATACGCCGGCGCAGCTGATCGCCATGCTGCCGGCGGCGACGGTGAGCGCATGAGCCATGACGCGCCAGCCGGTGGCGTGCTGCAAAGCTATGTCGACAAATGGCTGGCGGTACAACCGCAGCAGCGTGTGGCACTGGTCTTCGTCGATCCGCGGCGCTATCCCGGCCATGTCGCACTGGCCGCGCTGGAGCAGGAACTGCTCGCCGCCGCCTACGGCATCCACGAACCGCAGGTCGCCGTCGCCAAGCTCAATTGGTGGGCCGAGGAACTCGCTGGCGCCGCGACCAGCGGCGGTCGCCACCCGTTGAGCAAGGTACTGTTCGACGATCAACGCGCGCAGGCCGTGCCGCAGGAACGCTGGCTCGCGCCGGTGCTGGCGGCGATGGCGCAACTGGAAGACACGACGGCCGTGGATTTTTCCGCGCAGGTCGCGGCCGCCGGCAGGCTGCATGGCGCGTTCGCCGCGCTGGAGACCGCGTGGTGGTTCGGCGAGGGCGCCTCGTCGCTGCGTGCTGCCCGCTACGCCACGCTGGCCCATTTGCTGCACGCCTTGCGGCGCCTGCACGACGATGCCGAACTCAGCCAGCTGCCGCTGCCGATGGCGCGGCTTGCGCGTTACGGGCTCAGTCGCGGCGAGCTGCGTCAGCCCAGTCAGGCGCGCAGTCAGGCGATCAAGGCGCAGCTCGCCGAGCTGCAGGCGGCGTGGCGCGAGGCAGCCGGGCTGCCCGGTCCGCTCAGCGTGTTCCGCGCCCTGGAGTCGCGGCAGCATGTGGCGTTGGCGCGTCGCGCGGCCAGGGCCGTCGAGCCCCTGGCGGTGCTGCAAAAAGGCTCCTCGGGCAACACTCTGGCCGACACGTTCGCCGCCTGGCACGCCGCCCGTGCATGGCGTCGCCACGCCGTTTGAGCCCTGCCGGGCTTTGCTTGGCCGGGCTGCCATACGCAGCGTTTCCGTCACGCGCCTATTGCAGCCGCGGTGATTCGCCCCAAAATGGCGAGGTCTAGAAGCCTGTCGGACTTTGGTCGGCCGGGCTGCGAATTCGCCTGCGCGGCCCAGATTCCCGCCGCTTCTTGGCCCATAGCACCACTATGGGCCGGCGAATCGTCGAAAATCCGGACCGCACAGCCGAATTCTCGCCTCGACCACCAAAGCCCGACAGGCTCCTAGCGGCAGCAAGTTCGTCCGATCACAGGAATTCCCATGCACAGTCACGAAAATACCGCCCGCCTGATGCCCGATGTCGCTACCCAGGCACAGCCCCATCTGGCCGGCGCGCTGGACTGGGTCGGCATGGACGGCATCGATGTTCCCGTGCGTTTCGATGCCGGCGATGGCGAGGTGCAACGTGCCAGTGCGCAGGTCGGCGCCTTCGTCAACCTGATGCACCCGGACAAGCGCGGCATCCACATGTCGCGGCTGTACCTGCTGGTCGACCAGCACCTGACTACGCAGGTGCTCGATGCCGCCAGCCTGCAGGCGCTGCTACGCGAATTCCTGCTGTCGCACGATGGGCTGGCGGATCGCGCCCGCATCAGCATCCGCTTCGAACACCTGATCCGCCGCGCCGCATTGCGCAGCGCCAACAGCGGCTGGCGCGCGTATCCGGTATCGATCGAGGCCAGCCTGTGCGCCGACGGCTTCCAGTTGGAACTGGGCACCGAGGTGGTCTACGCCTCCACCTGCCCGGCGTCCGCGGCATTGTCGCGGCAACTGATCCAGGATCAGTTCGCGCGGGACTTCAGTGCGGGCCAGCCGGTGGATCGTGCTGCGGTACTGGCTTGGCTCGGCAGCGAGCAGGGCATCGTCGCCACGCCGCATGCACAGCGCAGCGTGGCGCGTCTGCTGGTGCGTTTCGCCAAGGGCGTGCCGCTCGATCTGATCGGCCTGCTCGATCGCGTCGAACAGGCACTGGGCACGCCGGTGCAGACGGCAGTGAAGCGCGAAGACGAACAGGCCTTCGCACTCGCCAATGGCAGCAATTTGATGTTTTGCGAAGACGCCGCCCGGCGCATCCAGAAGGCGCTCGACGCGGATCCGCGCATCGCCGATTTCCATGTGCGCCTGGAACACCAGGAGAGCCTGCATCCCCACGATGCAGTGGCGTATGCGAGCAAGGGTGTGGCGGGGGGCTACGGTTCGGCGCCGTGATCTACTCCTTCTCCCCTTTGGGGAGAAGGTTGGGATGAGGGGCGGGTGCTCGCAGCAAACCGATGCTGCAATGCGTAGCGGCTTTCGTAGGAGCGCACCGTGTGCGCGAACCCTTGCTGCCTCATGACACCGTGTTTTCGCGCACACGGTGCGCTCCTACAAAAGCCGCTCCCAGCGTTCAACACACAAACGTCAGCCGCTGTCCGCGCACGCTGTCGTCGATGGTCGAACCGTCCCACACGAACTGGCCGTTGACGGATGCGGCCGTCGGCCAGTGTCTGGATGCCGGCGTCGATCGCCTGTTCGCCGGAACGGGCATCGAGATCGCCGGCAATCGTTTCGATGCGACCGTTCTTCACCCACAGGTCGGCGTGGAAGCGGCAGTCTTCGTTGACCAGTTCGGCGTTCTTGATCAGCCAGTCAGTCGGTATCGGAGGATCTTTCTTGGCAGCGGCAATGGGGATAGTGGAAGTGCTCGGGTACCGGGTCCGGGCCACCCGTGCACAGGGGTTGGCAGCGCAGCAGTCGCCATCCGGCCAGCAGGCCACCGCGCCACGGACCGAAGCGGATGACGGCAATCCGTGCATAATCGGAGCAACTGGGGTAAAAGCGACAGCGCTGACCCAGCAGCGGGCTGAGCCAGCGCTTGTAGAAACGGAGCAGGAAAAGCAGGATTCGGGTCACGATCATTCACGCTGGCGAAACAGTTCGGGCATCAAGGTTGTGCAAGTATTCCAGAAGCGGGCTTGCTGGTGTAGAAGACTTGGGCTATAACACCCGGCCGCCACGGCCATAAAACGGTGAGGGAAATGGCGAATACGACGCGTAGTTCAAACGCCGCCAAGGCGCAGAAGCAGAAGGGAAAGGCTTCGGCCAAGGCGAAGGACGTCAAGGCCGGCAAGTCGAAAACAGCTGCCACAAAGGGGCGGACAGTGAAGAGCGCCAGCAAGACACCAGTCAAGGCAAGCCGCAGTGTGGCCAAGCCAGCGGGCAAGGCGGCGGTGAAGAAGGTCGTCGCGAAATCCGCAGCCCCGAAGAAGCCTGCGGCGAAACCGGCAGCCCGAAAAGTTCCTGCCAAGCCGCAGCCGAAGACGGCCAAGCCAGCCGGCAAGCCCGCCGCACGCAAGGCGGCAGTGAAAACGGCGGTCAAGAAAACGGCGGTCAAGAAAGCAGTCGTCAAGAAGGCAGCGCCGAAGAAAATTCCACTCAAGAACACCGGGACCGGCCACGGCACCGTCAAGAAGGCAACGGCCAAACCGACCAGCAAGCCGGCGCCAGCCGCAACGCCGGCGGTGGCTGTCAAAAGGGCATCTCCAGCGCCCGCCACCACGCTCTACAAGGGCAAGGTGGCGAGCGCTACCGCCATGGTCACACCACGAGCAGCCGCGGCTGCCGCGCACCATGCTCCCCCCAATATCAATCCGAAGAATTTGTCGTCCTCAATGAATAAATCTGCAGCAAAAAAATTCGATAACGGCGTCACCCGCGAAGATGGCCGCTATGCGCTGCCATCCACCAGCACCGTCACCTTGCCCAAGGGGTACCACCCCTCCAGCGACGAGGAGTACATGTGCCCGCAGCATCTGGCCTACTTCCGCAACAAGTTGCGCGATTGGCGCGATCAGTTGGTGGAGGAGTCCCGCCAGACCATGGACAACCTGCGCGACGAGGTGCGTGACGTCGGCGATGAGGCTGAACGCGCCACCCGCGAAACGGAAAACTCGCTGGAGCTGCGCACCCGCGATCGCTACCGCAAGCTGATCTCCAAGATCGACAAGGCGCTGCGCCGGATCGAGGACGGCAGTTACGGATTCTGCGAGGAAACCGACGAGGAGATCGGTATCGACCGGCTCGATGCACGGCCGATTGCCACCTTGTCGCTGGATGCCCAGGAACGCCGCGAGCACCTGCAGAAACAGATGGGCGACTGAGCGTGCCGCTTCGCGCCGCAGCAAAAAGCCCCGCTTCGCGCGGGGCTTTTTGCGAGGAGCGAGGGAAGAGAAGTGAGAGATGGGGGGGGCATGCTGCGTCGAGGCTTTCTCTCACTCCTCACTTCTCTCCACTCACTCCTTGGCTTGCCGCGGCAGCGGCATAGCTCTTCAGCTTCGCCAGCATCGCCACGAGACCGTTGGAGCGCGTCGGCGAGAGATGCTTGGCCAGTCCGATCGTGGCGATGAATTGCGGCTCGGTGGCGAGGATCTCGCGCGCGGAGCGATCGGAGTACACCCGCAACACGAGCGCAATCAGGCCGGAGACGATGGCCGAGTCGCTGGTCGCGTCGAAATGCATGTTCGTGGCATCGCCGTGGGCAACCAGCCAGACCATCGACTGGCAACCGTGCACGCGGTGCTCCTCGGTCTTCCACTCCTCGGGAAACGGCGGCAGTTGCCTGCCGAGGTCGATCAGGTACTGGTAGCGCTCGGTCCAGTCACCGAAGAACGCGAATTCCTCGGCGATGTCCTGTTGCGCCTGGCCGGCACTGGCAATGGCGATGTCGTTCATGAATTCATTATCGCGCGATCGAGCTGAATGCACGAACGCATGTTCGCGCGAGATGAAGTTGCCCGGATCTTCCGCCCGGGCGGCTTCAACGTTTCAGCACACTCCAGCGGGTGCCCTGGGCGCCATCTTCGATGACGATGCCCAGTGTGGTGAGTTCGTCGCGGATCGCATCGGCACGGGCAAAATCGCGGGCGGCGCGGGCGCTCCGGCGCTGCTGCAGCAGGTCCTCGACGTGCGCCGCATCGACTGCATTTTCACCACGCCTGAACCAGGCCTCCGGTTCCTGTTGCAGCAGTCCGAGCAGCGCGCCGCCGCCGAGCAGCGCGGCCTTGGTCCGGGCGTTGCCTTCGAGCCTGGCCTGGTCGGCCAGCTGCGACAGCTCGGCCAGCGCCTGCGGCGTATTGAGGTCGTCGCACAGCGCCGCTTCCACATTTGCGGGGACCGGCAACGCAGCGGCGGGCAGTTCGATCCCGGCCAGGTCGCGCAGCACGCGATACCAGCCGTCCAGCGTGCTGACGGCCTGCGCGATGGCGCTGTCCGACCAGTCCAGCGGTTGCCGATAATGTCCGCTCAGCAACCGCAGGCGCAGCGCTTCGGGCGGATGCTGTTGCAGCAACTCGTGCACCAGCAGCACATTGCCCAGCGATTTGGACATCTTGCGGCCGTCGAAGGTGAGCATGCCGTTGTGCATCCACCAGCGTGCGAACACCTTGCCGCCATGGGCGCAGGTGGACTGGGCGATCTCGTTCTCGTGGTGCGGAAACAACAGGTCGATGCCGCCGGCATGGATGTCGATGGTTTCGCCCAGATGCGCTGCGCTCATCGCCGAGCATTCGATATGCCAGCCCGGGCGACCGACGCCCCATGGGCTGTCCCAGCCCGGCAACTCGGGTGTCGAGGGTTTCCACAGCACGAAGTCGGCGGGGTTCTTCTTGTACGGCGCCACCTCGACGCGTGCGCCGGCAATCAGCTCCTCGGTGTCGCGGCCCGACAATGCGCCGTAGGCCGGGTAGGAGTCGACGTCGAACAGCACGTGACCTTCCGCCGCATAGGCATGGCCGCCGGCGATCAGCGTTTCGATCATCGCGATGATCGGAGCGATATGTGCGGTCGCATGCGGCTCGATATCGGGCACGGCGATGCCGAGGCCGGCCATATCCTCGCGGTAGGCCTGGGCGAATTTGCCGGTGATGACGTCGATGGGCACGCCCTGGGCCTGTGCGGCGGCATTGATCTTGTCGTCAACGTCCGTGATGTTGCGGGCGTAGACCACCTGCGGGTAATGCCGGCGCAGCAGCCGGACCAGCACATCGAACACCACCGGGCCGCGCGCGTTGCCGATGTGCACGTAGTTGTAGACAGTCGGCCCGCACAGGTAGACCGTGACCCGGCGCGGATCCAGCGGGATGAATGGCTCGGTGTGTCGGTTCAGGCTGTTGTAGAGCGAAATCGGCATGGGTGGAAGATCCGCAGCGTGGGGCCGTGCAGCATCATGGCGCGGCGAGCCCGACATCTTATCAAGGTGCCAGCGGGATCGTCGTGTCAGGAGGCGCCGCTGGATTAAAGCGTGTATTCAGTGTGCATTTGCTGAAATGCACTCAAATCGCGCGCAGGCGCACCGTAGTTTTGAACTTGGAGGTCGCAATGACCAAAATATGGCTTTCCACGCTGGCATTGGCCTTGATGGCGACCGGCGTCCATGCGCAGGACGCGCGTTACCCGAACACCGACGATGGTGCGCATTATGGCTGGGCCGACGTGCTGCGAGCCGATCCGGTACGGGGCGTCACGCGCACGGTGGTGCCGCAGCAGCAGTGCTACGACCAGCAGGTGGTGCGGCGTGACCGCGGCAACAGCGCGGCGGGCACCATGCTTGGTGCGGTGATCGGTGGCGTGCTGGGTCATACGGTGGGCAAGGGCGATGGACGCACGGCGGCCACTGTCGTGGGCGCCGTGGCTGGCGGCGCGGTGGGCAACCGGGTGTCGGATCACGGCGGCGACTACGCAACCACCCGGACCCGTTGCCACGAGGTCGACACGGTCAGCGAGCAACGCCGGATCATCGGTTACGACGTGGAGTACCGCTATCGCGGCGATGTCTACATGTCGCGTCTGAGCTACGATCCGGGCGAGCGCCTGCGGGTACGCGTGCAGGTCGAGCCTGCCGACTGATCCATCCCTGTCAGGGTTGACACCATCGCCGCCCTAGGGCGGCGATGGTGTTTCGGGGTTTGATTTTTTTTGTTGCATGGCAGCGGAATTGTCGCCATCATGCATGCCAGACACTTGGAATCCGCATGTCAGCAGCCGTCTATACCGCCACCGTCCTCACCAGCGCCCGCGCGGCTGCTGGCATGACATCGCGTGCGCGCCGACCGTTTTATCGACATTCGGCCGGGTAGGCTGTCGCACGCTTTTCATGTGTATCGACGATAAAACCCGGCCTGCGTGCCGGGTTTTTTGTGTATTTAGGAGATGTATTTATGCCCATTCGCCACTTCATCACCACGCAAGATTACAGTCGCGCCGAGATCGACGCGTTGCTGGAACAGGCTGCCGGATTCAAGCGGGGAATGCGCATCCCTGCGCAAGAACCTGTCATCCATGACAGGACTCCTCAACAAAGCGCGCGACCATTGGCTGGCAAGTCGGTCGCGCTGCTGTTCTTCAACCCGTCGATGCGCACGCGCACCAGCTTCGAGCTGGGCGCCTTCCAGCTGGGAGCGCACGCCATCGTGCTGTCGCCGGGCAAGGATGCGTGGCCGATCGAGTTCGAGCTGGGCAGCGTGATGGACGGCGACACCGAAGAGCACATCGCCGAAGTGGCGCGCGTGCTCAGCCGCTATGTCGATCTGATCGCGGTGCGTGCGTTCCCGAAATTCCAGGACTGGGCGGTGGACCGCCAGGACAAGGTCATCAAGGCGTTCGCGCAGTACGCCACGGTGCCGGTGATCAACATGGAGACGATCACCCATCCCTGCCAGGAGCTGGCCCACGCGCTGACCCTGAAGGAACACCTGGGCAACCTGCAGAACAAGAAGTATGTGCTGACCTGGACCTACCATCCCAAGCCGCTCAATACCGCCGTGGCCAATTCGGCCCTGCTGATCGCCACCAAGCTGGGCATGGACGTGACCCTGCTGTGCCCCACGCCGGAGTACGTGCTGGACGAGCGCTACATGGAGTTCGGCCGCCTGAACGCCGAACACAACGGCGGTTCGCTGAAGGTCAGCCACGATATCGAGGAAGCCTACAGTGGCGCCGACGTGGTCTACGCCAAGAGCTGGGGTGCGCTGCCGTTCTTCGGCAAGTGGGAACAGGAGAAACCCATCCGCGAGGCCAACAGGCACTTCATGGTGGACGAAGCGAAGATGGCGTTGACCAACCATGGGCTGTTCAGCCACTGCCTGCCGCTGCGCCGGAACATCAAGGCCACCGACGCGGTGATGGATTCGCCCGCCTGCGTTGCGATCGACGAGGCGGAAAACCGCCTGCATGTGCAGAAGGCGGTGATGGCTTCGCTGCTCGGCCAGGGTTGAGCGGACCTGCATGTACACGCCAAAGCACTTCGAGGAAGCGCGCGTCGAGACCTTGCACGGGCTGATCCGCGCGTATCCGTTCGCCACCGTGGTGACCCATGCGGCGAGCGGGCTGGGCGCCAATCACCTGCCGTTCGAGCTGGCCGGTGATGCATCGCTGCACGGCCACGTGGCCCGCGGCAACGAGCTGGCGCAACTGGATGGCGCCGAGGTGCTGCTGGTCTTCCGCGGGCCGGACGGCTACATCAGCCCGAACTGGTATCCGAGCAAGCACGAGACCGGGCGCGAGGTGCCGACCTGGAACTACGCGGTGGCGCATGTGCATGGCCGGCTGCGGGTGATCGACGATGCGGCCTGGTTGCGTCGTCTGCTGGAAACCTTGACCGATCATCATGAGGCCGGCCAGCCGCAGCCCTGGAAGATCTCGGATGCGCCGGACGATCACATCGAGAAATCGCTGCACGCGATCGTCGGCCTCGAAGTTACGATCGAGCGCATCGAGGGCAAGTTCAAACTGAGCCAGAACCACCCTGCGCGCAATCGCGCGGGCGTGATCGCCGGCCTGCGCGAGCGCAATGGCGATGGCGACGCGGAACTGGCGGCATTGATGGCTCAACAAGAGGAATCGAAACCGTGAACCCGCAGCATCGCTATCGCGTCGACGTGGAGTGGACCGGCAATCTCGGCAGCGGTACCGACGGCTATCGCAATTACAGCCGGGATCACGAGATCCGCATCGCGGGCAAGCCGCCCCTGGCCGGTTCGTCCGACCCCGTCTTCCGCGGTGATGCCGGCCGGCACAACCCCGAAGACCTGCTGCTGACGGCGCTGTCCACCTGCCACATGCTGTCGTATCTGCACATGGCCACGCTGGCCGGCGTGGTGGTGACCGCCTACGCCGATGCCGCCGAAGGCACGATGGCCACCGGCGGCAACGGTGGCCGCTTCGTCGAGGTGGTGCTGCATCCCACCGTGACGATCAGCCCCGCCAGCGATCCGGCGAAGGCCGAGGCGGCCCATGCGGATGCGCACCACGCCTGCTTCATCGCCAATTCCGTGAATTTCCCGGTGCGCTGCGAACCGCGCATCGTCGTCGCATCTGTCTGACCGACTCTTCCTTTCAGGATATGCAAACCATGAGCAAAGACATCGTCCTCGCCTTCTCCGGCGGCCTCGACACCAGCTTCTGCGTGCCCTATCTCAAGGAGCGCGGCTGGGCCGTGCATACCGTGTTTGCCGATACCGGTGGCGTCGATGCCGCCGAGCGCGCGTTCATCGAGCAGCGCGCAGCCGAACTGGGCGTGGCATCGCACGTGACCGTCGACGGCGGCCCGGCGATATGGACCGGTTTCGTCAAGCCGTTCGTGTGGGCAGGCGAGGGCTATCAGGGGCAGTACCCGCTGCTGGTGTCCGACCGCTACCTGATCGTCGAGGCCGCGCTCAAGCGCGCCGCAGAACTGGGCACCAAGGCGATCGCGCACGGTTGCACCGGCATGGGCAACGACCAGGTGCGCTTCGACCTGACCGTGAAGTCGCTGGGCGACTACGAGATCGTGGCGCCGATCCGCGAGATCCAGAAAGAGCACACGCAGACGCGCGCCTACGAACAGAAATTCCTGGAAGATCGCGGCTTCGGCGTGCGCGCCAAGCAGCAGGCCTACACCATCAACGAGAACCTGCTCGGGCTGACCATGTCCGGCGGCGAGATCGACAAGTGGCAGGCGCCCGGCGAGGGTGCGGTGGGCTGGTGCA
>Ga0307375_10000612_pt1 | contig 43213 bp, 31 predicted proteins | sample TR1MG_FD_202531 | JGI IMG/M metagenome (GOLD analysis project Ga0307375, IMG submission 202531) | Soil microbial communities from Risofladan, Vaasa, Finland - TR-1 | ecosystem: Environmental > Terrestrial > Soil > Coastal area > Acid sulfate soil | place: Finland: Risofladan, Vaasa | collected...
AGTGATGATTAGGGGATTATCATGAACATTACTAATCTGCAAGAAGAAATCTTAAAAGTCATTAGTTTACATGAGGGATATTACCCTATCACTGCAAAAGAGATAAGCGAAAAAACTGAAATCACAGTTCAAAAAGTACATGATATTTTACAGATTTTGCGAGTGAAGAATCAAATTAAGTCTCGAAGTTTCAAATGGATGAAAGGGAAAAAACTCTTTCATATTTTATCTTCCGATGAATGGCCAGAATATCTTTTCTATAGCTGTGGAGAGTGTCATAATAAAAGCACTGTTAAGACTTGTGTTTTTCACTATGAACTTTACAATCAAGGTGAAACCTCTGACCTTTCACGAATTGATGTAAAAATTGGTTCAGAGTCCCCTGGTTGTCCTTGGTTTGTTGCTCGAGCAGAACCACAAAACAGGTTACAACTTCAGGAGTTTTTAGAGAGAGCAAAAGAAGCAAGAAATGATGAGCTTGAAATAATCCATGAGTCAAATGATCCCGAAGATTTTGCATTGTTTGAAGGAAATACTACACTAGAGCAAATGCTTCCGAAGTATTACTGCCTTTTTTGCGGTTATCCTCTTCGCTCGATAGGATTAGGGTTTATTCCTCTCATGGGTAGTTCTGTAGTTAGGTGTCCGAATTGTGAATCACTCTTTAAAATGGTGTATGTTGAGGATGAAAATCAATGGTATGTTTTGTATGCTAAAGAACAAGGAGAGCTTTTTCGTAGGAATTTTGTTAAATTAGCTGGTGTTCCTTCGAGAACCATTCCTTACGAAGGAAAGCGATACGGTATTGTTATTCCTAGCGAAGGTCGTTATAAATTCGATACAGTAGCTGAATTATTAATTATTGATAATTGGATTGGAAAGTTGAGTGATCTGAAATATATTGTCACTCATTGCACGAAAGATTATCTGGAGTTAAAGGAGCAATTAGCTAAAGATTATTCACATATATCCATCATAAATGGAGAAGAAAAACTAATCAGCCCATCTCCTACACCACAGCAAGTTGGGATACTTAGATTACTTCGAAAATCACAGTTGCTAAACAAATCATTTTGTAATGCAATAATGACAAGCAGAATAACGCTACTTAATTTACTTGAAGGACTAGTGCAAGAGATCAGTAGAAAAAAAGCTATTAGCAAGATCAATGAGCAGATATCAAAGCTTGATCAAATTGGTCTTCTTTCAGTGAAAAATTGGAATACTCTCGACATGCATGCTGCTAATGCTATGTGGAAACCTATCGCTGAGCTTGTGAGAGAAGAGGGCTTTAGTTTTCCTGGTAGAGGACTTGGGCGATTTGTTGATTCACCATTCAAACCACATGCATTTGTTTCTGGTTACTCAGCTATTGACGCACTCATAAATGCTGTTTACAAAAAAATTTTGCTAGTAATAGAGAAATATTGCTCGAAAATTAATTTTTGTTGGGATGGATTACCAGGTATTTGTCATAAAGAAACACATGGAGGAGTTTATGGTTTCATTCTGGATCTTATTGAACCTTTTCGGTTGCCAACATTACTAGCACTCTGTGAAGTGATTCAAGCAGGTGACTTGCTACCTGATGAAGTTCCTTATATTATTGGGCGTCGAAGGCAACCAATTTATTATGTCACAAATGAAGGACCTCTAAACCAGAGATTAACTGTAATAATTGAAAGTGTTTTGAATAGCAACTGGACAGGAAATAGCTTTAGGTTAGAGACTGAAAACTACTTCAATCAAATAAAGTTTGGTTTGCAAGAAATAATAGAGAATAGCTATGAATGTGAAATTAATCATCATCAACAAAGATTTACTCCTTGGGCAGTTATGAATTACCAATTATGGAACCATATATCTGAAGTTCAGAGAAAGGAGATAATTTCTTTTCTTAAAAAAGTGCTAAGAAATAGACATTTACAATCTTATATTTTTCAAATAGAGAATTGAATTGGTGTTAGATATGGATTTGTTTGAGCTCTTGGATAATTTTGAGGAAATTAGCTGTGAAGAAGCATATGAGGGGCAACTTGTTGATATCATCAATATTATTCTAGAGGAAAAGACACTTTTCTTATTTGATCTCATTTGCTTTTTTTTGGAAAAGTATCATTCGATAGGTAACCTTAGAGCTTATAGTAAGCAAGAAATAACAGAAGAATTTCCTTGGAAAAGAAGTCAATTGCAATTTCTACTCAGAAAAGCTATCAATCAGAAGATAGTAATTTATCACCATCGAAGATATTTGCTAAATGTAGAAAATTCTTTGGTCAAGAGATTATGGAGTTATTTCTTTGCACCGGAAGCTTTAGGAAATAGAGTTAGGGATTTAGATGCGAATTTTAATCTAATTAATGAAAATAGAAGATTAAATGAGAAAATATCTAGACTATATATTAAATTCAATAATAATAACACAACAAAAAAGGATCTTAAATTTACAGAGATTAACAATGAAATTTTCAACATACTATCTGATAGAATTGATCATAAAGAAGCATTGATTGAATTATTTAAAGAAAAATTATTTCTTTTGTCAGATGCTTTCTAATTGCTTTCTGAACCTATCTATTCTTTGCTATTGCTTCTCTTGCAGACTAGCACTACCTCTAAATAGTTAAAAGAGAACATAATAATTAGTGAGAAAAATGAGGGAAATGGAAATAGTTTCAGAAAAGGAAATAAAACTAAAGAAAATTGGATGGAAACTCACTCCTCGTTTTGCTCGACAAGCGTTCATTATGGAGATTGTAATGATTCCTATTACCATTACTATTTCTTTAACATTAATGGGATTTGCTAAGGTATTTCACACTATACCTTTGACTATTACTCTTTCAGTGGCTATCATTGCAGGAATAGCAGGGATCGTTCTTGGGAGTTTATCTTTACGAGACCAAAAAACCGTTTTCGGAATAATAGGTTTGGTTTTAGGAATAGTAATTACTCTCTACAATGCTTTTTTGATGTTTATTCTCCATTGTGATGCTTGGTTTTCAATTCCATATTAAATTCAACCTATTCCATCCTAAAGATGAATTGTCTTTCATTTGAAAAAACAGCTTTTAAGCTGTTTCTATTTTTTGTTAGAAATTCAATTATTTTTTGAACTAACCTACTCTTCTCAACACTACCTCTAAATATGAAAAGAAAATAATAATTTGAGGACGAAATGATTGAAAGGGAAATGGAATCTGGAAAAGCGAGAGAACTCAAGAAAGGAATCTGGTTAAATACTCCAAAAAAAGCTAGGCAAGCACTCATCCTAAGTATGATTTTGATTATCGCGTCAGAGTAAATTTATTAGTTTTTGTTTTTCAACTAAAATATTGAATACTATACCATTAACAATAATGCTTTCATTAGCAATAATCGTTTGAATATTTGGAGCTATCATACAGTGGTCAATTTTTAATTAACTAATAAAATTATACTTAGTTTCAAGTGTAATTTATTCAATTCTAGATTTAACTGAATAATTTTAAATTTTATTGCAATGATTTGAATAGTTATTGAGGATTTGATTATTTTGATTAATACCGTTTTAGGATCAATTTCAGAAGAAAATTTAGGCAAAACACTAATGCATGAACATATTTTAGTGAATTTAGTTGATGCTAATATTAAAGGGACATACACTACCAAGGAAGTTGTCGATCTTATTGTTCCTTATTTAGTTGATGTTAAAAATAAGGGTTGTTCTACTATAGTTGAACCTACCCCTGCTGGACTTGGACGAGATCTTGAAGTTCTCAAACAATGCTCTCAAAAGTCTGGTGTTAATATTGTAACATGTACCGGTGCTTGGGATGGTTTTGATGTTAAAGGAAAATGTGTTCCAGAAGTTATTAAAGATAAATCTATTGATGAAATAGCCTCGATATGGATCAAAGAATTCAATGAGGGAATAGAAAGTACAAATATAAAACCTGGTTTCATAAAAATGGCTCTTGGAGATGAAGGAGAAGTATTTCCTTTACAAGAAAGATTACTACGCGCTGCAATTCAAACAAGTAAAAAAACTGGAATGCGTATCCATTGTCATGTTTTCAGAGAGCCTAGCGTTTTAAAAACAGTCGAAATTTTAGAAGAAGAAAAATTTCCTTTTGAAAATTTTATTTGGGTTCATGCAGATGCTTGTTATAAGATCCCCTTAATGATTGAATATGCAAAGAAAGGTATGTGGATACAATTTGATGGAATAGCTGGTGCTAAGGATTTTGAAAGATATCCTCCTGCCTTATCGAAATTAAAAAAAGAGAATTTAATTTCTAAAATATTGTTTGGGCAGGATTCCGGATCATTTAAAGTCAAAAAAAACAGAGAAGAAAATAATATACAAACCATAAGACCATATGCAATATTCTTTGATGATTTTGTACCCTTTATTTTAGAGAAAGGCTTTGACATTGAATTTATTAATGAAATTATAACAGAGAATTCTAAAAATGCTCTCACACTTGCTAAAACTTAGCTTGCTTTATAACAAGCTAAATTTGATGTTAATTGGAACAGATTTAGCGCAGTAGCTTAGAACATAAATGAAAAGAGTATGTTTGCTCATATTAAACAAATACTTATTTCCATTTAATTATTGGGGGTCGTTCAGATTTGAATGAAAAAGAAATAGAACAAACAGAAAAAAAGTCAATAAAGAAATTAATACAGAGAAAAAGCACTCTTTTTCTATTATCGATAAGTCTCACGTTTTTGCTGTGCAATTCACAAATATCCGATCATTTGTCTACTACATCTTATTGTTTTGGTGCTGATAGCTCTTTCACAAATGGTGGATTAGCTATTAACGAGCAGATACATGTGGAAGGTTTCTTAGAATGGGATGGTATTCATTCATTAGGAACAATAATGCAACCAATTGGCTCGGTTATTCAGGTTAACTGTACTGTTTTAGCGTTTTCAAATTCAAGCGTTTTTTTAGTTCCATACTCTAATGATTATTCATATGCTCTGTTTGATCCTTCACCAAATAATCTTACACTTGCACCGGGTGAATCTTTTGCAGAAACATACACAATAGTAGGAGGAATGTCAGAACAACATGCTGAATTTGGATTCTATGTTTCGGTAATAACTGAAAATTCCAATGCTACTGTTCATTGGTGGTATGAAGTGCTCGTTACAGGCAAATATTCAACCGCTGGTTTTCTACTTCTAAGCGGGACAATAATCCTAATTTCATTGGGAGCAATTTTCCATTCTAAAAGGAAAGCTATTAGAAATAGAAAATAGCTTTTCTTCTACATTTTTTTTCTTTCTTTTGAAATTTGAACCTATAGACATTAAACCACTTGGTTTAGCTTCTTTTACTCTTCCAAGAGTTCTTGTATGGATACAGTCGATTTTATTTTTTATCGGAATAGTTTTTCTTCCTGCTCTAAACCTAGAAAATCAATTTTGAATAGAATATTCAATGAAAATATGTTTCTAGAAAATTAATAGTTCCCTTAGAAAATACTTTGGCATTAACCTATTAATACATCTGGATTTGGAAATCTCAAGCTAAAAACTTTGCTTGTTTGTATAGACTCGCTTCAGACATAAAGAAACGTAAATTTTTAAATAGATAGAAGAAAAAGAGAAATGGGTCAATAGCAGTTTTATTGGGATTGAATTAAGAGGCTTTAAAATGAAAATTAAACTTGATTTACTTTGTAAATTTAAAACAGAAAAGATAACCCCTTTTCATTATAGCATAGGAAGAACACCTCTTGCTGTGAAACCTTTTTTGGTTTGTAATTTTAGTGATGATGTCAGTAAATTTGTTAGATTAGAATTTTCAAAGATTAACTATAATTCTACTGAAAGATTGGATGGAGTAGTCTATATAAATAACGACATTCAGAGAAAAGTCGAAAGATTATCTTTGCAAGCAGAATTTTCCCCTGATTCTCAACACATTGCCTATCCTACTGCTAGTGCTTTTGCAACAAGTAAGGAGGGTAATCAATCTGTTCTGCTTCCAAAATTCAGCTATTCAATGATATTTGACGACCAAATTTTTGAGAATTTTTCAGGAATTTTGCATAATGCTGTTTTCGATGAAAATAGCAATGATTGGGCTTTTTCAGCTCAAACTAGTATGATGGATGTTGCTATTAGTGCTTTTTTACCTGGATTTCAATCCAATAATATTGCTTCTGATTTGAAACAATTTGTAATATTTAATGGAGTTAAACAGAAAGAATATCTCAAAATAATTGGTTATCCCAAATTTAGTAAAAAAGGCTCAGCGATGGGCTATACCGCTGCAACTGGAAAAATCAATAAGATTATTGATGGTTCTATTGGTATGGATCCTTCTTCTGCTCAAAAAATGCATGAGCTGATGTATAAAGACGCTAAAATGGTGGCAGTTATTAACAACACTGAAGGGGAAGTATTTGATGATATCTATGGAGATATAGCCTTTAATGCAGATGGTTCTCAGTATGCCTATGCTGCAAGAAATGGAAACGATTTTTTTATTATCCTAAATGGTGAAAAACTCGAAAGATATGATCAGGTCAGTATGCCTACTTTTCTTTCAAATAACAAACTAGCACATTATGCATATAATAAAAAAAGAAGTAAGCATTTTGTAGTAATCGATGGAGAAGCACAAAAGGAGTACGATGCTTTCGGTGCTAGAGGAATCATAACAAATGAAGATGGAAATTATGCATATACAGCAAAGTTGAACAATAAGTGGACAGTAGTTTTTAATGGTAATGAAATGGGATTTCATAGCAATATACAGAAAAATTCTCCAGTTTTAAGTGAAGAAGGAAATACCGTAGCATTTGGTTTTTATGACGATTTCAAATTTAAAATGCAAGTGAATGACCGAATAGATAATATAGAATTTAAACAAATATCAAAACCCTGGCTAAATAACGATGGTTCACGTTATGCTTATACTGGAATAATTGGTGAGCAACACTATATTGTAATAGATGGAGTAAAGTTTGGTCCTTTCCATGATGCCCTCCCTCGTTTTTACTTCAGCCCAGATAACAAAAATGTAGCCTATTTTATAGAACAACCTACTAAACCACAGTCAAGTAAGTTTCCAATAACAGTAAAATACTGCTTAATGATTAATGATAAGGAAATTGACTATTTCTCCTTAGTATCGGATATAAATCCTAAAACATTTCAATGGATAAATAACCAAGAGTTCCGATTTGGAGGAATACGAATAACAGAGGACAATGTCTTTGTCTTTAAAGCAATTGCCTCAATTGAAGGTGAAGTTAAGCAAAAGAAAATCTGCTCAAAATGCAACACTAGTTTTGATGATGACGCACTTAAGTTTTGCAAAAAATGTGGACAAACACTCTGAAATATCAGAGTTTTTTTCTCTTTTTTTTTGAATAATACTTATTCGAGTTTTTTTTAAAGCTAAATTGTTGAAATTTTTTTCTTTTTTCCATTTAGATATTCTTATATTTATTAAGTCTTTGAAGTAGTCAGTTAGTATTGAGGGATATAAATTTGAATACTAAATTTACCAAATTTTTTATTTATGTAAGCATTTTTTGTTTTTTTATTTTACCAATCTATTCTCTATCCTCAATAGCAGCTTACCAATCTGTTAGTAATTCTTTAACTTCTAACAGCTCAGGTAACTATTTTGAGGATTTTGCTGACCAAACCTATATGGATGGTGCAACTACCGCATATGGGTGGGGTATGGGAACATTGACCAATAGAAGAAATATCTCTATTGTTCCACTTGATTTCTTTCCAACAGATTCACCATTAGTTGATGTTGATGTTCAAGGACATAAAGCCTATGTTGCTCATAATGATATTCTTGGCGATGCTCAAGTTTCAATATTTGACTTAAGTTCTCCAGGTACTATTAGAAAATTAAGTTCTGCAGCTGATGTATACCATAATGAAACTAAGACTTTATGTGTAAATGGTGATGTCTTATTTGTTGGGCAAAGAAATACTATAGTTAATCAGGCTGTGGTCTTCTATGATGTTGAAGATCCTTTCACTCTTAGTTGGGGTTGGGCTTCAGGAATTAATAACCGTGTCACTGATATCGATGCTGAAGGATATCTTTACTATTATACTTCTTATAATAATCCTCGTTCTTTTAGGATTCTTTATGCTGAAGATGTTGGTTTTATGGCTCCTACATTTATTGAACCTGATTGGGCTTCAACAAAAGCTCTTGGTGTTGATGTTGAAGGTGACCTTGCTTGCATTGCCGCGAGTGATGAAGGTTTTTACATATTGAATGTTACTGATAAATATTCACCAGTTGAGCTCTCTCATCTTGGTACTCCTGGAAATGCTACAGACGTCTTGTATGAAGGGCATTTTGCCTATGTTTCAGATGGTGAAGCAGGTTTTCATATCATTGATGTGAGTAATCCCAACCTTCCCGTTATTACTAGTAGCATTGATACTCCTGGATACACCTATAATCTTGTTAAACAAGGGAGAACCCTTTTTGTGGCTGATGGTCCTGGAGAAGTTCTAATCTACGATATTGCTGATCCAAGTAATCCTGCTTTTGTAACTGCTATCACTGGTTTATCATATGTTTGGGATCTTGATTTATTTGGTGATATATTGGTTATTGGCACAAATACTGGTTTAGCTTCTTATCGTATTGGTATGCTTGCCAACTTGGAAAATAATTTCTACCTGAATGCTTTTACTGGCATTGAAGTCTTAGATGTTCGCGTTGTTGGTGATATAGCTTATGTTGCAGCTGGTTCTTATGGCTTAATTACTCTCAATGTTCGTGATCCTAGCAATCCCACTTTACTTGATCAAGACATTGTTGGTTTGACTCCTAATTATTACAAAGTGTTTGTTAAGGGAACCTTTGTATATGTAGCTGATTATGGTAATGGCTTTAGAGTTTATGATGTTCGTGATCCAACCAATATTAAACAGATAGGATATCGTCCTCTCGCTTATACTCTCGATGTCTTTATTGCAGGGGATATAGCTTACATAGCAGATGGCCCTTTTGGTGTGTTTATTTACAACATTTCCGATCCTTTCAATATCCCATCACCTTATGCTAACATTCCTGGTTTTACTAATGTTACTTCAGTTTGGGTGCAAGGGCAAGAGCTTTATGTTGCTGAAGATACTGATGGTACACTAAAACCAGTATTATTCATCTACGATTTAACAGACATCTCTACTCCCGTACTTCTTGGTTCTGAAACCGAATGGTCCCGTATAAAGAATATTTATGTTGATGGTGATGTTGTGCTTGGCGCACAACAAGATTGGACAATTGTCTTTAATGCAACAGATACCACTAACCCATTCTTTTCTGATTGGGCATTTCCTAAATCCTATGGCGTTTGGGGTTTTGGTCCATACTTCTTGAATGCTAATCCATTTGGTTCTGTTGATATCTTTAATGCTTCTGATATTGAAAATTACAACATTCTTTCTTCCAATGAGAATGCTTCAGCTGCTTTGAAAATTTCTACTAGTGGTGACTACACTTATGCAGCCAATCAAACCTCTCTGGTTATTCTTCGACACTTTCTAAGTGCAGGAGATACGTATATTGACGGCATTTCGATTGCCCAATCAACAGAAGTGGATGGAGTTGAAGGGGTTATTTCAGAAGCTACTCTAGATTTTACTGGTTATGTTCCATCAGGTTCTCATGTTGATTTCTTCATGTCTGCTGATGGTGGAGCTCATTGGGAAGCAGTCACACCTGGTACACCACATACTTTCACAGATCAAGGAGGAGCTTTGCTTTGGAGAGCAGAAATTGGCGGACCAGAAGATCGCAGTGTTCATATAAACACAGTTGAAATTAATTTTGAGTACAACGCTGCTCCTACTGTGCCAACTTTAGAAGATCCTGGGACAACAAATGCTCTAGGTTTAGCTAAATTAAATTGGAGTACTAGTATAGACGATGGTGCAATTAACTATTATATTGTTGAAATGAGTGATTCCTCATCTTTCGGAACTATCCTTAAGAATTCTACCACTACTGATACAAGTGAGAGTTTTGCATTTCTATCGAAGGGAACGTATTATTTCCGCGTACGGGCTGTTGATGTTACTGATTTAATGAGTGCTTGGAGTAATGTTGAAGACCTGGAAGTAACTTTTGGTTTGCTTAGTCCAATGTGGCTTGGTATTATCGGTGGTGGATTAGTAGCATTAATCATTATTATTGTGATTATTGCTGTTGTTGTTCGACGGAAGAAGAAAGTACCAACAAGATAAAAATAGACGTTAATTAACGTCTCTTTTTCTTTTTTTTATGCCAAGTAATAACTTTGCTTGCTATACAAAAATTTCGAGAAAAAATAATTTATTATACATTGTATGCTAATTTAATTAAGATTGGGTAAAATAAAAACAAAACTTATTATTATAACCCTAGTAAATAACTCCAAGTACTTGAAGAGGAATTAAATTGGAAAGGAAAGAAAGGAATGTCTTCGGATTTATACTAACAATAGCTATCAATCTTATAGCAATTGCATTAATTACTACTCTAATTTTTCAAATTCCTATGCCCGTAAAAACACCATTAGGGATCATCACTTTTGATAATTTCTTTTACAAAAGTCAATCAACTGCTGATTTTGCTCTATGGTTTGCCCCTACCTCGGGATTTTATCTTTTTCTTCCTATTATAGTAATATGCCAAACTCTTTCAGGTACCACAATATTTGTTGCTAATATTAAACACACCAAAATAATCTTACTTGTCAATTTGATTACTTATCTTATTCCAGTTATCAGTTCGATCATTGTTGCTGTTCAATTGAGTTCTATTCAATATTTTCTTACTCTAACAACAGGTTGGATTAATACTTGGTATATTGGTTTTCTTCCTCTTCTTTTACACCTCCCTCTTCAGCTAAGCTTATTGCTTAGAAAACAGACTTTCAAGACTTGGTTTTCGCTTAATCAACAAACGGATATTGAAAATACTGAAAAATCAAACAAGTATTTCTTTAGCTTTTATTCGAAAGTTATGATTCTTCTTTATTTTTGTAACTTAATTCCTTTGTTAGTCTATATGATTACTCCTCTCACACTTGTTCGGTTCTTTTGGTTGATTTTTCTCCCATATTCTCTCTATCTCTTTTGGTGGTTATTTGGTGAAATATATATAAGTTTTAATAAATAGATTTAGGAAAGCATCTTGTAATCAGATGGTTGAGGGTTCAAATCCCCTCGATGACTCCAGTTTTTGAATTACTTTTGCTTTTCATAATTTGATTAATTTCTCGATAAAAAATGAATTTAGGTGGATCTTATGGCACCTATCCACCACCACTACCTAAAAAACTATTAGCATAGTAAGGATTTGAATCATAGACTAGCTCTGTAGGCCATCACTTCTACTGATCATTATTTTCTTTTTGCTGGTTTCAAGCTCCTCTATAAGCTCTTTCATACTTTAGAGTTCAATATCAAGTTAAAAATGTCCTCAACAACTTCTTCAATAGCAAGGAAATAAGAGGTTGTAATCTTAATCATAACAATTCTTCTTTTTTTTTGCATTTACTAACAGAAAAATAACTGAAATAATAATGATACTACTGCCAACAATAATAGGTATTAAAAAGCCAAGGTCATAAGCTCTATAAGAAAATAATAGTGATAACATGTCTTTGAAATACCTACCCCAATCTATGAAAAGTAATTCACCCAATATTATTAATCCCCCGCTTATTATCCCTAAAATATCACCAATATTTATCCCTTTTATATTTATACCGAACAGTGAAATAAATCCTGCAATAGTTGAAAAAGCTAAACTAATTAGTGTTAAGATGGTAATTCTTATTGGAAAACTCTTTCCATAAAAGATCCATGTGGAAGGTGGCTAAAGTTCCTCATAATAGTAATCACTACCATATCGTACACCTTTCTCTGTGTATTTACCATATCCAATGAATGATACTTTAAGTGTTATTACAACATCCCAACTACCACCTTCATCCGAACCTTGCACCCTTTCTTTTACAGAAATCAACGGAGTGGTTGTGAAAAAAATAATACCAATTAAACTTAATACAATAATCGATAAAGCTCTCGTTCTAATTTTCATAATAATCCCATAGTTCAAAGCTTAGTTGAGTTAATTATTTCCTTTAACATAACATAGAGAATTTTGACTGATAAATCTACTCATATTTTTTCTCTGAAATTTTTATTGGTTGTTATATTTGCTTCTCATAAAAATCCTTGTATTTCGGATAGTTTTTCTATTTTATTCTTCCAAGATTAAATTTTTTTGATAATTAGCTACTCTAACCTTTATTGATATAAACAATCATAATTCCCTTTGTTGAATTTATTAGTAAGCAAAAGATATTTACTAATTGAAAACTAAGTGGGGACTCATTTCTAGTTTTATAAAACAGCTCTTGCTAATACTTTTATATTTGAAAAGAGAGCAAAAGCACATATGAGAGAAAAGGAAGAAGAAGATGGATTGCCATTTTTCATCCACTTCTCAGAACCAATAGCAATATATGTGATAGGGAATGAGCTCATCGGATGTCAAGAAGAGGTATTACATGATTTTTACCCAGAGAGAGCTTTCGAATCGCTATACCAATTATACAAAAATGAACAAACAAGAAAACAGATTCCAAAGAGGTTATGGAAATATTTTGGGGAGAAGGTTGTTCACTCGAAATTCCCATGCATTGCTGGACAGCTCGGAGAGGGACGGAATAATTGCCTAATGTATCAAATGAAAATAGAACCGAGTGCTAAAAAACCAGTGCGAATAGAAGAAATAGCAATCGTACAAAATTCGGCTGAAGGGTATTTTGTAAATAAACTGCCAATGAAAGTACAATTGACAACACAGGAAGCGTTTCTGGTGTTCGCAAACACCTGCACAGCAGCAGCATATGATAGGTTGGATTATAGATATAATTTTCATAAAGAAGGGAAATTTGAACAGGAAAAAATGAGTGAAGTGGTAGAAAAGAACATCAATGAAAGTACGAATGAGTATGACCTAAAAATACTGCCAATCTACCTATTCTCGTTAGAGTATATCCAATACATAAGAGAACAGATCAAAAAGAAGGAACTTACACCGGAAAAAATACTTCGCGTAGGAGGAGCAAGGGCGCTAATAGCAATTGCAAATGAGATAGAAGTAAAAGAATACATACACTTCATAGCAAAAGAAATACAAGAAAATTATGCTAACCTAACAAAGAAGCAGAAAATACAATATTACACAATACTGGCAATAGGAGAATACTATGTAAGAATAAAAATACCAGAAATAGAAGAAATCTGGGAGCAAAATAAAGAAAAATTAGCGCAAATAGAGAAGGAACTGAGAACGGAATTTCCAAACAAGTTAATTAACTTGCGAAAAGAACTATAGAGAACGAAAAAAGTAAAAAAATTAGTTTTTATCTTAGAAGAAGAATTTCAAATATAGAAAAATAAAATGGGGAGGGAATAACTCCTCTTAGGGTATCCACCCACCTCCACCTCCTCCACCGCTTCCAGGATAATCGGAAGAATCATTTGGATCTGTCCCATTAATTAGCTCGGTGAGGTCGCTATACCCATCATTATCGGAATCACTATCCTTCGGATCGGTATGGTAGGTGCATACTTCATCACCATCTGATAATCCATCATTGTCCATGTCACTATCTAAGGGGTTATAGTTATGACTTTTTTCATACCCATCAGAGAGACGATCGCCATCGACATCTTTGATCTTAATTTTACTCTTGGCTGAAGTACTTGACTGCCCATAGGTATTGATCCACCAATAGTATTCCGTTTTGTCAGCAATACCATCGCCATCGGTATCTGCTTTGGTGGGACTGGTGCCGGAGGTGTAAACTTCATAGTAATCTGACCAGCCATCATTATCAGTATCAGAGTCGTTGGGATCAGTGCCATAAGTAACTACTTCCAATTTGTCATTCAATCCGTCATTATCTGAATCGGTATCTCTCGGATTGCAGTCGTACAAGTACTCATCGATGTTTTTTAAGCCGTCCCCATCAGCATCTGCCATCGCATCATCTGAGAGAGGATTAAGCGAATAGGTTGCTTCCCAGCCATCCTTCATGCCATCATTATCACTGTCTGAGTCGTAGGGATCGGTACCGAGGTAAAATTCCTCGAGATTGTTAAGGTCATCATTATCTGAGTCAACTGCAGCATCATTGAAGGTCGGATCGAGACCATTATTTATCTCGGAAAAATCATCCATGCCATCCCCATCAGTATCCCATTTTGTTGGATCAGTCTCATACCCATCAGTTCCTGCTATAACTTCTTCTCCATCGGGGATATAATCACCATCGGTATCGGAATCATTGGGATTGGATCCATGGGTGTATTCTTCCCCATCAAGCAATCCATCATCATCAGAATCAGGATCATTTGGGTTCGTAATGTACCCATCACCTAAAAGTAGAACCTCTTCTTTATCTGACAATCCATCGTTATCTGAATCAGCATCAGCAGGATCAGTGTTATAAGTAAAAACTTCAGTGTAATCATTTAAGCCATCATTATCTGTATCAGTTTTTGTCGGATCGGAATGATAGATTAGTAATTCCTCTCCATCAAGCAAACCATCGTCATCAAAGTCATCATCTGTAGGATCAAGGTTATTGGTAATCTCATACCCATCACTCATAAAATCGTCATCGGTATCCCATTTGGTAGGATCAGTAACATACCCATCTGTTCCTATGAAAACCTCCTCATAATCATCAATCCCATCTGCGTCTGTATCTGCATCAAGAGGATTAGTTATAAATCCATCATCACCAGCTGCGACTTCTTCTCCATCCAGCAATCCATCATCATCAGTATCATTATCATTCCAGAATGTTCCATATTGTATGACTTCTGAAGCAGAAGATAAAGAATCACCATCATGATCGTAAGCACCATCATAGGAATTTGTTGGATCAAAATTGTTCTCAAATTCCCAAATATCAGATAAACTATCATTATCTGAATCAGATGAATAAGGATTAGTAAATAGTATTGATTCCATAGAATTATTTAAACCATCACTATCTGTGTCTTCTGCTGCCCAGTTAATTGGATTTATTGAACTATATAGTGGATTAACAAAATCCATATAATAATCATAATTTTCATTTGGAGAATTTTCCCATCGAACAGCGTATGTATAAACTTCCCAACCATCTAAAAGTGAATCATTATCAGTATCTCTATTAAACGCATTCAATTCAAGATGTTTTTCCTCACAATCCCCTAACCCATCACAATCAGAATCAAAGGCTAATGGATTTGATTTAAGTTCTATATCACCTTGTATAGTAATTTGCTGTATATCCAATAATCCATCTTCATTATTATCCGTTAATCTTACACTTTTAATAGAGGATGTCCCTGTACAATAAATCTCTTCATTATCATTTAAACCGTCATAATCTGAATCGATTATAAAGGGATTTGATCCGTATAATATTTCAGTAATAGTAAGTAAACCATCGTTATCATAATCAATATTTGGATCCATCCATGTTCGATTATCATTTGAAGTAAATTCATCATATGGAGAACCATCAGAGATTAATCCAAAGGTTTCACCTGATAAAGTAGGATCAATACAGATTTTGAAATAAGAGCTTTCAATAATATTTGAAATACCATCATTATCATCATCTAAGTATTTAGTAAAGTTCAGTTTTTCTATTGAATTATCTGAAATCTCTTCGTCAATAGAAAGAACTTTCTTGTAGTAGTCCTCTTCATTTGAATAACTATCCAAATAAATACTATCTATACTATTAGTTAAACTTGGATTATCTATAAAACGTGGAGGAGGAAGTGGAAATGTGATATTTGGATTTATGTTTATAGTTTTTATGCCAAATGATACGAATAGACCCAACAATGCCAAACCTGAAACGCTTAATGACAATCCATCTGTTGGTAATGCTAATAAAATCCCCATAACTACAACTATTAGCAAACATAAGCGAATTGCCCATAGCTGTGCTTTATCTAAATTATTGATATATTCATTAATTGAATTACCAATTCCATTCAACCATTCATTTATCTGCAACCAATCTTCAGGGCTAATTTTTGGTATTTCCACCGGACTCTCTATACCCAATAGATAATCTAGATTTATATCTGCTAAAGTATAGGGTATTGTTGAAAAAGCATTTGGAAGTTGTACAGAAGGACTATTGATTATAGGATTCACATTCCAATGATCTTCAAGATAGTCTTTAATATCCTTATTTTTAGCATTATCGATATCGAGTACTGGATTACTAATTGGATTCCTGTTTAATTTATTCCAAAGATCTGCGGATCTTATTGTATAACTGTAATATGTACCAGGAGGTGAATGAATGTTGCTAGGAGGTATCTCTAATGCTATCAATATAGCAATCATTCGCCAAGCTCTATATGGCATTTCTGTAACATATTCTAATTTATACATCACTAATTTATACATATTTTCGATCTTATCTGGGAATATTATCCCTATACCATTTTTCAAAACTGTTTCAAGATCCATATTACTCAAATACTGATAACAACTAGGTTTCTTGTTGATGTGTATAACACCCCACTGATCATTTCCCTCTCTTAAAGTAATCACTTTTGGATTAAAAATTTGATAATCCTCATGATTCAAAAGTATCAGTTGTTGTATATATTGATCTACATTGGAACCAGCATTTACAATGAAATCAGCTTCATATACTGAAAGTTTAAAAGCTCTTAATTTGCTTTCCAAAAGATTATTTAGCTCATAATTTTTATAATGAAAATTATGAGCTAAATAGTCTATTATTATTTCTATTGTAACTTCACCAGAAAAACCAAAAATGTTAGGATTGTACTTTGAAAGAATATTTGAATAACAGGATGCTAATACTACTTGTGAAAAAGTAGAAGAAAGATTAGCAATAATTGAGTTACTATTTTCTGAATTTAATAAACTAGATCCATGTTCTAATAATATTGCTGTCCTAGTACCTATAGTTATAAGAAAACCTTCATGAAAAGATTTTACTTCTCCATTAAAAATTCTACCAATTTCATAGGAGCTTAAATATAAAATTGGCCAATCATTTTTCATAATATTTGAGATATATTTCGAAATTTCATACTTTGTTTCTAAAGTTATGTCTTTGTTGGTTAGTAAATACTCCCATGACATAATAGAATTCTCTTTTGAAAACTCTTTTAGAAAATGTCCATAATTAAAAGAATTACCTTGTAATTCTTAGTCGTAAAATATTTTATTTCTAATTAAGTATTCGTTACTTGATTCTGAAAAAATGAAAATTGTAGCAAAGCTAGCGGAAATCATTAATATAACTAAGGTTAATGTTTTTCTCTCATTCATATATTTCCCTTCCAAGAAAAAATATAATATTAAATAACATTATTAGATATTTATTTTTTTGATAAATTTTTTATATAATAAAACTTGAAACCCTCTTAATAGGATGATTTAAAATGCTGAAAAAAATCCCTTTCTTCTTGCATTATCGAAAGCCATTTAGAATATTAATACTGAATAATAAGCTAATAGGTTTTGAGTACTACGATAATATCGAATTAACAAGTGAGAGGATTTACAGATTTCTACATAAATTATACTTTGATGAGAACACTCGCAAAGCTGTTCCAAAAGAGTTGCTAAATCACTTTGAGACAATTCCACAATCTCTACAACAACTCTCTTATCCTTGCCTCTCTGGTGATTTCTATGAAAATCCTTGTACCGTTTGTTTTATCTGTAAAATGGATATCATTGGAGAGAAACCAAACTCAAAAATACGTTTGTATGATTTAGCTGACATTAATCTTGATGATGAATTTTTCAAACTCGATTATCACCAAGAAGTTCTTCTCTCTCCTAAAGAAGCGTTCTTCATCTTTGCGAATATTTGTGCGGAAAACATACTACTTTACGGTAGAGATGCTGCATCTGCCTTTAAAGAGACTCCCAATCCTGCTCTTGCCCTTCGTACTTATCTTCAAAATACTGAACCTCCTCCTTCTTATGATGAAAAAAGAACAGTGGAGGTTGCAAATTATTCCTTAGCTTTTTCAGCTGACTATTTGCAATATCTCCAAGATAAACTTGCTACAGGGGAAATTACCCCTGATACTATTTTGCGATATAATGGTGTGGGGATATTGGGAATTTTATCTGGTATTCCAATTGTTAGACGATTCATTCTTGAAAAAGCCAGTGAATTTACAACCAATTATCACTCTTATTCAAAGAATGAAAAAATACTTTATTTTACACTCATTATGAAATGTTTGAAGGATCTTAGAGTGCTATATCGAGAAATTCTTGAAGTCTTCCCCTATTCTGCTGATTATAACTCAAAAGTAGAAACCGAACTATCAAAAAGATTTCTTAATTATTTAGATGATATTGAGGTGCAACCGGTAGAAGATGAAAAGAATTTATTTGAAAAATATGATTTTAAAAAAAGATAGAAAAAATTTATTGATTATATAGAAAATGTAATACTATCAATTTACTTTCAAAAAGGAATTGGGGAAAATATAGATGAAAAAAAAACTATTGCTATTTGTTCTAATGATTTTTATAGTTTCTAAAATTGCTTTTATACCTAATGGAATTTCATTAAAAGAAGATGATTTTTTCATTTATAAGATTACTAATGGTGGGTATTATCTAGAAATTGGCAAGAATAAGAAAATAGTAGATGGTTTTAAGTTTGGACCATATACCTATCCTTCAGAAACAAAAGTGAATAGCACAATTGGTTCCATTGAGTCTCATGGAGTAACTGTTATAAACTGGATAGGTAATTTTTCCAGTTATGTTTTTCTTTCAATAGGATGGTTTGATTCTTTTGCAATATATTATAGCTACTATACCCTTTACCACACCTATGAAATGATTGAGAATTTTGGTAATGGATATGTAATTGATCTCACACTTTTTAACATTAAGCCATTTACTAATCCAAAATATAATGGTTATTTAGCTTCTCCTGAAACTTTAGGGGGAGATATAAGTAATTTCTTTGATGAATGGAGTTACTGGTATCCCGATATAGAATGTTCCTACAATCACTCGGAAAAAAATAGCGTAGTTTTTTTTGAGAGTTGGGTTGGAGGGGAGGTTCATTCTCTTTTTGGAGAAATGATCAATGGGGGGACTAATTATCGTACCGATATTGCTTTTGGGAATAATTTCCATTTCACGATTAATAAAGAAACTGGCATTGTTTATGGTTTTGGTCGGCAAGGGTGGGTGGAAGGAACGATAAACAACAATACTGTGAAAATTTGCATGACTTGTGAATATGAACTAGAAGGATATGATTTACCTGATTATGCTTTCGGAGAATACCATAATTTTCTAGCAAACAACAATTTAGCACTTTTCATAGCAATACCATCAAGTGTAGTCCTACTCTCAGCAAGCATACTCCTTGGATTCTACCTCCGCAAAAAGAAAATATCGAAAAAACCAGATAATTAAAGGTCCCAACTCACTTACTAACAGTTAGATTGGTGATTGTTGTTCTTGCTATTAAAAGACAAAAAAATACTCCTAGAGATTCTTTGTAACTGGTTAGTGATTCCAATCTTCCCGACACCTCCAACTCTTTTCTTAAGCTTCAAAAACCTTTTATCGAAATTCTAGTATTGATTATAGTAGTTAGTTCTAGTTGAATTGGTTTTATTGGAGTTCGGAAATTGGGTGATAAAGACAATAGAATTCAAGAGATTAATTATGAGGGAATCAATCTATTCTTCTCAATTACTATGAATATTGTTGCTATTGGATTATTGATAGTAACAATACTAACAATTCCTTTGCCATATTCTAATGGATGGATTATCGGTCAAGATAATTTTTTCTATAAAAGCATTGGTGCGTTTATTGGAATTGTTTGGTACATCCCTCAAATGTTCATTAGAAGTTTCATTGTAATAATTACTGTGTCTATAGCTTTGTTCAGCTCGACATTTTTGCTCAAAGACTTTGAAAATACAAAAAAAGTTATTGTAATATCTATGATAAGTAGTATTTTGCCCATTATTGCAGCTATTATTTCCGCTGTAAGACTTGGTACCATTGAAAGATTGAATATTTTCTCAGGTTGGTTTAATACCTGGTACCTAGGATTTTTCCCATTTTTGATGAATCTCCCTTTATATCTTACTCTATTACTAAGAAAAGAATCTCTGAAATCTTGGGCAGGTTTCTCTAATAGAAGTGAAACTATACATCCAACATATTTGAAACAAAGAAAAATTGCTTCAATATTCTTCTTGTTGGTGTATATTAGCAATTATTCAGTAATTATTATTTACATAATATATCATTACATTATTTGGAAAAGGTCCTGGATCGTTCTTCTTCCAATTATTCTCTACTTAGTCTGGTGGATACTTGGTGAACTAATAATAAAAAGATGGATACACAGGAAAACCGTAAAAAAGCTTCTTCTAGATGATATAAAAATGGGGATAACAGATATTGATTTTTTAGCAAAGAAGCATTTACTCAGCAAAGAAAAAGTTAACGATATTATTTACAAAATAGAAAAAATCTGATAGCTGAAAATTCCATTCTCCCAATAGTTCTAATTTTTCAGTAATTATGTTTCTTTTCATTATTTCTTCTGCTAATAGATTAAAATCTATTTCTTTTTTATGGAAATCACCAGTGAAAAGATATCGAAAATAAATCCTTTCCAATAGCTCCCAATTTTGTCCTTAGAAGTTTGGATAATTTTTTTATTCTAATCTAACAATTATTTATAACTTGAATTATAAAAACTAGGTGTTCTATTTTGGGTAAAAATGATATTGATAATACTAAAAACTCACTAGCTGAAACATTTAGAAAACTTAAGAGTTTGAACCTTTCACTCTGGTTAATTTTCAGTTGTTTTATTACAGTTGGTATTTTATATCTTGTACGGGCAATTCTAAGTTTTGTTGATATTGATAGTTCAATGGTGTTGACAATTGTTTTTCGATTATTAAGTGGATTATTGGCAGCATCAGGTTTAGCATTATTAATTGGTCTTTTTATTTTTGTAAGTCATTTGAATTTTTTCAAAAATTTTTGTAATATTCCAAATTCAAAATTGCCACTTTTAATTGTAATTCTCTCATTTATCACACCAATATATTATCTAGCTTCATCATTTGGTGTTAGATTTATACTATTGATGCTTTATGATGGTACAGATTATTCAGATTTACAAGATCTAACTTTGACAATTACTACACCAATTACCTATATTCTTTCTTTTGTTCTTTTCATACTCATCATTATTATGTTTGCTAGAATAGGAGAAAGCCTTTTTCAAAAGAAAAAAATAATAATCACTGCAGTATTATTACTGCCTATTGCTTTGGTTGGAATTTTTTTCAATCACTTTTTATTATATGGGTTTGAAATTAATGGCCTAAGTTACTTTTTTATAACTATCACATTAGAGAGTTCGAATTATTGGATAATAGCTTTACCATATATGGTTCTATTCTTCTTCTTAGCAGGCTTGATACTTGAAATCTATTTCTATCTAAAGTACCTCACAGGAAAATTTATGACTATAACAGATATTTAGCCATAAATCTCAATTTTCTTCTATAGAAGTTGGGATTTTTTCCTTTTTTTTCTGCTATTGTCATCATTGAATGAATGAGTAATGTGATAACACATCTATTTCCTTCCCACCATTTGTAAATGTCCAGCAAAATTAGCTAGAGAAGGTTTGATGCAATATTTTAGCTCAATCTCTAGAAGTTCTTTCCTAATCTTAGGATCACTTGCAAGTTTCGCAAGGATTTCCTCATTCACTTGATGCATAAATACTGGAGCTCCAATAATTTCAATAACTTCTAATCCAGCATTTTTATAGCATTCTGTTAATTCTTCCCAGGTTAAGTTGTATTGTGGGTGTTCAAAGTCATAGGATATATTAGTTTCTAAAAGCTCTTTTGCTTCTTTTATCATCCCCGCTTCAATGAGCTCTGGCACCCTTCTAAATTTGGTATCTAAACATGTGATAACATAAGCTCCTTTTTTCGCTACTCTAGCAAGCTCTTTTAGTGCTTCTTTAGGCTTCAAGCTATAGGAGACAGGATCATATTGAGAATAAACATAATCGAAGAAATCATTTTCAAATTCCATCATATTTACAATATCTGATTTTACATATTGTACATTTTGTTCAATCGAAAGTTTCGCAAATCGCTCTTTTGCTTGTTTAAGCATTCCACTCGAGATATCTGTTAGAACGATATTTTTGTAACCTAGCTCAACGTACTTTTGAGCCCAAAAACCATCTCCTGCTCCAGCATCTAAGATGGTTATATCCTTCTCTTTTGGCAGGTATTTTACCATGAAGTGCCAGGTAATATCATCTGCAAAACTCATTGCTGCTCGAGCATTAGAGTAGCCTTCAGGAAAATTGATAGTTGAATAATCTTTGGCATGATCATCATAAAACTCTTCAGCTGTTTTTTTTCGTTTCATATTGAAAATTTCCAAGAAAATGATTAATAAATCTAGCTGAGGTTTTATTGGATTTTAAACCACCTATTATAGCTCCCTTTTTTGAGTAGTATCCTACCAATGTATTAATATTTTATGACAAAATATCTACTATTTGTATAATTTAAAGCTGTGTTAAATTTATGAATAAAAGAATTCGTTTACTTCTACTTACGGTAATAATTTTTGGGAGTTATTTCTTTCAACCTTTAGCTGTTTTTAGTAGTAGCTCCGAAGCATTTTCTCTTAATGCGATTAAAATCAGTTTTGGCTCTTTGGATTCTACTATCCTCTATGAGGATATCACTTTTGATCCTTTCACCTATCAACCAAATGGTGTTCAAATTGGCACTCAAAAGTTTGCTATCATCTGTCTTCGCTTTAATAGTTCAGCAACCAGATTTACCATTCCTCAACTCGAGGATTTTTATTCTTCGCTTGAAACTTTTTGGCTTAATGTTAGTAATTTCCGTCTTAATGTTCAATGTGATGTCTTTGGTTGGTATGAGTTTAATATGACCTTTGCTGAATATAATGCTAGCTCTATGAACAAATGGCAATTAGCTCATGCAGCAATTGATTTGGCTGATAATGATGTTGACTTCACTCAATATGATTGTGTGCAAGTCTTACAGGGAAATATTGAATTTCGTGGTGTTAGTAATGTTGGCAAAAACACTAATAGAGATACAAATGATGGCAAAATCAATGTTGCTTTAAGTATTGTTGCTGAGAATCCTTCCTCGTCTGTTGACCGTCTCAAAGGTCGCATTGCTCATGAAATGGGTCATTCCATTGGTTTTCCGCACACACATGGCGGTGGGAATAATGGTCAAAAGGATTATGCGAGTTACTACAACCTCATGGCTCGTATGTTGCCTGGTGCTATTTTAGGTCATCAAATGTATTGGAAGGGCACCACTCCTTGGTATGACCATGCCACTTCACAGCACATAATTCTTCCGGGTTATTCTTATACAACTTTTGTCGACCCAAGATACATCTATGATGCTATAGAAACTCAATATCTAATAGTGAAAATTACCAATTCACTATATTATCGTATTGAGGTTGTCGATCGCTATTCTGAGGATGGTTGGGCACTTGATACTGGTGTGCTTATCTACCTTGTGGATAAATCCAATGGCGAAAGTGATTGTTGCACTGATATGGATAGCACTCCTGGGAGCGCTGCTGGTCTCTCTGACCTTAAGGATTGTCTTTGGGATGTAGGGCAATCATTTGTTGACGATGTGTATAATATTACCATCAATATTCTTAGTAAAGATGGAGATGCTTTTGAAGTTGAAGTAATCAATGAAGGCTCCGGCTTTCCTGATGTGATGATCAATCTTTGGGGCAATCCACCTGGTGATCCACCTGCTTACGAAAGCCAAGATGTTTGGGTTGATAGTATGGTCAATGGTTGGGATAATTACAAATATGGTGAATACTCCTCTACCGGTTCTTTTGGTGATGATCCTTGGGCAAATCACGAAAATCGTTTATATGCTCGAGTTAATAACATTGGCGAAGGATTAGCACAAAATGTCAAAGTATACTTCTATGAAATTGTGCCAATGGCTGCTGGTGGTAGTGATGATTGGAATATCATTGGTAGTGCAACTATTCCTTCTATAAATGCAGGACAATCTGCTGTTACTTTTATACCATGGACTCCTGAGATTTCCTTAGAAAAGGAAGAAGATGGTCTCATGGCTTATCATAGCTGCATTTTAGTGACCATAGAAGAACAACCTGGTGAAATCGACACTTACAACAATAAAGCTCAAGAAAACATTGGTTATTTTGAAATCACTTCTGATGAGAGCGCTCTTTCTGCAAAATTGGTCAGTTCATTGTTTAAACCAATTACGACATCTGTTATTATCAATAATCCTTTCAATAGTGTTACAGATTTGTATGTGCAGGTTCTCAATGTAACAGATGATTGGGATGTTTCAGGTGAGGGATTAGGTGAATTTATTACTTTTCAACCATTGGAAACAAAAGAGATTGAAATAACCATTACTCCTTTAGATGAGGTTCGCTATATGAGCAAATTTGAAGGCTACCTCTATTTAGGTTATGAATATATTGGCATTGATGATGAGGATGATGATTTTATTGGTGATAATCACATCGAAAATCTTGGCGGAACAACAATTGTTGCTACAACTTGTTATCAGTCAATTCTTGATTTAGAAGCAAGTCTTCGAACTGGGGATTTAGATATAATGGGTCAAATCTCTTTTGAAGATGGTTTTCCAACTGCGCAATTTCCACAAGCAAATGCTGAAAGAACAGTGCTCCTACAAATTGAAAATAAAGATCTTGATACCTTCGAGTACTTTACAACACAATTTGATGCTTCTGGTGAATTTGACTTAACTTTTTCAATTCTCGTTGAAGGAAGTTACTCTGTTAAAGCATTTTATGCAGGTGCTGAGTTCATTTCCACTTGTTCCTCAGAAACTATTCTCGTTGATACCATCAATAGCTCTATTTGGACGAGTGGACACTCTCTATTACCTGGATTTGAGTTCTATATTGTTATAGGCACTATTTTCTTTTTAGCTGTTAGCTGGACAATTAGAAAAGTAAAAAATAAAAAGAGTTAGTTAAAACTAATTCTTTTGGCTTCTTTTTTTAAAAAATTTGAATTTATTTCGAATGATATGTCTTCTTAGATTATCTTTGCTTATCAATAATCATTATACTTCTTTTCAATTATTTTTCCCGAGTGTTTTTTTAAAACAAGATTTATTTGTACATAAAAAAAAGCAAGAACCAAATATACAACTAATCGGAAATATTAGGATCAGGAATTATCTTCCTGTCATTAATGTATATTTCAATCTTGCTTTATCTTGGTATTTTTTGAGATTTTCTTTTATTTCTCTTTTATTATTATTCATGTTTATTCCTCCATTTGGTTCCTATCAGTATAATCCTGAAACTAAAGCCAACTTGACTTTTTGATTCTTGATTTGTTCATGATAATTTTTTCTGTCCAATTTTCTTTCTATTTCTGTTCTTTGGTTCATTTTTCTTCCTCATTCTTATTTTTTAAGAATACTATTCTCATACTAGTATATATACTTTTCTCAAAATTTGAGAAAAATAAGGACAAATATTTAGATATTGCTTCTATCGAATTTAGAATAAGGTTTAAATATTTGAGAAACCATTATAATATAGTGAGAATAAACTATTAACGCACAAGGTGATTTAATGAGTAAAAATATTATTTCCTATAAGCAAAAGATGGTTCTAAAACCTGATGATAAAATGATGAGCGAAGTCCTCTCAGATGAAAACCTTATGCTTATAATAACTGCTCTAAGGAAAGGACCAATGACTGTAGACGAGTTAGTTAAGGAATTTGAAAAACAAAACATCCAAAAATCGGATAAGTCAGTTTATAGATATTTAAAGGAATTAATCGATAAAAAATTGGTTGCTCGAGCTGGAAAGAGAATTACTTCTTTAAACGAAGAAAACCTTCAAAGTGAAACAATCTATATTCGAACTGCTAAAATGTTTTTAGCCGGTGGTTTGGAATCTAAAAAGAGTAAGCTAGGAGCAGATAAGACTGCAAAATTATTCGAATTGATTTATACAATTTTAAATAAAAAATACCCCGATCAAATAACCTCAATTGATGGTGTTGTAAAACTCCTAACTAGTTTCGATTCATCAAAGGATGAATTAGTTACTAAACTATTTGAAAATGCTGATGCTGATTTCTTCACACTAGAATCAGAGTTAGATTGGAGTTTATCACAATACTTAATAGAATATGTCGGTTGGTTAGCTCTCATTTTAGAGGTTGATGTTGAAAAAGAAATTAAAGAGTGTTGCCCTTAGTAAAGAGCTTCTACTTCTTTTCAATTGTTTTTCTCTTTTTAACCATAAAATTTCTTCATGTTCTCTTTTTCGTCATCCATTATCATTAATAGTAAGCTTAGTGATGGATCTTCAATACGAGCAATTTCCAAAAATCTCACAGAACTAGCAATTGATTCCCTAATAGGCAATATGAGTTCTTCATCATCTCCACCAAATTTCTTTAGTTCTATATCCAATCTTTTCTCAAAATCCTCTGCTGAAAGTGAATTGTCTAAAAATAATTCAAAATTTAATTTACATTTCTGGATGAAATCCTCATAGATTTCTTTTCCACCAATTTTTAGTGCTATACAGGAAGGATCTAAGATATTCTTCACCCAAACTTTGATAATCCTTTTTCTATCAATGATTGGATCTATTGCTGCTTGTATTATTTGTTTATTTCTTTCTGCGTATTTGTTATCTTTATTATAAGATGCTTCTCCTATTCTTGCTAGTCCTTCCAAACCATTTTTTTCTCCGAAAATAGCAACAGTTCGAACAAAAGATTGGATGAAAAGTATAACTTCCTCTGGAACATTGTAAATATTTCCTAAAACTGTTGCTACTTGATTGCTTGCTTCTTCAGCTGTTATTTGTTCTTGAATTATTGCTAACAATACTTTTGTAATTGCTTGTTGTGCATCTGATATATTTGCTTGGGTTTTCAGAGAGTAGATTAGAATAGGCATGAGTGACTGTTGAACTGCTTGCTCGATCCAGTTTATAACAATCTGTTGATCAATTAATTGTTGAACTGATTCGATTATTTGTTTGGGTTTTTGCTTTAGAATGATTTCATCATAGAAGCTATTAGTAAAATCATTTACCAAACCTATTATGAAATAAGCTATCCTAACTTCATCTTCTTTTGGAATAATTTTCCTTATCTCAACTTCTATTTTTCTTCTTTCGCTTTCTTTCATCAAAATTGAAAAGAAGAATTTTCGTGTCTCTTCTTCTATTCTTTCTTGTTTTTCTAATTCAATATTTGAAACTAAAGGTTGTATAATGGGCCAAAGGATTATATCATATAACCTAGTAAAAAGTGAAATATTTTTTTCTAATAACTCTTTTATGATATTCTTTTTATCCTTTGGAATAATTATCACACCCTTCTATCTCAAACCAAATATCTTATCAAAAGTATTTTTCTTAAATCGTTCTTTTGCAACAACTAAGAATGATAGTGCTGTCTTATCTCCAACAATAGCATAAGCCATTCCTAAAGTAGCACTTTCTAATCGCATAAGAATTGTTACAGTAGTATTTTCGGGAATTATCTGTGCAGTTTCCCATCCTATATCTTCAAGTTCACTAAGAATTGCGGGAATGGTCTCATGAACAGAACCCTCTAATAGTCCTGATCTTTGATGTTTATCAAATTTTGTAGATTTGGAACCATCGAAAAGAAAAGTATTTTGTCCGTATTCTAATTTTCTCTCGAGAATACTCAATAACATCTTTGCTGGGAATTTAGCTTCCTCAGGTATAGGAATATCCCCTGAAACTGGTTTTTTACTTGGTTTCTTCACTGGAGAAGGCAATTCAGGTTCAAACGATTCTTCAATATCTACTACTTTCCTTTTATCTTGAATTGGTTCTGGAATTAGTTTATCTACTTCAATTGCTGATTCGATAATAACATCCCTTTTATCAAGTACTGGAATCGTTGCTTGTTTTTGATCTCTCATTTTTGATCTTAATGATTTTGGAACAGCTTCCCTTCCTGCATGGAGAGTTGTTCTTGGACGAATCTTCACAACTAAACTTCTATTTTGAGTTTTTTGATCAGAAAGCAATCCAACTCCTGTAGGCATACTTCGAATGAAATCAGACTCTTCAAAATTCTCTGGCACTGAAGAAGGTACCCTTTTTAGAAATGCCTTTATATCATCTTCAAAAGTCAGCAAATGAGTGATCATAAGATCAATTTGACTCATAATATCCTTATGCATGGCTGATGGTTGTTGTGTAACAAGTACTAATGCACAACCTGGTTTCCGTCCTTGCTTTGCATATTCGATTAGGGGATCTGAAGCAGCTGTTTTTTTGTTCTGAGGAACGAGAACATGCGCTTCATCTATTAACAACCAAGTAACTGGTATAGAACCATCATCTTCTCCAGATTCTTCAAACAGTTCTCCTCTGGAGCTTTTAATTCTTGCTTCAAGGATTTTTCGAGCAATTATTCCTACAAGTAATGCTCTTAAGCTATCACCAATTCTAGGATTACTTATATCCAAAACAGCAATTTTATTCGGAGTGCTTAATCTTGATAGTGGTGTGCCATTTCCTGAAAAAATACCCCAACCTTTAGCAGCATTCATTCTTGATCTTATAGCTTGTATTGAATCACTTCTATAACTATTAACTATTTGTGGATCATCTAAAGCATCGATAATATCATCTATAGAATAATCTTTCGCTTCTCGTGTTACAATTGACATTGCTTTTTCAAGAACAGTTCCTCGTACTTCATATCTATCAATATCAAATGTTCTACACCAATCCTCAATGTGCAAATCAGATGGTTTTAAAGCAAATGGAGAATCCACTGTATCATCCTTATAGTCGTTAAAAATCCCAATAGGAGTAAAAACTTCTATTTTATCTATAAGATCAGGAGTTAATCCCCATTTCTCTAATAGAAGATTTTCATTTGTATCTGTGTTTTTGTTCTTCAATGCCCAGAAAATACCTATTGGATCTACTAAAATAATCCCTACACCAAGTTGTGCTTTAGCTAACTCTTCAGCAATAACCCCTAGAGTATAGCTTTTTCCGGAACCTCTATGTCCTGAAATAAATAAAACATGTGGAAAAACTGCATCCACTAACACTTTCTTACCATAGAGTCCATGAGATCCTTTTTCAGAAACACGACCCAGGTACATAGTTCCTTGACAACCGATTTGTTTAATCGTAGAGCCCCCTCGACCTAGAATAATTGCATCTTCTGTTGGAGCGCAACGTGCTTCTATTGGTAAATCTACCTTCGGTGCAAAACTTAAGCTGCCTGAAACTTCCTCTATATTTCTTTGAATATTCTCTAAAACATTCTCATTTCTCATATGTCCTAATACAAATAACAGATCAATTGGTTGGTCACACTGTTCAATTTCTTGTGAAATTCTTTTTCTTGTTTCAAAACTTCGAGGACCAAAATTAGGATCGTAAAGTGACTTTATCCATATCACTTTATCTAAATAAGGAGCGGGTTCTTCACTACCTGATACTTCTTTTGCTAATTCTAAAATATCTGCTGGAAGTTCCATTTCTCTATTGGACATAATATATGCTGTAGCATAGGGCCATAACTTTTCTTCTCTTGGTAATGATTCAAGTAATTCATAGATTTTTTCTTTGAGTTCACCTTTGCTCAAAGAAATATCATGAGCAAGAAGTAAAGCGCAAATACGATCGTCTGGATCAGGCCATTTTTCTTGTAATTCTATTAATCTTTCAATTTGTGCTTGTTCAATCTCCACTGAACCATCATGATTAAGATAATATAATAATTTTATTTCTTCTTCCTCAGGTATATAGCTTTCTTTGGTAAGAATATCTCTAAGAATTTCCTTTCCTAGTTTTTTTGCATTTGTTTGATATATCTTATTATCAGTCAATTCATATGCAAACATATTTGCTCTTGCTAGAAGTGCTCTCTCATGAGGATCAATAATTGAACTATTTAGGTCTGCTAATCTATCCAACACAGTTGGTAAATAATGACAAGGTGATCTTCCTAACTCATAATCCATCTTTTTCACCAAATAATATTATAATAATTGAACTATTTTCTTAATATTCACCTACACAATCAACAATAAGAAGATTTGGAAATAAATTTATTCAATCTTTCTACCATTTTATTGTAGTTATTTCTGTCTATATCATAAAGATTAAAACACTTCTTAATGAGTGTTATAACGATATTAAAAAAACCAATTTGGAGTTGTCGGTTACTTCAATGATACCTTTTGGATTTGATAGGCAGATGATATAATGGTAGCACAGATAATTATTTCGAAAGAAGATAGTACAAGTTTCTTCTCCATTGGTTCAGTGCAAGATGATGCAACTTTAGTCTCTGCTTTAGGGGGTGCTTTAGCTAGTTTTGCAGTGGAGATGGGATTATCTGATATTGGTGGAACTAATGCTAATTATTCTAAATTTCAAAATGGTGTTTTAATCACAAAATGGATAGAGGTTGCTAATTATCGTTCTTCATTAATGATTGCTATACGTGATTTCATTGATTTAGAACAATATCATTACATGTTTTTAATCGATTATGGCACAATCTTAGCGAACAAAATAATTGGTAAATATGAAAAAATGTTTTCTGGGTCAGGCGAAGTTCCAAGATTTAAGGATGCTGTAGAAATTTTACCAATAGTTGCTAATGAAATCTATAAGGATTCACCTAATACCCTTAAAGAATTTATTAACAAAATTGAGGTTTTTTCAACTGAATTATTAAGTGATATGTGGGAAAATCAAGGAGATAAAGGGCTTCATCCATTTACTTTCCGTTCATATTCATATTCTCCTACAAAAATCGCTCAAATTAAAAATGATTTCATTAACCATTTCTATACAGAAGGTGTAAACATAGATGCTCTTTTTCCTCTCTATTTTGCTTCTACTTCTGATTTGAAACAAGTTACAAAAGTAGTTGAAGACTTTCTCAAAACAAAGTCTAAAATATCAAGAACAGAGATTAGTGAAGAAGTGAAAAAAATCATTATACAATTAGGGGAAATGTCTAGTTCTCGATCTAGAAAGGGCAAAGTTGAAGTTGAAAGTGTAGATTTAGTTAATGCTGATTTAATATTTGAACGAATATCCGTTACAGATATCAGTAAAATTGGGAAAGAACGAAATAATATACTAAATGAATTATACTCTACTTTATTGCAGAAGCTCTATCAAATCTACCCTTTGAAATTTCTTGCAGCAAGTTTTGAACAACCTATTGATTTAGATTTTATTAGTAATATTTTTGAAAAAACAACACAGCCGATGCTTAATGAATTATATACAAAATCAGCGAGAATATCTGGGCAAATCTCTTCAATTTTGCGAGATGTTACTGCGAATTTCAGTCCTGATGAAGCGATTAATCAACGAGAAAATATACTGATTAGAGTTCGAGACCGATTTATTAAAACAGTTATTAAACAGGATCCATTTTTAGTACTTGCTGATGCTGATCTAAAAAAATTGCATAAAGTTGCTTCTCAATATGCAAAAGAAGCCTTTGAACAATATAGAACTGCTCACGATGAAGCAATGGCACTTTGGTATGTTATTAGACAAGTCAATCATTCTATTTCAAAGCTAAAAACAACTAACTTACCTACAAAAATTCAGATGAATTTTATTCAAGCATTAATAAGGCAATATCAGTTCAGAACAATTCCAAAAATGGTTTATGAGCTTGCAAAGAGCATTATGGGAAACATATCCAGTCCTTCATCCTCTAAGGATCCAATAATAGCATTACTTGAAAGAAATATTAGTACTTTTGAAAGAGAAGCACAATTCTCAATTCCAAAGGATATTAGAAACACGATTATTACTCAGTTTAAGGTTGTAAAACCATCACAACAAAGCTTTGAAAATATAGAAGCATTATCATTTTTCTCAAGAGCTTTTTCTATAGCTCTTGAATCAACAACTGCTGATATTTTAGAAGATTTTTTTGGTGCAGAAAAATATCCGCGACCTCCCTCCTTATTATCAGAAGCGATTGAAAAAATCGTATTAACCTCTCAAGGTTTGCATTCATTTAGTAGAATTATTCAAGCTATAATAAAACAACCAGGAGCTCATGATCTTTTTACTAAAGAAGCTGAAGGAATTTTAGTTAATAATTTGAAATTTTCCAGCATACTTCCCTCGACTATGGAATTTACTCGATATGCTTTTGAAACCGATTGGTTTGTGGATATTAAAGATGTAAAATCAAAGGAGACTTTAAGAGCTACAACCAAAAATTTCAATCCAAATGTCTCAAAGAGAGATAGCTCTAAAATAGCTGATTCAAAACTTCTAGCAAAAGAAGTGTATATCCCCAGTTTAAATCTTCAAGGAAGAATTGCCAATTTAATTAAAGATCCTGTGATTAATACTGAATTTTGGATTTTATTTACTGAAAGAGCTTTTCATAAAAGATATTCACAGCTCAAACGATATTTAGTTGAGGTCGAAAAGAAACAAAAAACAACTGCAGGTTCCGTTGAAGGTAAAAAGCGATTTGCTACCAATATCAAGCAAATTAAGATACTAATTAAATCTCTGGATCAGATGCTTTCTGGTGGAAATGCGTTCCAAAAAATGTTTATGAGAAAAAAGGATCTTCACCGTATATTATATGAAGCATCAAAAGAGAGATTTGCTGGTTTACATTATTATCCAGAGAATTTTGTAATTGATGCTGAAAAAGGATTAATTTATGGAAAAAGAATGGTTTATAGTTATTCTTTCATTCCTGGTGGATTCAAACGCTTATCAGAAATATATGCTTCTACCTGGGTTAGAGATTCCGAGTATGTTCGAAAGCTTAAGGAAGAAATTCTTTGGAGCGTTCTTGATAAGGATGCTAAAAAAAGTCTACCCTTAGAAAGCAAGATACTTGATAATTTACAGTTAGAAGCCTCTAGAGGGGGACGAATCGATCAAGAAACAATTGTTCGTAATACTATAGAGCAAGAAGTTTCAATTCAATTTAGAAAAGCTGTTAGAGAGGCTATAGCACTTGCCTTTGGTTCATTACGTGAGGAGTTATTAGTTCGAACAGATAATCGAACAAAAGAAAATTACATTAAAATTGGTGAAATGGATATCGACAAGAAATTCCTTCAACCTGATTACGAGAAATTAAATTTCACAAAAATTATGAAACTCTCTGATGAAAAAGTTGAAATTCGAATGAATCTTTCCGAACTTTTACCAATAATAAGTTCCAGAAAGAAAAAAGCCCATTCAGTTAGCATCTATATACGTGATGGATTAAAAGATGCATTTCGTACACGACACTTTAAAGCTTTTAGCATTCTCGGGGAATTGATAGAACAATATATTGGAGAACAAGCAGCTGATTTATTTTATTCAAGAAGTAGAATTTTAGAGCAATTAATTTTAGAATCAATAGATGAAAGCTAATGGAAAATTATTTACTCTTTAAGAATTTATTAAAACAAGCATAAGACTACTTGCTTGATAAATTAATAGCATATTTATTTGAAAAATCTTAATGAGGTATAAACATGAAAACTCTTATTGTAGATGGGCAAATCGCGGGTGCTTCAGGTGATATGTTTCTAAGTGCATCACTTGATTTATTTTATAGTGAAGAAATAAAAATAGAAGCAGATAAAAAGAGAGAGAAATTAGTAAATGAAATTGCTAGGAAAATCGTTCAATGTACAAACATAAGCACTGAAGCAGAAATCAAAATTAAATTAGAAAGAAAGAATATTAGAGCGTTAGAAGGAATTTACCTTAAAATTTCAATAAAGGAACCTTCTCGTCATCTTCATGCTCCTCAAGCATTTGAGATTATTGAAAAAGCAAGTAAATTGTTAGAATTATCTGATGTAGCTAAAACTTTTAGTAAAAGAGCATTAGAAATATTGTTTGAAGCAGAAGCAAAAGCACATGGTGAACCTCTTGAGAAAGTACATTTGCATGAAGCAGGATCTCTTGATACTTTTTTGGACGTATTAGGAGTAGCTTATCTTTTTGATCAAATGTCATTATTTCAAAGTAAACTTTGTCTACTCCCAGTGAATTTAGGATCAGGAACAGTAACATTCTCACATGGTACTTTACCTGTTCCAGCTCCTGCAATAGTAGAAATTTTGAAAAAATTTGCAATTCCTTCCTTTCTAGGTTCAATAAAGGGAGAATTTTTCACTCCTACTGCAGCAATAATAATTGCTTCACTAATTGAGCAAAATAAATTTGTAGTAAAGAATGGCACTCCATCAATGAAAATTGAACAAGTTGGAATAGGTTTTGGAACTAAGACATTAGAAAATTCACCAAATGCTTTACGTTTGATTCTTGGTGAAACTTTAGATCAAGATTATCCTGAAGAAGTAATTTCTATCATTGAAACAAATATCGATGATTGTTCAGGTGAAATAATTGGTTTTCTAAGTAATCGATTATTGGAAATGGGTGCAAAAGATGTCTACTTGACATCAATCTATATGAAAAAAGGAAGACCGGGAACTAAGATTTCTGTTCTCTGTGCTCCTGAAGATGAGAAAAGATTTGCAATTGAAATTATGAATCAAACAAGTACTATTGGAGTAAGAATCAACAGAAGTAATAAAATAATGCTTTCAAGAAAAATCCAAGAGTTTGAAATTGAAATAGATGGTAAAAAATGGCTTATACGAGGAAAGATTGCTTATGATAACAATGGTGATGTTGTGCATTTTAAACCTGAATTTGAAGATATTAAGGAGATAACAGAAAAAACTGGTTATAATATAAATGAGATTAATACCTTAGCTAACGAAAAAATGATAAAAATTCTAAAAAAGAGAAATTGTTAATTCTAATTATTTATTTTCTTTTTTAGAAGTAATAAGTTCCATCATACAATAAGTATCTCGCTTCCCAGCGTGTAAAACTTCCTTAATTGTGATAGGCATTCCGTAAATCTCACCAAGTATTCCTACCCACATTCCTCTGATAAATTTACATCTATTTTCAAACCTTTTATTTGCACAAAAAGTTCTACAATCATAATAAATTAGATAGGTAGTAGCATGTCTATCTTGTAGAGTGTTTTGAAGGTGATCAATTAATGGACCATCTATTTTTGTACTAAGAATTTTTGCGATGAATTCTCCAACTAATTCTGATAAATTCCTTATTTCTTCATCAGTTTCATCACCTGTAAGTTTCATAATAAAACGCGAGAGATTTGCAACAGATTCATTCTTTAGCATATCTTTGATTTTGGAATCGGTTTCAGGTGAAACATTTGCTACCAATGATTCAGTAATTACTTTCCAAGCTGTGTCAAATAATAAGACATCAGGTATTCGTCTGGAGAATATAGGACTGAACAATGATTCAATTGTAAGTGAAGTATGTATTGTTGGGTCTTCTCCTGGGACTTCTACGACTTTCCCATCTGAAACTTTTTCTTTTATAATAACACCAACTTTTCTTGTAAGGGAAATATCGTAATGGCTTCCAGCTGTTAATGATAATTTTGCTTCAGCATTTACAGCTCCTTTTAAGAGGTGATAACCAATGCCTTCAAAAAGTGCTTCAATCATTAACAATGTTCCTTTTACATCAGCTACATCTTTTACTATGAAACGATTTTTTCCTAGTGATACTTTACCAGTTCCAGTAGTTAGTTCTACATTTATTATAGAATTTCTCCATCCTAACATTTCTAGTAATTCATCAATAACTTCCTCTGTTTCTCTAGTATCTTCATCAAAGTTCAATCTTTCTCTAATATACTTCTCGATATTTGCAGTAAATTTTTGTGATAATTCTTTATTATCGGAGATCAATTCAGCTGCTTGGATTAAGGAGTAGAATAATGTTCGAATCAATCTTTGCTCTTTAATTATATCTAATGCCATTTGTGTTTTCAATCCTTTGAACCATAACATGGGAATTAATGGAAGTTTTTAGATTCCATGAGTAATGCAAAATTTACAAGTAAATTCATAATAAAGTGATATAAAATTTTATGGATTGAAGAAAATTTCAATCATTTTTTTTGTTTTTTTCTCTAAAAAAAATCTTGGTAGCATTCAAAACTATTTTAAAAGGGGAATTTTTAATTTCAATATCATTAGAGAGAATTTATTCAAACTAAAATTCCTATCCCAAAACTGTTTATCTATATTAATTAAAAGGTGTATTAGGTTGGATTCACAAATAATAATTTCAAGGGAAGATAATACTGATTTCGTATCATTGGGGTATATTCAAACAGACACTTCTTTAGTAGCTGCATTAGGGGGAGCATTAGCTAGTTTTGCAGAAGAAATAGGACTTACAAATAATAAAACTACAGAAGATAGATTTAATTCAATAAATTTCTCTCGTTTCCAAAATGGTATATTAGCTTCAAAGATGGTAAAAGCAGGAGAACAAACGCCAATTATTTTGATTGCTATCAAAGACTTTGAAGGAGAAGATAAAGAACTAGATTTTATTGTAGAATATGCTGAATTAACAGCTAAAGCTATTGTTGATCGATTTATTGATGAATATACAAGTATTGGAATAGTACCTAAAATTGAAGAGGCAATTGATGTAATAATATCTACTGCTAATAGTGTTTACAAAAAATCAGGTGATAAAATTCGTATTTTTACAAAATCATTCAAACCGAAAATTACTGATTTATTAAATAAACTTTGGGAGAACCAAAATGAATTCGAAAAATGGGCGCAATCATATGCTAGTGGAAAATTATCTACTCTAACACAAAAAGAATTGCAGCATGAATTAGCTCGATATTTTTATATTCAAGGAATGAAAAGTGATGCACTTTTTCCTTTATTTTTTGCATCAAATGTTAATCCATTAAATGAAATCGTTCGAATAATCGATCATTTTTTAGTTAAAAAAGCAACTATTGCTAGAAAGGAAATAACAGACGAAGTTGAAAAAATTGCAAATCAATTGAAAGATTCCTCTAAAGCATTATCAAAAAGAGGTTCAATTGAAATACAAGAAGTAGAATTAGTAAATGAAGCTTTTATTTTTGAGAAAATTTTAGTTACAAAACCGGAAAAACTTCCTGATGTTGTAAATGATTTATTAACAAATTGTGTAAAAGATCTGTATAGGAAATTGTTTAGAAAATATCCGCTGAATTTTGTTGCTATGTCAAAGGAAGTAGTTTTTGATAAAAATGAATTGGATGATCTGTTTAGAAAAACAATTAATTCTGTCTTGTTAGAGGAACTTAAAGATCAACAATGGATAATTGAAAAATTATTCAATATTCTAAGAGAAGTAACTTCGAAATATTCTTCCTCTGAGGTTATGAAAAAAGAGAAGCAGTTATTGAATAACATCTATGATGAATTTATTAATACATTGAAGAAAGAACATCCTTTCATTCCTCTAGCTGATTCTTCCTTTGAGAAGCTAGAACCAATTATACGAAAGCAATCTTCTGAATCACTTGAGAGGTTTAGAACATCACTGGATGAAGCTGTAATTCTCTATAATATTATTGGACAAACACATTCCTCTTTATCAAATGATAAAAATCAATCAGTTCACGATTTGATGATTTTGTATTTTCTTGAGTCGATTATTGAACCATATCAATTACGCGAGGTACCAGATATGGTTTATACTTTAATAGCTGAATGTTTGGAAAAAACATTTTACGGTCGAAGATATAAACCTGAAGAAATAGTTGAGAATAGCATCAATCAATTTGAAAACAAAATCCAATTTAAAATTATACCTGAAACAAAGAAACTTGTTCTTAAAAGAATAGCTAAAGCAAAGCCTTCATTACAACGATTCGAAAATTTTGAAAATTTAACATTCTTTTTCAGATCATTTAGAACTTCACTTGAAACAACTCTTGCAAGAATTTTACAGACAATCTTTGGTCCAGAAAAATTACCTACACCACCAAATGATCTTATAAGGATGATTGAGAAATTTGTTGCTGAAATTCAAAGTATATTCATTTTAATACAATTAATTGAAAAAATATCTAGAAGACCTGGTGGTAGAGAACTTTTCTCATCTGAAGTGATTAAATTTTTAGAAAGAAATACAAAATTTAAACACATTTTACCTAATCCTTTAGAATTAGCAAGAGTTGCTTATGAAAGCGGGTGGTTTAAACCTTTAGATCAAAAGAAACAAACAAATCTTTCTGATTTACAACTCAAATCTTTACGAGTAAAAATTTCTTTCCTAAATATCGAAGGGACCATTGACTCTTTACTAAAGAATCCTTGCGTATTAGAAAAATTATGGGTAAAATATGCAACAGATATAATAGAAAAACGACAAAGTAGGCTGAAAAAATTAGTTGCAGAAGTTGAAAAGAAAACCAAAGTTTCTGCAGGTGACACTACCGGTAAAAAGAAATTCTCTTTGGTTCTAAAGAAATTAAAGGATATCAGTAAAACTCTCACTTCTGTTGTAGCAGGAGGAGGTATAATGAGAAAGCTTTTTGTAGGAAGTAAAGAGCTGAATCAACTTTCTCAAGAAGTGTTAAAATCATTAATTCCTATTCTGAAATTCTCTCCAGATCAATATGAAGAAACTGTTAGAAAACAGCTAGTAACCAATTCAAATATCAATTCTGGTGTAATTCCTTCTGATTTCCAAGATTTAATGACAACATATGCTTCATTGTGGGTAGCTGATTCCAAATATATCGACACGATTGAAAATAAATTCTTTTGGGATGGGATTATTTCAAAATTAACAGTTACAAATGGTAAACAAACACTTGAAAATAAAATTAGTCAAAATCTAAAATCTGTTTATAAAAAGGAGGGAATAAGTCGAGCTCAAAAAAGAATAATACGCCAAACAATAGTGGAAGAAACAGTTCCAATTTTTAATCAATTAATAAGATCTACTCTAGAAATACCCTTTATTATTTTTAACAATTTACAAATTATTGAATTTGATGAAAAACAAAAAGAGTGGTATATTTCATTTGGAAAGCTGAATATTCCCCCAAATCATCTTCAAACAATATTGAACTCTATTGAAAATCTTCATTTTGTAAAAGATTCAAATAATTTAACTGAAGTAAGATTTATGCTTACTGATTATTCATCCCAAAAAAGAGCTAAAGACTCTCAATCAGTAGAAGTATTTCTTAGAAGAGCTTTATTTATTGATTTAAGCAAAAAGGAATTCAAAGCACTTGAATTTTTCAGTGAATTAAATGAACGTTATGTAGGTAAATCTGCTGCTGATACTTTTTATTCAAACTTCCGATCATTAGCTCAAATAATAATCTCACCAATGGAATAGAGAAATTTTGGAAAAAAAATTATTCTTTACTTTTTTTCCAAAGATTTAATGCATGAGCACCCCATGCAGCTCTTTTTGGTGTGGGGAATGATGGAATATCATTTTCACGAAGTATTTTGATGGCATTCTCAACCTTTTTCCCTGCAAGAAGACATCCGATTATTGCTGTTTTATGATCCTCTTTAGCAATTTTTACCATAACTTTTGCTACGCCATCTACGTCTGCATCACCAGGTGGAACCATAATAGTAATTATTGTATCAAATTCTCCTGAATGAGCAAGTGCTCTTAATGTTAGCTCATAGCGTTCTGGTGTAGCATCTCCAAGTAAATCGAAAGGATTTTCTCGTGGACAAGCTGTTGGTAATTCTTTTAATTTTTCTCGCAATTTTTCTGATGGTTGATTTAGCTCCATCCCTAAAAAGTCTAAATTATCAGATGTTAGTACTCCTGGTCCACCTGAATTTGTAACTATTGCGATTCTTTTTCCACCACGATTAAGATAAGGTGCTAGTGCTGCATAGGTGTCAAAAGCTTCATCCAAAGATTCAACCCATAATGCTCCAGTTTGTTTAGCTACTGACTCATAGATTTTAGGATCCCCCCCTAAAGAAGCAGTATGTGTCATAGCTGCTTTATTACCTATTGCAGATCTTCCACCTTTCAGAAAAATAACTGGTTTCAATTTGGTTGCTATCTTTAACTCTTCAATCAATTTTCTACCATTTGTTGCTCCTTCAAGATATAAGAAAATCACTTTTGTTGGAGAATTTTTTTCTTCTGCTAAATATTTCAGTAATTCAGATTCTTCTACATCACATGCATTTCCAAAAGAAATCCATTTATCTATTCCTAATCCTTCGTAAGTTGCTCGTAACATCATTGAACCAGCGAGTGCACCACTTTGTGATATGATTGACAATCCACCGGGAATGTAAGTATTTTCCATTGCAGCAATCATTTTTGTGTGCGTAGAAGCTATACCAGCGCAATTTGGACCAATAATCCGAATATCATTTTCCTTTGCTACCCGAATTAATTCTTCTTCTAATTCTATATTACCTACTTCTGAAAATCCTCCACTAAGCACTATTGCATGATGTATGTTGCGTTCTGCACATTTTTGTAATTCCGCAGGAATAAAATTAGCAGGAATAGCTAAAACAGCTAATTCTGGGTCTTCGGGTAAAGTTTCAAGATTGGGATAGCATTTATGATTAAAAATCGTCTCCCTTTTGATATTAGTAAAATATAAATTTCCTTCGAATTTTCCTTCTAAAAGGTGTTTTGCTAACATCCCTCCTATTGAACCAGGACGTTCGGAAGCTCCTATTAATACTACACTTTTAGGATTAAAAAAAGGTCTCAAATCTGTTGTAGGCATGATTTTCAATTCTCCAATAGGTTTAGTTATTTTCTTCAATGAAAAATAGTATTTATAATCATTACTTGCGATTCAAAAAATAAGAAAGTATTTGCTTTAAAGTAATTCATGAAAACTCTTAGCAAATGCTTCTATTAGATCACATGTTTTTTCGATATCCTTTATGTTGAGAATACTAATTGGACTATGAATATATCTACATGGAACCGATACAACCGCAGAGGGTATACCCTCTTTTACAATTGCAATTCTACCAGCATCTGTTCCTCCTGATATTGGTTTTTTATATTGCCAAGGAATCTTTAATTTTCCAGCTATTATTTTAAGTTCAGCAAGGATTTTTTGATCTACAATTAAAGATCTATCAGCTACTGTTAATGCTGGACCAAGACCTAATTTTGTAGGACAATCGCGATCTGGAACACCTGGAGTATCTGCTGCAGTAGTATTTTCTATTGCTATAGCCATATCAGGTTCAATGGAATAAGCAGCAGTAGTAGCTCCTCTTCCTCCAACTTCCTCTGCAGAGGCAAAGTTGAATATAATTGTACCCTCAGGACGATTTTTAGCTAACCTACGCAATGTTTCGATTAATACTACACATCCTGTTCTATCATCAAAGGCTTTTCCTAGAACTCTTCCATTTAGTAACTCTCTAAATTCCCCAACTAATGTGCCAGTCGTACCTATATCAATACCAAGTTCTCTAACTTCTTCATCAGATGTTGCGCCAATATCTATTGCTAAATCCTCTGCTTTCGGAACAACTTTTTGCTCTTCCTGGGTCATAATATGAGGTGCTTTAATACCAATAACACCATATACTGATGGGTGCCCTTCATTTTCAGGAACAAGTATTACTGTTTGGCTTGGAAAGATTAAATCTACAAATCCTCCTATTTTAGCAAAGTAAATAAAACCATCAGAAGTGATATGTCGAACCATAATCCCAATTTCATCAGTATGAGCATCTAGCATTAAAGTAGGACCATCTTTGTTTGTTCCCTTGAGTGTTACTATCAGATTACCTGACTTGTCAATTTTAACTTCATCAGCAAGTGAGCTAATTTTCTTTTCTATTGCTTTTACAACTCTGCCTTCTCGAGAAGAAACTCCTATTATTTGAGAAAGCTCTTCTAAATCTTCCTTAATTTGATTATTCAACTTAATAAACCTCGAATAATGAATTTAACAAAAAAATTACCTTTATCACTTTAATAATTTATTACCTAAACTAATAAAATTTATTCAGAAGCACTTTTTTATTCAAATTAAAAAGGTAGTATATTTATACAGAAACGAATGAATTTATTTATGGAGAAAATTCAAATGTCTCAAGATATACAAGCAACTCGTTCTTATTTCTTATGGTTTTTTCTAGGGATTATAACAGGTGGGATTTGTATGGTTATTTACTACTTGCTAAATTTCTTAGACTTGGATGAGCATAATACAAGATATGCCCATCGGGAAAAGGCTCCTTCAACCAACGCAGAAACTTGGTTGATGGTATTATTATGTATTTTAATACCAGGAATCGGTTCTCTAATAGCAATGTATGTAAAATATTCAAAATTACATGATCATTTAGCAGTTTATCAAGGTGCGCCAAATATTCCAGATGGCTTGAGTATTTTGCTAATCAATATCTTTTTGTCATGGCTAACACTTGGGATAATAACTATCTATTATGAATGGAAATGGCAACATGTCTTTAATGAGCATAATTATTGGCATGCTAGAAATCAATCTCAGATACCAATAAGATAAGTAAATGGTTTATAGAAGAATCATTTAACTTTTCTCTTTTTCTTTTCTAAAATAATAGTAACAATATAAATTAAAAAAAGACTAAAAAATAAAAAAAAAAAAGATATTAAAGGATTAATTTCCTTCTATTTTCAATCAGTTCTTTCTTTTACGAGCAACTACCATAACTGCGGTAATAACTGCTAAACCACCAAATATTGGTAAAAGATATAATGAAAAACCGACTGTTTCAACTTCATTGACACCAATAATTGGATCATGAACCATTTTATGATCATCCAAATATTCTGGATAAGTTAACCATAGATGAGCTAATCCTTCTGCGAAACCTGGTGCTTCTGTAGGAGCTGCTGCTAAATCATCAAAATAGGCTGTGCCAACATCAATTGTGTCAACTAGATCTTCTGTAGAATTGTAAATATTTGCGAAAGTAGTCCATTCATAGTAAGCAACTGGTCCTGTATACTCTTCACTGTCAAATTGCATTGTTCTTGTCAATGTACCGTTTTCTAAAGCTGTGCCATTTCTAACTTCAACTCTATGTCTATGTTGTACTTCAGTTAGATATGTTTGAATGGCATAACCTTTTGCTAATG
>Ga0307375_10000614_pt1 | contig 43203 bp, 40 predicted proteins | sample TR1MG_FD_202531 | JGI IMG/M metagenome (GOLD analysis project Ga0307375, IMG submission 202531) | Soil microbial communities from Risofladan, Vaasa, Finland - TR-1 | ecosystem: Environmental > Terrestrial > Soil > Coastal area > Acid sulfate soil | place: Finland: Risofladan, Vaasa | collected...
TCTCCCCCATGGATGGTCATGGCCTCCGACAGTGGGGGCTCGTTCCACCAGGGGCACCCTGGCTAGCCTTCTCTCCCCATTTGTGCTATCATCTAGTGACTTCGCTCCCCTTCGATGATCGTCTGAGACACAAGCCTCCTCCTGGCTGTCATGAAATGGCGCGGGTGCAGAAGAGGAGGAGCGACTACTGTGATAGGCGTGCCCCCCAGTTGTTGGTCTTGCAGTCTACGCCTTCAGCCACGCCGAGCATCTATTTTCCGCCGAAGGAGCCCCTGTCCACGAATGGAGGATAGCCATGGCTGACTTCAATCCGTTTGACGTGGATCTAGACGGGGATGTGGCTGGCAGCCAAAGCGGACGACCTTGGAGAGAAAGGCCGCTGCTCGACAGCGAAGGCCGAAGCCAAATGGACCGAGGGGATGACGAGAGTGGTATCGCGCTTGCATGCCGTCACTACCCCCACAACACAAGTGAAGTACCCATGGGGCGACTAGATGGAAACGTCCTGTCTATTCAGTAGGTAGCTGCGAAGGAGAGTGTACCGATCTACGGAGAAGAGAGCCTGACAACAAAGAGGGCGAGAGTTATCATTACTGCTGCCTTTCCGGAGTTCCGCGGCACACGTGTGGAGCTGCTGGATGAAGGGTGGGATTTCCAGGTCTTTGAGGTCCATGCAGGATGGTTGTTTCGCTTCCCAAAGCGTGAAGCCAGCGTCGCCAAGCTGAACATCGAACGAAAACTTCTTGCCGATCTTGGGGAGTGGGTGTCACTGCCAGTTCCCAAGTACGAGTACTTCCATGAATCGCATAAAAGCTCAATTCGGCCATTTGCCGGATACAGGAAACTGCCAGGTATTAATGGTGATACCTCGAAGATGGTTGATCGGCATCGAGTGGCACGGCAGCTAGGAGTATTCCTCGCAAGACTACACACTTATCCTGTTGACAAAGCCAGAGAAGCGGGCGTCCCGGACGCACGTGACCTGGTCGCGCACTGGCGGGACAAGTCCCGCGAACAGCTGAGAAGCCTGAATGGTCTAAACGTGGATCTGGGTCTCTTGCGTCGCTACCTTGAGAACGATACGCCTGTGTCATTCCAGGGGGCGCCGAGTCTAGTCCACAATGACCTGTGGGCCGAGCATATACTAGTTGACACTTGTTCGGGAGAGGTGAGTGGGGTCATCGATTGGGCCGACGCTGTTATTGGTGACCCCGCGATAGATTTTGCCTGCCTGTACGCCTGGTATGGGGAGAGTTGGCTGGAAAACGTTCTGGCGCATTACACCGGCAAGTTTGACACGGAGGCCATTTCCCGGTCACGCTATCTGGCGGCGTGCCTGGCCATTCATAACATCACGCTTGGTCGAGATATGGGTCGCGTCCAATGGGTCGAGGCTGGGTACGCGGCTTTGGAGTTGGTCCTTGCCGCCTGAAGCGAGGTGGCTTGGAGGTCCTACCCATTGTTGCAGACCCCTGCCCCTCGAGGCGCGCTATTCCCTTGCACATGGTCAATGACGTCCGAACCGTCCTTGAGAGACTGATAGCTCACCACCTCCTCCCGCCCAGCCCCCTCGTGATCCACGCCCGGGTCTGGCTGGCGGCGGAACCAGACAACCTCGAAGCGTTGAGCCTCGTCCTATCGATCTCTGCCCAACGAGAGAAGGGCCATCCCACACGGGGACGGCCCTTCTGGCAATCTCCAGGTTATGTTCAGTGTCTTACTCTTTGGTCCTCCAGCGGAGGGTGGCGTATCCGGCCAGACCAGCGAGACCGCTGGCCAGGAGGATCATGCTCCCCGGTTCGGGCACGAACTCCTCCTCCACTACTGGCTGCTCAAGCTCCAGGACCCCCGCAAGAACCAGTCCAGCAAAGCTGGCCGGGTAGCATTTGTGGTTGGTGCCCACCGCGGACTGTGAGCAGCAGCCGAGCACGGGATCCGGGCTCGCGCAAGAGCCGGACGGCTCTGGGAGGTTGCTTGACTCCAACTGGAAGCAGGCCCAGGTTTCGCCTGGAGGGAGAACGATGCTGTTGGTGTATGTATCCCACTTGCCGCCATCACCGGCCGTCAAGGCGAAGTCTCCAGGCGCGGTCGGCACCTTGTCCAGCAGCTTGATCAGCGGGTCGCGGTTCCAATCCACATCCGCGTTCAACATGTCGGTCGGAGGGGTGCCGGTGCCCGTTCTGTACCATATCGAGTTGGGGCGGTCGCCATGCTTTGCATCGGGCATAGGCTCTGTGCCACCCACGAAGGCCGTAAGGTCCAACGGTCGAGGCGTGGCCAGGGCATCGAACTGGAAGCAGTTCACCGCCGTCTCACCCTGCTCGGGGGAGTCCGGTTGGCCTGTCCACCAACCGCGAAACGCCCGATCGAGGCCGTCCTGGATCTCCACGTAGGCCACGGGTAGCGCCGCGTTCTCATAGACCACTATCAAGCCCGCACCGTCCTGGCTGTAATCAGGGCTAGGGTTGATCATAGACAAGTCGGACACCTCGTAGCTGTGGCTCCCCGACAGGGCCAGAGAGGTGACGTCTTTCCAGTAGGCAATTCGGTCGTAACTGCCGTACCAACGGAGCGGCCCGTAAGTGCCGTCGGCGGGCAAGGTCACGGCGAGGCCGCCATCTACGCTGAGATCGACGCTGTCGTCCCCTACTGGACCGGCCCACCGATAGTCATGTCCTTCCCAATACAGGTAGGCTGCCACGACCGTTCCGGGAACGTTGAGCCCAAGGATGTCACCTGTGGAAACCCCATCCATACCCACTCCCTGGGCCACAATGCCGTATCTCCCCACGCCTGACCATCGCTTGGCGAGTGTTTCTGTTGTGTCATCCGCAGCGGCCGGTTGGACTACCACAACCAGAAGCAGACTCGCTAGCAGCAATGCCAAGACGCGCTTGAGATTCAGGTTCTTCATGATTCTCTCCCTCCATTCTCCTTCTGGCGCACTCCCTTCGATCCACCATCTGGCCTCGTTGTGACAGCTATATCCTACCACCTCCTTTGTTTCAACGTGATTCAGTCGAAATCTGTTCACATTATAGCAGACTTCACAGTCTGTGTCAAGATCGCTAGCACTCACCCCGCGTCTTGTCAGACACTCTTGCTGCTGTCGAGATTTCCCGACACGCCGCAAGCCCGCTTGTCAAGCGACAGGTCGCCCCCCTAGATTCTCCTCCTCAACCGCGGGATCTGGTTCCACTGAGGGTAACCTGGCTCGCCTTCGGTCTCCACTTGTGCTATCATGGAGTGACTTCGCTCCCCTTCGAAAATCGTGTGAGACACACGCCTCGTCCTGGCTGTTATCAACCGCCGCGAGCGTACAAGAGGAGGAGACCTCTGTGAGAAGCGGGGCGCTGGATTGCCACTCTTCCAGGCTACGCCCTCGGCCACCCCGCCTTCAAGTTGCTGTTCGTCAATTCTGCCTGTAAAGGTGATGGGAGACTGATTCTCCTGTTCGCTGACCGTGGCGCAGCAGGCCATTTCCGAAGCAGCAGCTGGATGGCAAGGTGCCTGAGGACAAATGGAAGTGATTGATCCTAGTCCTGAGCCTAGGGCCAAGGTCACGATAGCACAGGAGAAGCAGTTCCGATAGGTGCGCCGCTCCGTGGGCCACGCGGCGGGGACTATGACGGAGGCGAGTGTCTCACGTGCGGCGAGGGCCAGCAGCACGTGGTGACTGTGATCGGGAATCTGGAGAGGTGCCTGGAGGACCACGAGCAGCAGCAAATGGATAGTCAGTTTCTGATGGGCCCGATAAGCGATGCGTTCCCGACCGGCTTCGGCGCTGTTTTGACCCACCTTCTGGCAGGCCGCAGGGAGAGAGGTGCGGAGACAGAACGGGTCAGCCGCGAGCAATACAGAATTGCCTTGGAGTACCACAAAACCCCAAGGAGCCTGCGAGATTTCGAATTGAGCGGTCGCAACTTGAGGGGGATAGACCTGTCCAAGGCCGATCTCCAGGGCGCCAAGCTTCGCGGGGCTGCCCTCCACTGGGCTGATCTGAAAAACGCGAAGCTGGACCACACTACCCAGATCGATGACAAATGGCGGTTGGTCTGGGACATCGTCAATCGCCCTGCTCACAGTCGCGAATTGCACGATGCCGACCTCGGCAGGGCTAACCTGCGTAGTGCTTGCCTCAAGGGGGCTGATCTTCAGAATGCTGCCCTTCAACACAGTCTTCTTGAAGGGGCCGACCTGGAAGATGCCAACCTCGGTGAGGCAACTCTGACAGCAGCCAAGCTTCAAGGGTGCAACCTGCGCGGGGCGGAGCTTCAGGGCGCTGACCTCAGAGATGCTGGCCTCCAAGGAGCTCTCCTGCAGCAAGCACAGATGATAGGGGCCGACCTAGCGAGGGTTAACCTGTGGATGGCGGATCTCCTGATGGCGTGTTGCAGATCCGCCGCCTCCTCGACGGCGGGGCCTCTCAACATACTCTGAAGCCGGCGTTGCGCAGTCTACCTTTTGTTATGCCGCTCGACGAAACCGATCACCTAATGCAATTATCGCAAGATGGTCAGATCTCCGCAGATTGGAATCATGGGTAGAATGCCACTGTCAAAACAAACTGCTCTCAAAATCATCCTACTAGTCGTCGGGGTGGCCGCTTTTCTAATCGTTCCATTTCGACTTCCTTCCGGACTTGGCGCGATTGATTTCCGCCCTTACTGGAGCTCAAGCTACCTACTTGCACATGGGCGAGATTTTAGCGATCCATCAAGAATAGATAGTGTCGCACGGAATCTGACGGGTTGGGACGAACCATTTACCATGCACGCTTGGTTTGCACCTACGGGAATCTTGGTCCTTCTGCCCTACACCCTTCTTCCCTTTACACGTGCAGTTTATTACTGGCTCCTCACCAATATCGTTGTCGTCTTTTTCAGTGCAATCTTGATTTGGCGCAACACGAAAATGCGCGTATGGATTCCGCTCGTCGCGGCATTCGGCTTTTCAATGACCCTGCTTTCACTTATTGCTGGGCAGGTGAACACATTAGTAGTATTTGGATTAGCATTATTCTCGTTTTTCAGTGAATTGAGACGCGACTTCGCCACTGGCGCCAGTCTTGTCTTGACGACCATTAAGCCTCATCTCGTGGTCTTAACCTTGCCGCTGTTACTACTTGATATCCTGTGGCGCAAGCAATGGCGTGTGTTGGCTGGGTTTGCAGGTACGCTGGTTGGTTGCGCACTCATCCTGTCTGTCTTTTATCCAGCATGGCCTGTCAGCTTTTGGCAGTTGGTGACTTTCGGCATGAGCAGCATCCGTGAGACCCCTACATTGGCTGGGCTACTAGTGGTTGCAGGCCAGCCTAGATGGGGAAAATGGATCTGGGCGGTTGGATTGTTCTTTGCTATCGTACTCTGGTGGCAAGGCAGAAAGGAACGGGACCGACGAACTTTAGTTGACATATCTATTCTCGCAGGAATGATAATATCCCCGGTTGGCTGGAGTTACGACCAAGTGATGTTGCTGTTCCCACTCTTGCGCATCTTGGAATGGGCGGCAAATGGTTTTCTGGCGAGAAAAGACATTATTGCGGTTGCGCTGGTATTGGTCATCGCTGATGCCATCACATTCTACGAGCGGGTCTTGTCCCCAAGCGAAGTTTGGTTCTTCTGGGTGCCATTAGTCGTCGCGGGAGTCTACGTGTTCGCATGGCAACGCAGACAAGTTTAACTCTGGGGAGCCGCAACCCTAGCGGCATAGCAACCGCTTGTGGGCGCCAGGGGCTTCGCCCCTGAGGGTGCTGCACCGCGAGCCAGCAAAGGTGTCTTCGCGCTAAAGTGGCTTGCCCGCACCGTCCCTGCACCTGAAGCCCACCGTTGGCATAATGGGGTGACGCCACTCGCGTTCACCGTAAGACCGGTGGTGACCGCCATGTGGATCTACGTCAATTACCCAAACCCCCATTTCACGGTTCATCATGACCCCTCTTGTCGAACGATACAGACGCAGGGCAAGCCGAACCAGCATGTCTGTAGAGTGAGCATGTACACGCTGGGAGATTTCCTGTCCGTGGCCTTTGATGGGAAGATGCGATTTGCTGCCCAGAGAGCCTTCAATGATGTCTGGCTCAAAGTGAAGCTGGACACTCCCGAGCAGGAAATTGGCCTGGTTCATGTTCTACAGGCCATCCTTGGCAGGCGATACAGTCCCCTCGCAGGCGCTCCTATCGAGATACACTGCTGACCGAGAGGCCAGCTCCAATGCTGCGGGAGCGGCGCCAAAGTCGTCACTAGCCTCCAATGGTGTCCGGGAGTCCCTGACGTCTCAAACGCATCCGCCTCCTATGATGGAGGACCCTTCCTGCTGTCGGCAAGCGTGCTTGACCTATCGCCCAGCTTGTGCTATCATCCAGTGACTTCGCTCCCCTTCGAAAACCGTCTGAGACACAGGCCTCGTCCTGGCTGTCACCAACTGGCCCGCGTGTACGGGAGGAGGGAGTACTGTGAGAAGAGGGTCTCCCGACTATCGGTCTTGCAGTCTAGACCTTCAGCCACGCCGAGCATCTCTTTTCGGCCGAGGGAACGCCTATCCACGAATGGAGGATAGTCATGCCTGACCTCAATCTCTTTGACGTGGATCTAGACGGGGATGTGGCTGGCAGCCACAGCGGACGACCTTGGAGAGAAGCGCCGCTGCTCCACAGCGAAGCCGTGAGCCAGACGGGCCGAGGGTATGGTGAGAGTGGTGTCGGGTTCCTGTCCCCTAACTTAAGCCGAGAGGGTAAGAAAAGCACCCCCGGGGGGAGTACTTCCTACATATACTCTCGAACTTGTATTCGTGTGAGCCACTCACCCAAGGGACCACACAACTGCCCGTGTGGGGCGTGAATGCGGCGGTGGCACTAGAGCGGCTGTTGTGCCTGATACGACTAGTGTCAGCGGAAGGGCTGCGGAAAGGAGCATCGCGAGGCCGTAGTTGAGTGCGCAGGGTGTCGAAAGGCAATCGGCCGGTTCTGGCACCAACCCGACCTGCGCCAACAACGCGCCACCTGGAGACACCACAGCTGAGTGGTCTCAGTGCTCGCCCTCAGCTCGATGATCAAGACAGAACCCTTGGGACTGCGGCTAGGTGGGCGCTGAATCCATTGAGGGCATGTGCTCCGGTCGGAGTCACGACTGTAACTCACTCCTCCGCACGTGCTAACTCGTCTGGACGACGTACGCCAGATTCCACGGTAGAGGCCACACAACCTGTGATGCCCTGTTCTTCTTCAGGGTATCCTGACGATGTCTTAAGCATCCCCTGTCACGCGGCGCAACCCCTTGGTCTTATCAGCAGCCGTGCTTGACCTCCCACTCGTGTAGTGCTATGATTCGCTGGGTTTCTGCCACATTGTGGCGCGCCAAGCGCTCAGATGCAGAAAGGGGGAAACGAAGCGATGAAGAGTCTCGCGGTTCTCGCAATGTGCACCATCCTGTTCACGCTCATCTTTCAGTGCTGCCCATCTGCGCCCTCGGAGGCACCCCCTGTTGAGGTCCCCACCGAGCAACCGCCCCTGGCACCGAGTGAGACACCGCCAGAAGAGCCAACACTCTCGCCTGGCTACGCAAGCTCGGTGAAGGACATCGGCTACCTTGCACGGGGCTCCATCTGGGACATCGCCTATTCCCCAGGGGGGAAGAGATTGGCACTAGTCACTGCTGCGGGCGTGTGGTTGTATGATGCTGCCCGGTTGGAGCCAGTGTGTCTGCTGGGAAACGCGGGCGAGGTCTTTCCTCTGGCCTTCTCGCCCGCTGGTGGCACCCTCGCGACCAGCCATCCGGATGAGACAGTTCATCTGTGGAATATGAGCAACTGCGATGAGCAGGCAGTCTTGGAGTTTGGCGAAAACGTGAGGTTTGAAACGCTGGCCTTTTCACCAGACTTCCGGACTCTTGCCACCGGACATCGGGATGGAACGGTACATCTATGGAACGTGACGAGCGGCGACGAAGAGGCAGTCTGGGAAGGGGATGGCTCTGACGTGTATAGCATAGCGTTCTCGCCCGATGGCCAGACCCTGGCGACGGGCCACGAGAGTGATTCCGTCTGGCTCCGGGATATTCGCAGCGCAAAGGTAATCGTGACCTTCGAAATGGACCCTACCAGCAGCAGCAACCTGGCCTTTTCGTCTGACGGGCGGACTCTGGCAGTAGGCATCAGCCCAACTCAGCTCTTCGATGTCGGTAGTGGGGAGCTGCGGGCGATCTTGGACACCGAGGGCGACCCAAACTATGATGTGCTGTTCTCGCCCGATGGCCGACTCGTTGTGGCCGACGACGCAGTCGGCGGAGGAAAGCCGGTCTGGGATATGTCCAGCGGTGAGATGAAGTTTCGTATCGGAGAGGACGGGCCGCCGCCTCTCAGGCTGTCCTTCTCGTGGGACAGCCGCCTTGTGGCTGCGATCACTCTGGATGGCAAGGTGGAGATCTGGGATGCGGATCATGGTGAGCGGAAAGCACGCTTCGACGAGCCAGCCAGCCTGGTTGGTGGCTTAGCCTTCTCGCCTGACGGACGCACTCTGGCCTTTGTGGGTGACAATGGGCTGGTGCTGTGGGACGTAGCCGCCGGGCAGGTGAAAGCGACCGTCGAAGCACATCCATCATGGGTGAGCAACGTTTGCTTCTCTCCCAACGGGCGGACGCTGGCTTATGGCGGAGGTCAAGGGGTTCTAATGTGGGATGCGGATCACATGACATTGGAGAGAATCTTGCTTCTAGAGCCCACGGAGACAACGGAGCTGCTGGTGGACCCCAGGATGGGCGGAGTCACGAGCGTGGCCTACTCCCCCGACGGTCGCGTGCTGGCCGCCGCTACTTGGGAGGGAGCAGTGCAGCTCTGGGATGTGGACAGCGGCACACTGCGACCGCCGTTCGAGGCTCAAGAACACCCAGGCTCGCTCCTGGCATTCTCTCCCGATGGCCAGATCTTGGCTGATGCTCGGCTGGTAGATCTTCCACTCTCGGCTTCCGGCTCCCCAGACTACGCGGTACTGCTGTGGGACATGTCCACCAGCCAGGTGCGAGCGCGCCACGAGTTTGAGCTTCTTTCAGGTGGAAGCTTGGTGGGCCTGGTCTTCTCGCCCGATGGCCGGAGCCTGGCCGTCGCAGGCGGTGAGCGAAGGGGGTGGGTGTTGGATGTGGCAAGTGCCGAGGTAAAGCTTGATCTCGGTCTGCATCTCACAACCCGGCAGAAATACATCTACTTCTACAGTGTAGCCTTTGCGCCCGATGGCCAGACCTTGGCCTCAGGAGATTGGGACGGGACGATACACCTGTGGGATGTGGCCAGCGGCCAGCTGCGGTCGAGCCTCGCGCTCGGTGACACCCAAGTGAACAGCCTGGTGTTCTCACCCGATGGTCGGACCCTGGCCGCGGGCGATGGGAACGGTATGGTACGCTTGGCAGACGTCAGCACCGGCCAGGTGCTCGGAACCCTTGGAGCGCACGTGGGAAAGGTTCTCAGCGTCGCGTTCTCGCCTGATGGCCAGACCTTGGCCACCAGTGGCGAAGACGCAGCGGTGCGGTTATGGAGCCTTGAGCGCTAGGGTTGAGCTTGAAGTCCGGGCCCGACGACAGCACTTCAAGGCCAGCGCCCAGGGAATCGCGCTCCTCTGCAAAGCCAATGCCATCGTCGTGCGTCGTTGCCCAGCAGACCACGCCTGCGGCATCTTTCTTTCTGCCGGGGTACCAGCTTCGCTCCAACAAGAGCCGCCATAGTCGGGACCTCCGCAGGGTCGTCCCCTCACGATCGCGCGGCCCGAACACCTCTGACCCTTTCGGGACCCGGGTCGGTCGATAATCAAGACTCCTCTGAGGATTCGGACAGTGGCTCTGAGCACCTGATACAGAAGCGGCTACCCGCCTTGTTGGCGTGCCCGCACTTGATGCAATAGACGATGCTCCTGGAAGCACGCCCAATCTTACCTTGTCTGTAGGCCCTGACAGCGAATATGGAACCAGTCCCGGCCACTGCCAGCGCGGCAGAACGAAATGCCTCTTGCACACCGCCGATCTACTCCACATGCAGCCGCCGGCCGCATATGTCACCTCTATAACCAGATATCCCCCCCCAGACGACCAAGTCACCGCTGACCGCTGGTCTTGATAGCCCGCTGCTGAGAGAATAGCTGGTGACTAGGTATTCGGTTCCCGTTGAAATGTCCTTGGCTACAATCGCCCATCCGTCCAGCAAGCGATAACTCACCCATGCGACGATGGTGCCATCGATTGCGGGTCTCTTTGCATCAGCGGAACCATCATCAACGATGGAGATGCGCTCGCCAACCGAAATGTCCTTCGCCGACAGATTACCAAAGGCCCAGGACCCCTCAAACCACACCACCACATTGCCACTGACTGCGGCAAAGCGCTCGTCCACCTCCTCGGTCGATACAGGGAACTCCGCTCCCGTAGCTAGATCTTTTCCATAGATGTCCCAGTTGCCATTGCGCCTGTCTTCCCAGACCACGATACTCCCACTGATGGCGGGCGACCTCTGATCCGCCGCGTGTGTCGCAACAGGGAACTCCTGTCCTCTGGAGAGGTCCTTCCCATAGATATCTGTACCACCGTGGCGCGCGTCCTCCCATACCACTATGGAACCGCTGATAGCCGGGGACGTCTGTTCCGCCGGGTCGGTTACAATGGAGAACTCCTCGGCCGTTGCCAAGTTCCTGCAGTGGATATCGGAGTTGCCGTTGCGGTAGTCGGACCAGACGACGAACCTATCGCTGACCGCTGCGTAGCCCTGGCTACCGTAATGGTCGGATACGCGGATTTGGCCCCCCGTGGAGAAATCCTTCGCTTCGTTGCAGCGACACAAGGCATCATACCACACTACTATGGTGCCACTGATGGTGGGATTGTACTCGTAGGCAGAGCCGTCAGATATGACGAACTCGGGGTCCATCGGCGGGGGCGTTGGAGATGCTATCCGAAACCCCTCAGGTGCCAGCGTAGGCACCGATACCGGGCCGGCTGTTGCGGGAGGCGTAGAGGCTACTGTTGGCGCAGCCTCCGTTGCACACCAGCCGACAGGCACCATACCCAAAACGGGTATCCCCAGGTGGTAGGTCCTGATTCGCACCGGTTGGTCCAGGCTCACGAGAAGATCCTTTGCATCCTCTTCAATCACATGTTGACTCAAGAGGAATATGGCTCTCGCGATCTCATCCATCGGGCCAGCCAGAACCCCAGCCACGTCATCAATACCGGGTAGGACGAGCCCCGCAGATCCCACATAGTTGGCCAAGTCCTCGCCGCTCCAACATCTGTCTTCGTACAACACTCCCCAATGGACTAGCTCCGGAGGATCTTGCAGGTAGGCAATCAGGTCTCGAGCGGAAGACACAGTGGATACCGCCTTCAGCAACAGCAATACCAGAGGCAACGATTGTGCATGTGCCCGGCTCGATAAGAGAGAGAACTCGCCTACAGTGTGTGCAGAATTGGTCCTGGTTTCTTCGTCAATGACCGCTTGGCTCCAACCAGCCAGATAGCTGCCCTCCGGGTCAATTGCCACAGCCAAATAGCTGGTACCCTGCTGAAGGAAGTAGACTTGGACTTCCGGCACCGCAAGTCTGGCCTCCTCATCCTGCACCTCGACAATAGCGCGCTCCAGTCCCTCCGAGTCAACGACTATCGCTCTTCCTTCCGTGTCCGTAGTTGCTCGAGAAACTGCAGTCCGACGGCTACCCTCTCGCAGAGGGGAGGGAGGCACAGTTGGAAAAGGACTGGTCGGAAGTAAGTCCGTGCAGACACAATCGAGTGATACTACTAACCCCACTGCAAGGAGGCAGATCTTGTACCAACGGTTTCTCATCTTTCTCCTCACTTCAGATCACGTCATCATGACTGATGGCGTGAAGATGCCCTACCCTGAGCGGGAGTAGTCTGACCGCTCGCGCACTCAGAAACGAAACCCCTGCAAAACCCAACGACAGCCCTTCAAGGCCAGCGCCCAGGGAATCGCGCTCCTCTGCAAAGCCCATGTCAGCGTTGTGCCCGTTGCCCAGCAGACCACATCTGCGGCATCTTTCTTTCTGCCGGGACACCCGCTTCGCTCTAACAAGAGCCGCCACAGTCGGGACCTCTGCAGGATCGTCCCCTCACGATCGCGCGGCCCAGACACGTCTGGCCCTGGCAGACCCGGGTCAGTCGATAATCAAGACTCGCCTGAGGATTCCGACAGAGGCTCGGCACATTTCATGCAGAAGCGGCTCCCCGCCTTGTTGGCGTGTCCGCACTTAATGCAATAGACCACGTTTCTCGAAGGTCTCCCAATCGTGCCTCCTCTCAAGGCCCTAACACCCAATATCGCCCCTGCCGCCGTGACTGCCAGCACCCCAATGCACCCTGCGCCACCTGCCAACGGAACCAGTAAGGTCCCTATTCCATACGTCGAAGCCTCAGTCAAGACGGCATCGGCCGTCTGGCCGTAGGACAAGTCATACCAGATCGCTGTGTTGCCATCGACGATATCGGCGTTGCTGGAGATAATCTTCCCACCGGTCACTCGCAGGCTGTACGACCCCGCCGGGGTTGGTGACACTGGACTGAAGTGTAAGACCAGTCGGCGCGCCCCTGAGGATTCGTGCGCGTAGATTGTGGCCTGGTCTCCGAGGATACCCCGTAGCGTTTCCAGCCCCTTCCCTTCGGCTGATACGATGTAGGATACTCCGCCGCCTTCCGGATACTCCACTCGCCACGAGTACTCCCAATCCTGGCGCTCCGCCTGCTCTCCTAGGTCCTCTGCTAGGTAGTCTTCAATGTACTGTTGGCCTCCCAGCCTCGATACTTCCTGCCACGTCAGCGAAGAAGTCACACTCGCCTTCCACCCCTCACTCGAGTAGAATGTGACGTCCACATCCGCATCTCCCACGCCGATACAGCCGCCTAGCACAGAGAGTACCAGGCTGCTAATGACCAATGAGAACCCTGCACGGACCTGACCTCTGATTCTGAGACCCAGTTCCTTGTGCATGCTCTTGTCTCCTTTCTAAGTGAGTCTAATTTCGCTGCGCTCAGGACTAGGATAGAGATCGTCCACAGCTTATGCAGAAACGGCTCCCTGGCGCATTGGCATGACCACACCTGAAGCAATAGATCTCCTTCCTCGAAGATCGCACCATCCTCCTTTTCCTGCAAGCTCTAATGCCTAGCACCCCTCCTGCCACCACAACCGGAAGAACCCCGATGCAGAACATACCACACAGCACGTGAGGTAGATATCTCGCTATGCCGAATCTCGAAGCCTCACTCAATACGGCATCCGCCGATTCGCCGCCGCTTAGGTCGTACCAAACAGCGGTATCTCCGTCAACCTCGTCAGCGTTGCTCGATATGATTTCGGCCCCGGTCAGCGTGAGACTGTACTGCCTCACGTGTTGCCGATCTCCGGCACTCACATGGACGACCAGACGGCGCGAATCCGAGGATTCATCCACATAGACTGCAGCTTCGCGTCCCAGTACTGCCTCTCGCAATGCTTGGAACCCCTGACCGTCAGCCGATATAATGTAGGATAGGCCTCCACTTTCTGGGTACTCGATCCGCCGCGAGTACTGCCAGGCCTCCTCAGATGCCTGCTCTGCCAGATCTCCCTCCAGGTAGTCTTCGATATACTGCTCACCTCCAATCGTGGCCAGTTCCTCCCAGGTCAATGAGCACCTGATGTCGGCCGTCCATTCTTCGTCCTCGTAGAATGTGACGTGCACCGCTGCGGCTTCTCGGCCAACGCAGCCGAACCTAGAAGCCTCGGTCATGACAACATCCGCCGATTCCCCATAGGTGAGATCATGCCAAGTTGCGGTGCTCCCTTCGATTACGTCCGCATTGCTGGAGATGATCTCACCACCGGTTACTCTCAGATTGTATGACCTGAATAGAGTCGCTTCCGTGTCAACCGAATAACGGAAGACTAGGTGACGCACCCCAGAGGATTCATCCAGGTAGATCGTGCTCTGCAACCCCAGGAACTCTCCCACCCCTTCGAGGCCCTTGCCTTCACCCAATATGATTAGGTATGCTCCTCCCCTTTCCGGATACTCGATCTCCCACGAGTATTGCCCATCTTGTCCGGCTGTCAGCTGTGCCAGTTGCTCTTCCAGATAGTCCTCGACATCTAGTTGGCTTTCGATCATCGCCAGTTCCTGGGGAGTCAGCGAGAGCGTCGTATCAACGGTCCATCGTTCGCCCCTATAGACGGTGATATGCACATCCCATGACCCTGCCTGCATGCAGCCACTCAGCGCGAGCAGAATCACAGCAAAGGTGGCCAGAAGAACCCCTGCGCGGAGTGCACCTTTTGCCACTGGGATCGAGGCCCTTCTTGCATACATACTCTACCCTCCCACTTAGGCAGGCGGCATCTCTCCTCCCTTGCACCAACGGTGATCTGGCACCCCATTTAGCACACGAATATCGGATGCGCACACCACCCGATGGCGACGGCGGCAACACTCGCCTGTCCATGACCAGCAGCCAATGCCAGTACGCAAGATCAAACGGCTTGGCCGCCAAATCCGCCTGCATGGCCCTTCGCCTCAGACCCGCGGTCCGTCACCTCAGCAGGCGACACCAGCGAAGCAGTAGCTACTATGACCTCTGATCTTGCGACCGGTTGCTAGTCTTCGGCGCCGAGGAGTGCAAACGATGCCACTACCAGGACGCCCAGCAGCACTAGCCCCTCGATGAATTCCGTAGCGAAGTAGAAGCCGCTGTGGAAATCTTCGAGGTGTAACAGGATCAACAGTTTCTTGAGAATGACGACGGCCGAAAGAGGCTCCTCAGGTTCAACCTGTGGACAACCGGATATGCCAAGAAGACACTTACCACGAAAAGCAAGAAGTAGATCAGGCTGTCCGCGATCAGGACAATGGTTGCTCCGGTGTCCAATTCCATTCAGTAGTCCTCCTTGCTCTTGCACTTTGGTCACAAGAAGAATCGTGGCTTTGATCCTCTCAGCCCCTTTTCTGCTCGTCCCCTACAGCCTGACCGCATCCCATGCGGTACCTGCCGCCCCGCACATTCTGGCTCACGGGACTCAATGCACTGGCGAGCATAGTCGATTGGCCTCATTCCTCTACCTTACCACACGCCGCCACCAGTCCAGGAAGCGTCGCTCCGCCCTCATCCGCATTGACCCGGCTCTGATGGTCCGCCTCCTAGAGTGGCCGCCCAGACCATTACATGCCCAGTTGCCGCCACAGTTAGAGTTGCGGTGTTGAGTTCAGAAAGGCCACCAGCAGAAGAGCTGACACGCGCTTTGAGATCATGTGATCGGCGGTAGGCAACTATCAGTGCTGCTCCCAAGTATGGGTGTCGCTGTATGCGACGTAGCGGGGCGCGTCTGCCCTCACGGCACGCTGCAGCATCCATCCTCGCTGGAAATCCTGCAAGTTCCGATAGTCTCCTACCTCATCGGCTCGTGCCCATCCTAGCCGCTCACGCACCTCGGGGTAGTTGCACCAAACGCTGCCGAAGCCACGCCGCGGCGTAGGAGGGCTAGTCGAAGGAGTGCTGGGGTCCGGGCAGCCGTATTCTGGCATGCCATCCTGCCAGGTAGGGGTGAACTCTGCGTACGTGCCATCTTTGTAGAAGACGTAGACGATAAGGTCCCTATCCGAGCGCCACACCATGAATCCCCCTTCGAACTCCTGGTAGGCCGTGTTAACGCCGTGCTCAGTACTCGTGGGGCAGCCAATCTGACTGCGCACCGCTCCCACCCAAAGGGGCACGAAGGTAGGACCTGCGGCCAGGCCGCACGACGGGGTCGGCGATGGCTTAGCGGTTTGGGTCGGCACGGGCGTCGAAGTGTGTGTTCCAGTTGGACTAGCTGTCGAAGTGGCTTGCGGGATGCTGGTAGGGGTGGCCGTATGAGCAGCCATCGGAGTGCGCGTGGAACTTGCCAGAGGCGTGGGCGAGGGACTGAGCCTATCTACGAGAGTGGCAGTTGGGGTCACCCTTGCACGAGTAGATGCTGTCGAAGGGCGTAGGGGGTCGGGGCCCGGTATCTGACCAGTTCCCCAAAGTAGAGCGCCTCCAGCGGCCAAGCCAATGCCGACGATCGTGCAGACACCAGTCAGGGCAGCAACCCACACCACTGACTTGCGCGCTCTGCGCACCGGGGCCAGGGTCAAGTCCTCGATCCTCTGTCCGCACCTAAGGCAATAGAAGTCCTCAGGCTCGAGTCTCGCTCCACAATTGCCACAGAATTCCGGTCGTCCGCCGGGCACCGCTTTTTCCTCCGCCCCAGATTACTGTTCTTCCAAGCCCTCACCACATCTTATGCAGAACCTGTTACCCGGAGCATTGTCCGCTCCACAGTGGGGACAACGCTGAACCCCTCTGGAAGCTTTACTCCACAGCCATACTCCAATACCACTACCGAGTATCAACGGGATCAGGCCAATCACACCACATAAGAGCGCCATCCAAGGCGCAAGAGCAAGATGGGTTGGCACAACCGCGTCCCTTCCTGCCGAAACCTCCGCTAACACCATCTCCGCAGTGACGTACCGCTCCCCCTCGTACAGCTCCACCATCAAGATTTCCGTACCTTCACTCACCCCCTGGCCTCGGAAGACCACCTCCTCCTCTTGCCCCTCATCCACCTCTCCCACATGCACCTTCTCCTCGGTGATGCGCACATGCTCACCATCCGTGACCATCAGTGACACTTCCTCTGAGGTGGCAGATCCCACATTCCTCACCTCTACCTGTATCGAGACCTCTTCCCCCACCGTCATCTCCGGCACATTCACACTGCGTATTGCCAGCAAAGCTGTCCCAGCTTCTTCCCCCGTCTCCACCGCCTCGGGCAGCGCTTCCACCCTTACCTCGTAGCTCACCAGCGCATCCAACAGCTCCTCGCCCTCCGTTACCGCCTGCTGTTTCAACTCAGCTTCGTCCCCCGAGGCCATCAACGTGTCTATCAATGAGGCATAGAAGACTATGCTCTGCAACTGGAACTCCACCTCCTGAGAGTATAGGTCCATTGACTTCTCAGGGTCTCCCGCCGCGAGAGCCACATCCAGTATCCCTAGCTCCTCGGCCAGAGCCTCATCCCCCTCCAAGAGCTGCTCGATGAGCACCACCAAGCCCTCTTCATCCTCCTCCTCCAAAGCCTCGAGTACGCTCTCCACCAGAGCCCCATACTCAGCTAACTCTCCCTCTACCCTGGCCTTGACCTCTCTGTCTAGGACCACACCCCTGTCTTCATCATCTCGCAAGGAAAACAACCCCAGCCGATGGGCCCTCTCACAAGGCCCTGTAAACTCCCCTCCAGGTAGACTCGGATCGTAGATCCTCGCCTCCGCATCCAAGGCCTGGCTCTCTAGGCATTGCAGAAACTGCCAGCTCTTCACCGAACCGTATCCCACCAGCAATCCTTCCATCACATCGCTTGCCCTCGCCACTACCTGCCCAATCGGCGCCAGTATCCCCGTCATGGAGGCGATGTCCGCCAGATCCCCGACCGTCCCTGGAAGGTCCGCCGTCTCCTTGAAATGCTCATAGGTCTCATGATGATACTCCGACCAGATCCCCACCCGGTCTATCACCCCTTCCATCTGAAGGTGCGCTCGCTCATCTGAAGGTTGCACCTCGTTCCTGTCAGAACCTATGTATTCAGGATCTGCGGTGTGCACCGCCCGGTCGATGATCGGCTGAGTCTGACCAACGTACCGATCAAGCAGCATCCTCATCGCCACCGGCTTCAGCGTCACGTCCGAAAAGGCGTTCAAAAACGTCATCCCCCGGTCCACAAAGGGCTCTTGAGCCGCCATGAGGTACACCTGCGCTGCCCGCCACAGACCGTCCCGCATCATGTGGACCGTCTCCCGCCAGTACGGATCGGAGATAGATCTTTCAGCCCACGTGAAGAATGTGTTCAGCAGGTCTATGACCTTCGCACTGATCCTGACCAGCAGCTGCTTCGCGACAGCCGAAAAGGGCGTCTCGGCCAGATTCCTGTCCACTTCCTGAAACGCCTTCACGAACCCTAGACCGATCAGCAGCAGACTTAGCGTCCCGTCCGCAGTGTCATCAGCCGCCAGCGCATAATGGGGATACAGTTCAACCAAAGCCTCCTCCATCAGCACCAACCGCTGCAAGGCTGAAACCTCAGAGATCGTCAGATGACCGCTACCCTGACCCTCCTCCAACCTCGTCAGCAGCTCAGACGAGGCACCCTCGTCGTATCCCGCAGAAGGCATGGGGATTCCCAGAAAATCAAAGGTCGGCGAGGAAAGGGAGAATATCCATGATCGTTTTGTGTCCAAGAGGTCAGCAGTATCGCCGTGAGGAATGGGTTGCCATGAGGGTCCCCCAGCATCACAGAGGACCCGAGCATCGGGGCAGGCTGAGAAGAGGACCCTTCGCTCGCCATCAGCAACCCGGAGTGCGTGTATCTCCGTAACGTCAGCCGGCTCGATATCCCCAGGAATCCAGTACAGATATGTGAATGCGAGCCAGCTACCGTCGGGTGACCACTCTGGACAAAACTCGTCGTCCGGGGTATAGGTCAATCGAATCCGGTTTGACCCATCGTCATCCACAAGGTAGATCTCATTGTTACCGTCCCGTATGGATGTGAACGCTAACCGGCGGCCATCCGGCGACCAGGAAGGACAGTAAGCGCTGGCTTCATCTCGAGTTAGCCGCGTCAGCTCTGACCCGTCAGTCCTCATCTTGTATATGTCAGAGTTGAAGTCGAAGGTGGATTGGAAGGCTATCCACTGGCCATCCGGTGACCACGACGGACCACACCCTTGGAGCTCGGTGCTGGTTAGGCGTGTCACCTCTGATCCATCAGCTCTCATCTTGCATATCTCGCCAGAGGAGACGAAGGCTATCCACTGGCCATCCGGTGACCATGATGGACTCATATCACTCACTTCGTTTCGAGTGAGGCGCGTCAGTTCTGTCCCGTCGGCTTTCATGACGTAGATCTCTTCGAGCCCAAGGACGGGCGGGAATGACCCTCGGTCGAATGCAATCCATTCTCCGTCCGGAGACCAAGCCGGACTCCCTTCCCCAACATTGAGGCTATGCGTAAGGTTCAGGACTTCGGTGCCGTCGCTCTCCATGACGAAGACGTCCGCACTACCATCACATACGGAATGGAAAGCAATCTGACCTTGAGGTTGGGAGTGGGTGGGTGTCGGCCCCGCCTCATAGGGCAACAACCCACGGGCAATCTGGTCGCTGGGTGCTACGTGAGCGCGAACTTTCTCTGTGGGCGACTTGAGGGGACGCCCTGGAAACGTGCCCAACATAGCCGCGAGTGCGAGACCTGCGCACAGCATCTTTGGCCATTCATGGGCTCTCATCTAGGTTCCACCCTCACCATTTCGCTACTGCCAACCGTCAGTTGCGCATTCCGATCACAAAGGATAACCTTTTCGACAACTGGGCCCAAACCTTGCTCCGCGTCAGAGGGTCCACTCTACGCCCGGCCGTCAGGGGTTACCGTCCACTCAGACCCTCACCACATCGAATACAGTACCTACTCCCCGTCACATTCGACGTCCCACAATGGCGGCAATGTTGCACCCCCCGCGACGCCCTCCTCCACCACCATACTCCAATCCCACTGCCCAGTATCAACGGTATCAATCCCATCACTCCGCAAAGCAGACCCAGCCACGGCTGAATCATGAGGTGAGGTGCCACAATCTCTGTCCTGCTCGGAGCCACCTCCGCCATCACCATCTCCCCAGTGACGTATTGCTCCCCCTCGTACAACTCCACCATCAAGATCTCTGTGCCCTCACTCGCAGCCTCACCGTGGAAGACCAACTCCTCTCCTTCACCCGCATCCAGCTGGCCCACATGCATCCTCTCTTCAGAAATGCGCACATGCTCGCCACCCGTGATCTTCAGTGACACTTCCCGTGAAGAGGCAGATCCCACGTTCAACACCTCCACCTCTATCGAAACCTCTTCCCCTACCTCCAGCTCCGGCACACTCACTTTGCCTATTGCCAGCAAAGCTGTCCCAGCTTCTTCCTCCATCCCCACCACCTCAGGGAGGGCTTCCACCCCCACTTCGTAAGTGGCTAACGCATCAAGCAACTCTTCCCCCTCCGCTATCGCCTGCCCCTTCAACTCTCCCTCGTCCCCTGCAGCCATCAACGTGTCTATCAACGAGGCGTAGAACACCATGCTCTGCAATTGGAACTCCATCTCCCGAGCATACAGCTCCGTTGACCCCTCAGGGTCTGTCGCGGCGAGGGCGACATCCATCATCCCCATCTCCCCAGCCAAAGCCTCATCCTCCTGCAAGAGCTGCTCAATCAGAACCACCAACTCCTCTTCATCCTCTCCCTCCAAAGCCTCAAGCACGCTCTCCACCAGAGCGCCATACTCCGCCAACTCTCCCTCTACCCTGGCCTTGGCTTCGATCCCCAGCGATGCGCCCCTCTCTTCATCACCTCGCAACGAGAACAACCCCAGCCGATGGGCCCTCTCACAGGGCCCCGTGTAATCCCCTCCAGCTATGCTCGGATCGTAGATCCTCGCCTCCGCATCGAAGGCCTGGCTCTCCAGACATTGCAGAAACTCCCAGCTCTTCACCGAACCGTATCCCACCAGCAACCCTTCCATCACATCGCTCACCCTCGCCACTACCTGAGCAATCGGCGCCAGAATCCCCGTCATCGAGGCGATGTCCGCCAGATCTCCCACCATCCCTGGGAGATCAGCCGTATCCTTGAAATGCTCATAGGTCTCATGATGATACTCCGACCAGATCTCCACCTGGTCTATCACACCTTCCATCTGAAGACGCGCTCGCTCGTCGGTAGGATGCACCTCGTGCTTGTCCAAACCGCTGTACTCTGGATCAGCCGTGTGCACCGCTCGATCAATGATCTGCTGCGTCTGCCCAACGTACCGATCCAGCAGTATCTCCATCGCCATCGGCTTCAGAGTCACGTCCGAGAAGGCGTTGAGAAAGGTCATCCCTCGGTCGACAAAGGGATCCTGGGCCTCCACAATCCGCAACTGCACCGCGCGCCAGATCGTCTCCCGCATCATGCGGAAGGCCTCCCGCTCCCCAGGGTCGGAGATGGTATACTCCACCTGCTGGAAGGCTTTGTTCAGCAGGTCTACGATCTTCGCCGTGACCCTGACGCTCAGTTCGTGGGCAATGGGGGAGAAGGGCGTGTCGGCCAGGTTCTTGTCCACCTCCTGAAAGGCCCTGACGAAACCCAGGCCGATCAGCAGAAGGCTCAGCGCACCGTCCGCCGTGTCATCGGCGGCCAAGGCGTAGCTAGGATAGAGGTCACTCAGAGCCTCTTCGGTCAGCACCAACCGCTGTAGCGCTGAGACCTCAGCTACGGAGAGAAGGCCTGTACCTTGGGTTTCCTCAAGCCTTGCCAGCAGATCAGATGAGCCCTCCTCCTCGTATGCTGCAGAGGGCATGGGGATCCCCTGGAAGTCAAAGGTCGGCGAAGCCAGGGTAGAGATGAGGGACTGCTTGTCGGATACGAAGGGCGCGATGTCGTGCCATCCAACCTCAGTTCCATCGGGCGACCAGGAAGGAGAATAATCACCTGCCGGGTTATTCGTCAAGTTCATTAGGCCAGTGCCGTCGGCGTTGATCACGTAGATTTCTGCGTTGCCGTCACGGTCGGAGACAAAGGCAATGCGCCTACCGTCAGGTGACCTCGACAGGGCCCCGTAACCGGCGGGATTATTCGTGAGTCGGAGAACCTCAGTGCCGTCGGAACTCATGATGTAGATATTGCACGTGGCGTCAATAATATCGTCGTAATCGCAATCGCCTACGAAAGCAATGTGCGTACCGTCAGGCGACCAGGAATGCTCTCCGTTCGCAAGCCGAATGTTCGTCAGGTTCCTCTGTTGAGTGCCATCGGCGTTCATCGCACAGATATTCCAGCCCCCGTCCCGGTGGCACAAGAAGCTAATGCGACTTCCATCTGGCGACCAAGAAGGGGACCCAACACCGGTGTCGGTCAGGCGCATAACGCTACCGCCATCGGCCTCCATCACGTACATTCGGCCCACGTCCGGGCTACCGTCTCGGGTGGACACAAACGCTATGCGTTTACTGTCCGGCGACCAAGAGTATCCCGCATCACTAGCCGGGTTGTTCGTCAAGTTCCGCTGCCCAGTGCCATCGCTATTCATTACATAGATCTCAGCGTTACCATCCCGAGAGGACATGAAAGCAATGCGGCTGCCATCCGGCGACCAAGAAGGCTCACCGTCGTACGCGGGGTTGTTCGTGAGGCGGGTTACCCCAGTGCCATCGGCGTTGATAACGTAGATTTCGTAATTGCCGTCGCGATCCGAGTCGAAAGCGATACGAGCGCCATCTGGCGACCAGGCAGGCCACCGGTCCCAAGCCAGGTTGTTCGTCAGACGGGTCACCCCGCTCCCGTCGGAGTTCATGACGTAGATCTCCTCGTTGCCGTCGCGGTAGGACACGAAGGCGATGCGCCCTCCAGGGACGGGTGTGGCCACGGGGAACGCACTCACGTTGATGCTCAGCCTGCTGACTCCTTTCTCAGCCTTCTCAGCAACAAGGGCCAGGTCGGCAGCAGAGGTTGCTGCCTGGCGAAGCGGAACCAACCCAGCGATCAGACATGCCAGCATAATCGCCAATGATGACTTTCCTCGCAGGCTACTTGCGCATCTTTCTCGTACCACAGTGGAGTTCCTGTCCTCTCACATTCTCGTGGAGTTATGGCTCAACAAACCCAAGGTCTCTCCACAGATAGGGCAAGACCCTCTACGAAGAATTGGAGAGACGCCTAGTCCATTCGAAGTGTGCCCCAAGGACTTCCTTAGCGAACCTATCAAACTCGACAGCGGGGCCCAGGACCGAAGCCGTCTTCCCATACTTTTTCCTCTCATTCAAGGCATAGAGTACGATGCCCTGGTTGGTAAGGGCAAAGGCAACTGCCTCAGCGGTTGCATCCCGCGCCACGATGTTGATGATCCCGCCAAACCCGGTTTGAGCGCATAGCGTATCCGCCAACTCCTCGCTGGCCATGTCGGTGAAGACCCAGGAGATGCGTCCGTACTTAACGCTCGCCCGGTTCGATCCAGGCACTTCCTCCACGGATATCTTCCATCCCCTCCCCTGCGTCAACCAAGTTGCGAACCAGTCCCTCGCCGTGAACACGTCGCTGGGTAGACAGCGCTCGGATATGTCGAGGCGAAACTCCATATGTTCCTGCTTCTTCGCCATCGGTTTCCAATCAGGCATCGCCACGCCATAGTGAACCATCATGAACCCTCCAAACTCATCAGTGCCCTTTCCAGTCGCCGCTCTGCATGCTCGGCGCAGATCGTAAAGCGAGAAGTGTGGAGTACCCTCCCAAAGCCTCCTCGCTCCCTTAGACTCTTGTATTGCCTGCTCCAGTGCTTCCTCTGTTGCGTCTAGCGCGATAACACAACACGTCTTGCTACCACCTCCGAGCCGGCGATACGATTCCACTGTCCTTGTCGTCGCGGTCGCGAAGAACACGTAGTAAGTCTCGGTGCCAGCTTCGACACCTGGTATGAGCGTCCCAATGGAGGCAGCCTTGATATCGACGCGCTTCCTGCCGACAACTTCTTCTAGATCTACTAGGAGACCCCGCTTCTCGGCCAGGGAAGTCACGAACTCTCTTCTGACCAAAAGGAGCGCATCCCTTTCAGAGTCTGAGATCTCCCCGTGACTCCCTGCGTCTTCGAGGAGGTGGGACAAGATCGGCGGCTCTACACCTTCGCCATATACACCGTCAGCGCTGCTTGTGTAGACCAAGGCTCCCCTGCCCGCGAAGATGGCAACCACCATTGCAGCATCTCCTACCAAAAACAGAATCGGCAGCGTGAGATCCTGGAGAAGATAGGTATCCATGCCAAACTCAGATAGGAGTCCCTGACCAATGGTCATCTGAAAGAGCACCCAGCCTAGGTTGGCTATCCCCAGTCTCAGCCCCTCCCTGTAAGACCACGACTTGCAGGCAAAAAGTCCGTAGGCAACAGCAGAATAGAATAGGGCCACTCCGAAGTTCACCAACCCTACGACAGATAGCACCATGTCGCCCGAGAGGAGCTGAGCAAGCGCAACGAGTAGTAGCAGCAACGCGTTGACGACCGCAGTGAGCCCCGCCACCTTTGCAGCCAATACACTGCCATGGCCCTTGTCCCTCATCGCCCTGCCTCCAGCTTCGCTCTCCCCGTCTCCAGCTGTGGTCGGCCTATTCACACCGCGAATCACACTTTCAATCTACGCCAGACGCTCCGCAGGCCAAGGACAGGATCACGTCCCCAATAGGCTGCTGTGCCCGAAACTGGACTAGTGTGGCCATTCTGTCTGGCCGCGGCGTTGCCGGCTCAATCCTTATGAGACTGCTCCGCCAAGGACAGGCCACACTCTCTACAAAACGAAGCACCAGTGGAGTTCAGAACTCCACAGTCCGGACATCGCACAGTGCGCAGGCCCATCTCACCCACTGGCGGAATTCCGTTCACCTGGGCAGGCTCCTTCACAGTATGAGGTAGCATCCCACGCTCAGGTTCAAGTGGAGGTTCACCGGGTTGATCGCGCCGCTTCGAAGTCGAGCCCATCAGACTACCCACGAACATGCTCATCAGCCCAGCTAGAGTGGCCCAGAAGCCCAGGAGTAGGTCTATGGGCCTGTTGTCTACGACATTGAGAACGATGGTGCAGATCGAATAGGAGCCTATTGCTGATAGTATAGAATTCACTACCGGTACCGCCCGCCCCGAACGGGTCCGCCGCCTTTCCGAGACGATCAGAACGAAGACCACAATTGCACACACCGGTGTGAGAAAGAAGAGCGGGGCTGCCTCAACGTTGCCATGTCTGTTAGTAGCCAAATCCCACCCCGACATCTCTGTCCCACATGCCCGCACCCAAGGCAAGAAGAAGCCAAACAGGACCACCAATGCTCCGCACACGCTCAGATTGGAGCCGAGCCGCCAGGTGCGCCCCTGAGCAGTCTCCGGCGAGCTCCTGTCAGGCACGGACAACCTCGGTCCGGCCCCCACGGCAGCAGGCTCCCCCTCGAATTCCTCATCCGCCATCTCCAAAATGGGCAGATCCTCCACCCCTGCCTCTTCAGACTCGCTCCCCGCGGACGGTTCCGCCTTGTCGCCACACGGAATACCTGCGACTGCTTGCCGACCGCAGTGCGGACAGTTGAGAAGAGATGCTCCGAATTCTCTGCCGCAGTTTCCACAAGTCAGCAGCTTAGCAGGAGTACCCACGTCTGAAGATCTGGCTGCTGTGGTATCAAGCGTGACAACAAGCTCGGCACCGCACTTGATGCAGTACTTCGCCCAATCGGCCGCCTCCGCTCCGCATTTGTGACAATATGGCACGGTCCACCTCCTCGCGAGCTGGCCTCGGACAACGCCGAGTAGTGTAGGCGCATCCTCGATACCTTGCTGTGCGCGGGCTCACCTTAGAAGGGTAGGCTCCCCACTCAAGGCCGTCTCGTGGCCAACCATCTGTTGGACAAGGCTCGGAACCAACCGCCACGATCAGAGCCAAGCGCGAGACTGTAGTTGGGAAAGCCTCAAGGATATCAGCATCAGTGCCTCTGACAGAGAATCAGTTATGCGGCAATCCACTATCCCCATGCACGGACAAATGGAACCACTTGCACTAGGCCCTACTCTGAAGATAGACACACAACCATCTTCCCCGGGTTTGCCTGCGTAGCGAGAATCCCCACATCAGCCTGATTGAGTATGTCGTTCGAGTGGCGCGTCACTAGGTCCACCACGGCGCTGGGCGAGACGACAAGCAGCATCGGACCTCGTATTCTCACATCGCCCACCAATAGTCTGCCGTTCTGGGCGCTCACACGCGCCTCCATCGTGTTCGACAGCCCCAACATACTGAGTTCTGCCCGGACCAAGTCCTGTTCGAAGGCGACGCTTGCTTGATCAATGGGATAGGCAGCGAAGTAATACTGAATGAAATCGCCGAGAGGCGTGTTGACATCCGACTCTTCGATCTCCACGCATCCCTGCGGCAGATCTCCCATGTCCTCAACTTCGATACCCCTTTGCACGCTCGCATCAACGACGGCCACGATGTACTGTTCAAGTTGTGGGCGAAGGTACAGGAAGTGCGCGGCTGACAAGCATGCGCAACTGCTGGCCAAAACGAGTATGGCTATCAGGATCACAGTGCGGCATCCAATCCTCCGCCGCCTCTTTGCAGGGGACTTCGCTTGCGCCAACCCTATCGAAAGTCTCTCCCCGCACTTCGCACAGAACCTGGCCGCGTCCTCATTTCGTGTGTCACACTTCGGACAGACTATCACGAGTTCTTCCCTCCTCTTTGCAGACCTGCACATCTCCCCTGAAGCTGTAGTGGATCCTCACATATCAGCTCGATTCTTCTGTTCATCACTGTCTCGGCCACAGCCACACCGGCCTGTCTCCATACGCCAGCAACTGCCGTCCGCTACCATCCAGGTTGCCCACATATAGGGCGACCCGACCGTCAGACATTTCCTCAGGATACAGCACCTTCTCGCCAGATGGCGAGAATCTTTCATGCAACAGCGGCATACCCTCCCAGGGCTGCCAGTGCCAACCTCCAAATGAACTGGACAGAAGGGTTCGTTGACCCGTGTTGACTTCTTCCATGTACAGTCCACGCTCAAGCGTTCCGTCTCCCCAACTGACGGACAGGGCGTACTCGAGCGTCGGCGACAGGTCATACATATCGGCATCGGTTTCTAGTGGCAAAGCCCTGACCTCGCTTCCATCTGCAGTGGCCAGGAAGTAGGTCTTGGAGCCGTCCAGCGAGGACTCAACACCAAACACAAAACTCTCGCTATCCAACGAGTACCATGGAGCAAACGTGGTGAGATAATCCGTCTCACTGCTCGTCACTTCGCGCATGTCAATGCCCGCTGCATCGGCAGCATGTAGCGCCCAGCTCTCTTGGCTCCACTCTACGAGTATCATGTGATTGAGGTCCCACGACAAGAATCCGAAACAGAATCCATCGCCTTCACGGGTCATCACCTGCTTATAGCTTTGACCTACAGCATCTGTGAAGTAAACAACGCATTCGTTTGACTCCACGTCCAAGCGATTCACTAGGATCCGATCTCCATCGAAAGAAGCGAAGTGTGCAAAGACCACATCAGTTGCCAGCAGATGACGGTTTCCACCATCAAAGTCTGCCACATACAGCGCACCGTCGTCCGCATGCTCTTGTCCCACCAAGAGGAGGAGCCGATTCCCGTTTGCCGCGATTTCGCCCCACGCAGACATCGCACCGCTGATCAGCTGGGTGGCTGTGCCGTTCATCAGGTCCAGACTATATAGATTCTTGACTGTACCTCTCATGGTGCTATCATGGACGGCTGCTCTAACTAGGATTCTCGTAGCGTCATCTGAGATCCGCACCGCTGACAGGTCCCCTCCCTGGGGTGCGACGGAGAAGACCTCCATTTGGTTACGACCGTCCGCATCCATGATGCAAAGATGCTGGCCTTGCGAATCCGTGACCACGTAGAGTATCTTCCCTATCTGTTGACGTGCATGTCCCAGGCTCTCATTCGTATCCTTATAGTCCGGGTGCATATCGGCTGCCTGTTGCAGCCACCAGGCCGCGTCCCAGTACTCGCCGGCATCAAAATGAGTCATGCCCCTCTCATAGAGCACCAGCAGCCTTCCCAACTGCTCTTCAGCGTATCGCAACTTCTCCTCAGCATCCAGGTAGTCACCGGCCTGCTGCAACTCAGACACTGCAACGTCCCACTCCCTGTTGTCCACGGCCTGAATGCCCTGGATGTAGTGTCGCACTCTCAGCTCCTGCTGGTACCTCTGGAAGAGAGCAACACCCCCCACTGCGCAAACACCGGCTACGGCGAGGCCGACAATGCCAAGTAACACCCCCAATGCAATCCTGGCCCTTCGTCGGTCGTCCGAGATGCCACGAGCCTTGTGCGCCGTGGCCAACTCTTGGCCGCACTTCAGACAGAACCTGGCTGACGGATCGTTTTCGCTGCCGCATTGCGGACAGTAGGTCATCGCCCGTTCCTTTCGTCAGGTATTGGGCACCAAATGAGCTGGCATCCGGCAGGATCTGCTGCCACATGGCTCAGTCGCAGATGTGGCCGACCCAAGTGCGCCATCCCAGTGCCTTGAAGATCCATGACACATTCCGGTCCTATCGCGGTCATCGAGTGCGCACAAAGTCAACCCTCGCTTCCTTCCCAAAGTCCAAGTCCACGTCTACGGAATTGCTGCACAGGTATTCGGGCAATGAGACTGTATACGTTAGAGCGTTGGCGAGGCCGTCAAAGTAGTAGTAACCATTGGCCCAGGTCCGGAAATCCGCATACCAACTGTACGCTGATATCCGTACAAGAGCGCCAGGGATGCCTTCTCCTCCGCTATTCTGAACATGCCCTCTGATTCGCATCTGGGGCTGATCTATGTTTGCGGTACCTATGTGCCGACCTTCGAAACAGAGAGTTGGAGGCTTCGTCGAGGTCGGCCTGGGTCTCGGCGTAGCCGTCGGTGTAGCAGTCCGAGTCGGTGTCGCAGTATGGGTTGCGGTTGGCGACGGCAACACTGTTGGAGTTGAGGTGGCAACAGGGGTTTCGGAGGCGATGGGTGTCACAGTTGATATGGTTGAGGATGGGGCAGGCAAGCGGCTTTCGGACGTTGGCTGCCCAGGCAGCACAGCAGGCAGCTCCGGCAACGGAATCCAGATTGTGGGCTGCCTAACAACGAACTGCCAGAGAGCCACGAAAGAGACCATTGAACATGCGCACAATACTACGGGGATGACGACCGCAGCTCGCGCCCACTTCCCCGGTTTCCGAGGGGCGGTTGGCGCGAAATCGGCAATCCGCGCTCCACACCTCAGACAATAGAGATCTCCGATTTCAAGCTTGTCTCCGCAATTCCCGCAGAAGACTACTTCTTCACGGGAGTCCTCCTCGTCAGGGGAAGGACCATAGATCTGCTCCGAGGCCACCGCTTACCTCCGTCTGTCAATGCATGATCTCAAGTCACTTACGGTGCGAACTGTCGCCAAGTTACAGAATCGCGATAAAGAACATACACTCGCCCTTCAGCATGCAGCATCTCTCCCCTCTCGAAGGCGAGAACTTGGCTATAGAAACCCCTCTCCTTGTCGGTCGCCCACCCTATTCTCGCTTGCGGACCGCCCAACTGTTCGCGCCACACCTTGCCGAAGCCTCTTCCTCGGCTCGAGAAGTCCTGAAGGCGGAGAATATCCCGTACTCTCGATCTGCCCTTCCCGAAACGTGTCGCGAAATTGCTGCCAGGTGTGATCGTCGTACAGCACATATATCCAAGACAGGTCCTCCCGCCAATACATGTATCCACGTTGAAAGTGTTCCTCCGCTGACCAGATGGTGCGCTCGAGTTCCGTGGGGCAGCCCAGACTATTGCGCAACGATGATTCCTGACGCCAGACACTGCCGAAGGCACCTGTGGGTGCAGCTTCGCAGGAGATCGGGCTCGTCGTCGGAGATTTGGTCGGACTAGACGTGGGAGTGAGCGAGGGTGAAAGTCCAGGAGCGCCTGTCGGCGTGGTTCCGGGAATGAAAGAGTATGAGGCTGTAGTCGTGGCAACCGCAGGAGGCAGACGCGTGGGCGTGAAGACAAGAAGGCCTATTGTCGTGGATGTCGGCTCCGCGGTGTATGAAGCAGGCGAGCTGCCGATGAGCTGAGGGATGGTAGGGCACAGAAGCTCCGGAAAAACGAGCATGCTGCCGACAGCCACAGCAACGACACAGGCGCTCAGCCCTAGAAGGATGGCAAGGGAGAGTACCACTCGGCGGCGGGTGTCCTCTGTGGACGGTATAGATCTGCTAATGTTACTGCCACACTTGAGGCAGAAGACGTCGCCTTGCTCCAGAGAGGTGCCGCACTCTGCACAGTATCTTGATCTCTCTATGGAAGACATCCCACCCCGCTGCCGTACACATCCCAGCACCAGTTATGTGATTATTGTACCGGTCCACGTGCTGGGCCTAGGGTGCTCCGCCAGAAGGCGCCAGGAGTACATTCTTCTGCTAGGCAACGCTCTCCCCGCAGCTGGAGCAGAAGACCGAGCCTTCCCGCAAGCCAAACCCGCAGTGAGGGCATTCGGTCGCATCAGGCGCGGCTTCGGGCTCACTGCCCGACAGCCTCTCGCCACAAGAAGGACAGAATTCGGCTTCATCGGCAAGCTCAACTCCACAGCCGGGGCATCCACCAGCGGGGGCACTGCCTTCGGTCGCGAGAGAAGACACTTGCTCTCCGCAGTTGGGACAAGCTGCAGCCGACTCAGGAACAGCTTCCCCGCAGTCGGGGCACTTGGCAACAGTCGCTGTCGATGGCGGCGGCACGTCTTCGGCAGGAGATCCACAATCTGGACAGAAAGCCGCTTCCTGGGGCAAGCGTCGCCTGCATCTCGGGCAGATGTGACCATACAGTGGCCCGCTCCCGCGCGGTAGAATGCCCCGTCGCAACTCCTCCTTCTCACCTTCGATCTCGGCTATCTTCTCGTCAAGGCTGGCGATAGCTTGGCAAGTGGAGATCCACTCAGCGCTCTCGGTCTCTCCAGGCTCGTACAGTGCGTACACCTCCTCGCCCAGCTTCCTGAGTAGCTTCTCCTTCTCCCTGCCCAACGAGCCGATCGTGGCATCCAGCCTGGTGATGCGCATGGTCTTCTCTGCCTCCAGGCCAGCCTTCCCCACACCCTTCTTGAGCTCATCAAGGAATCCCATGGTTAGCTCCTTGCTCTCCGTTCACCAAGCCGACGTGGCATCCGTCAACTCTTCCTCGTCCCGACAATGCCCCGGCGCGTCCGTCTCCCCAATCTCAGCAGAATCCCCGCAATCCTCTCCCTGGCACCACCTACATCCTCCGCCTCTCAGCGCATCCGGTGCGAGCCGCCCACCGAGCATCTCACTCCACCATGATCTGCAGGTAGTAACACTCTCCCGATCCCGGTGAATAGAATTCCTGTTCGCCACGGTAGCTAGACACGAGGCCATCCGTGATCGATCTGAGAAAATCGTAGCAAGCCTCAACCTGGTGAGATCCCAAACCTAGCGCACCTATTGGATATCTCCACACCATCTCATAATCCGCGTCGTCATCGTAGTCGGCACTACTGTCGTAATAGCGGTCCAAGTAGGTCACTACATCACCCCATGCAAGACTAGTCGCCTCTTGAGGCTGTCCGTCCACGGTCACGTTGACTGTCATTGCCTGAGCTCCCTGCCTCACCAGTTCCTGCGAGTCCGCTATCCAACCTCCCCACACAACGACGGGTTGCTCAGGGCCGACTTTGTGTTGGCAACCAGAACCCTCGCAATAGCTTGGAAACTCGATGGGCAGAAAACGGCTGGCCGATGGTGCAACGTAGTCTGGAGGAATCGCAGACCCGTCTATCATGGAAACCTCTACAACCAAGGCCACGGTCATCACATTCTGGCCTGAGTCCAAGAATGGGTTGTTGCCATACTCCGCCTGCTCAGTGAGCGTGATCTGTCCGACTCCGGGTTCCAGAGAACCCTCCCAGATGGCGTTCCCGGTGTAGTCGTCCTCCTTCTGCACGCCTACTGCTGACACCACTCTGTCGTGGAATTGGACCTCGAGGCTTACCCAGTGAGCGACGGAGTCATGGTTCTGGATACTGACCCCGACACTCCTGGCCACGACACGGCGGCAACCCGTGCGGTCTCCGCTGCAGTCCTCGGTCACGTAAACATAGTCTATGTTGACATCCCCGATCTCGATCACTTCCTCCCAAAGCTGCCTGTAGGATGCCTCCTCAGTGGCATACGCAGCGGCATTCTCTGTCGCCTGCGCTACTGCGGTGACTTGCACTGCCGTTGCTTCCGCCTCCCTAGTGGCCTCCATGGCAGTGACAGTCGCTTCTTGTGCCGCCCTTCTTCTCTCCTCCTCCTCCTGGGTTAGGGAGAAGAGAAAGCTGCTGTCGCATTTCCACTCCCCGTCCGCTATCCAACATCCGATATCCGCTTGCTTGTCAAGCCATGCCTGCTCACCAACGTCTTCGAACTTCGCTGTCACCCGCACGGTTGCATGCGCCCCATCGTCCGACAGGGTCTCCACCGTGGCGTCCGTATAGAGAATCCCAAGGTTCTCAGCCCAACTCTCAAAGGCCTCTTGAGCAGCCTTCTCCGGCCCAGCGGAGATTCCTGGTACACTCGGCAGCGCACAACTCAGCAATAGCGCTAGGCTCGCGAGCGCCACCAGCAAGATCCTCATTCGTTTGCATCGTGCTATCCACCTTCTGCGTCTCATCCTATCCTCCTCTTTTCACCGCGACTAGTGAAGCCATGAAGGCGGGGGAACCATTCACAGAGATTGGCGATGCCACGATATAGGCGATGGTGGTCTATAGCAGCGCTGGAATGTTCCGTGTCCCCAATACGGATGCCGTATCGTGATCTGCATGCTGAACGGAAATGGTGCCGGATAGAACAGGCTCCCAGCCCCGTTTGTTGAGATTGTGACTCAGGCTTGATATGGAACATCGCGGTGCCATGGCAGTTACTTGAGCCGGCCTTCTTCCCATGCAACATACCCTACTCACCGAATAGCTCGGGATGCGCCTTGATATGTTGGTTCAGTCTGGAAACAGACACTGCAATGATCAGGATTTGCAGCGGCACCGTGAAGAAGCAGCAGATGCCGCCCGAAATAATGTCGAAGATCACAAAAGCGACCGCCGCCACGAGATATCCGACCAGAAACATGATCCCTGTGTTCACGTCGCCAGCGTAGATCCAGCCAAACCCCAGGAAGCCGAAGAGGCCAGGCAGTATCTCCAAGATTTGCGCCATGGAGCGATCCTTCAACGGCCGGACATACGTGACTGGTGGTTGAGGAGGTAGCTGGGGTGGCTGCAGTTGAGCGACCTCGGGAGGCGTCGTGATCCTAGTTCCACATAGGTGGCAGAAGTTGCTGCCCTCGACCATCTCCGCTCGACAATTCGGACACAGCACTATCGACCTTCTTTCGTCCGTCCCATCATCCTTCTCAGCCATGGCTCCGCCCTCCCCGATCTGCTGCTCAATCTGGCCAACCACTGAGTCGAGCCTATTCACCACGAACAACTGTGTCGTGCCATCGACTACATCGATTCTCAGTCGCGCCCTTGCCCCACCGGAAAACCACGCCTGTGGCCCGCAACCCGCGGGCTCTTTGCGTGCGTGTGCCACCTCCGATAGGGGCAGGTTCACCGCGTCAGCCCCCAGTGCCTGATCAAATCCATGAGGGAGGAATACCAGCCGCTGATTCGTCAGCCAAAGCCGGCCACCGCGGGCAATCGCGCCCTCAGTGTGGTTGGCAGACGCCTCCATCACAATCGCCTCTCCTGGCTGCAACCAAGGTTCGCTCATTCGCTATCCGATTCCTCGCTCATATTCGAGTCAACGGATGACTCGGACAGTAGTGCACGTGCCACGATTGCGCGGTGTGGCTTGCACATCCGGGACTACGCGCCCTCGATCCAGTCTCTTTGCGCGGCGCACCTCGGATGCCACTTGGCACCGGCCCCGTCTTCCGCATGCTTGTCGCCATAGCGCGCCCCAGGGCAGTATCTGCTTTCGGTCAGCACTCACCTCAAAGTCGAAGCCTCGCGCCATGAATGGTTGCGTGCCGCCGTGCGAGTCGCATTGGCAATACGCAGTGTAGTATAGCACAGTTTTCCAGTCTGGTCAACCGGAACTGCCCAGAGTAGCGACATCAGGCCTATTCTATGGATGAGGTCTCCCGTTCACACGAACACTTGAGCTTGAATATCTCGCGCTCATCGTATACCATCAGCGGGAGAGACACGGCCCACTCACATCATCAACTCCCCACGTACGGACACCTCAGCACGGGGGAACCGTCGTGCACATGAGAATCTGGCGCTCTGTCAGAATACTCCTTGCTTCCGGTCTCTTGCTCCTCCTCTGCTTCATCTTCGTCTTTCGGGCATGGCCCTCTATCGCGGAGGACGACCGCCCGAAATATGGCACCTTGACTGAGATGAGACTGCCCTGGGCTCACGGTGATGCCGAACCCAGGATGCTCACTCAGGACTGGTGGCAGGGTCACGAGGCTGACGGCTTGGCCTGGGACTTCGGTCGGTCAGCCTCAGGGGCCCCTGTAGCGGGAACCGAAGTGCTGGCCCCGATGGCCGGCTACGTCACGGCCGTCAGACAGCAGGACCCCGGCTATGGCAACTATGTCGACGTCCAGGGAGAACAGGATTGGGTGGTGCGTCTGGCGCACCTGCAGCAGCAGTCCGGTGTGAGAAGCGAGTTCGCTGGCATCTGGATACCCAGAGGTGTGCCGATCGGCCAGCTGGGCAACACCGGCTCCGCCGATTATCCCTACCATATCCACGTCGAACTTCTCTGGCGAGGCGGAAGACCCCCAGCGACAGGCAACGACTACCCCGACGACTATCTCCCAGCAGACAGTCAGCCTTTCGGGTTGCCGCGGTCTTCACTCCAACGGCCAATGGAGGACCGAGAGATTGTGTCCAACCAGGATCGCTACCGTCCCACGCTCGATGTGTCCTGGCCCCTGCGAGGCTGCGCGGTTGTCAAGGGGCGAACCTCGTATCTGAGCTTCTTCGCAGTGGAGCCCTCGAAGCTGCACCAATATCGGTGGCACGTAACTCGCGCCACAGACCACACCACGGTCGCCGAGTCAGATTGGAGTGACAGTCCGGACTCAGGGGACTCTCTACAAGCGCTGGAGAGAGGGGAGTATGAATGGTGGGCGCAGGTCCGCTTCCCAGACATCCGCTATGGTCACGAACGGGAATGGTTCGAGAGTGACTCTCGCGCAGAACGCTTTCGTGTGCTCGACCTGGCCAATCCGTTCGACTGGCCACTCTACCTCTACTATCGCCTTCTGAGCGGATGTTTGATAGCAGCCCCACGTGCGGCCCCAGACAACCCTCCTACTCCGTTGCCACCGCCTTCCGTTGTGGCAACGGAGCAACCGTCACCCACGCCCACCGCAGTGGCCGCGCCACCAACGCCAGCTAACGGGCGCATCGCGTTCATATCCTATCTCGATGGCAACTCCGACGTCTACGTGATGAATGCCGACGGCAGTGCGCTCACGAACGTGACAAAGAATCCAGCCTACGACGTGGACCCTACCTGGTCTCCGGACGGTCGGAGAATCGCCTTCGCTTCTGACCGCGTGGGCAACTACGAGATTTACGTGATGAACGCCGACGGAAGCGGCCTGATTCGGCTGACGAACCAGCTGGCCACCGACTGGGAGCCATCGTGGTCCCCCGATGGACAACAAATCACATTCGTATGACTTAGAGATGGCGACTTTGACATCTACCTGATGCACATAGACGGGAGTGGAGTGACTAACCTAACCAACAACTCGGTGCTCGATACAACAACGTGCTGGTCCCCCGATGGCAACCACATCGCATTCATGCAGAATCGAGATTGGAATGCGGAAATCTACACGATGTGAGCCGATGGCACCGAGGTGAGGCGTTTGACTGACAACATAGGTTACGATGGAGACCCTAGCTGGTCGCCGGATGGCACAAGGATCGCTTTCACCTCGAATGGAGAGATCCATGCAATGAATGCCGACGGCAGCGGGATCACCCGCTTGACAGTTGACCCCGCCTCAGAGTGTTGCGCATCTTGGTCACCAGACGGCAGCCGACTCGTTTTTGTCTCTGGTAGGGGTCGTAACTTCAACATCTGGGTGATGAACAGCGATGGCAGCCAGGAGGAAATGTTGAACAGAACCCTAGTGTACGATGGGGATCCTTCTTGGTCAAGACAGTGACCTAGGAAGAACCCTTAGTCATGCCGGCAGACGGCACGGGCCGTACCACGGTCAGGGAACGGTGCTGCCCAATGGCTCTTTCATGGTCGTCGAGATTATGGTCCCAGGACAGCGCATGTGATTAGCCACGCGAGTACAATCTCCACAACTGGTGGACAGCGATGTTAACAGGTATGGTTCCCCGCGCTGCGAAATTGCCCTGTGTTACGCGCCTCGTGTTGCTCTTCTCCTCTGTAATTGCCCTCGTGGCACCGCCGATTCAAGCGCAGGGTGAGCAGCCCGTGTATGGTCTTCTCAGCGATATGAGACTGCCCTGGGCTCACGGTGATGCAGAACCCAGGATGCTCACTCAGGACTGGTGGGAGGGTCACACAGCCGACGGCCTGGCTTGGGACTTCGGACGGTCAGGTGCGCCAACGCCTAGCCCGGTAGCAGGGACGGATGTGCTGGCCCCGACGGCCGGCTACGTCACGGCCGTCAGACAGCAGGATCCTGGCTATGGCAACTATGTTGACATCCAGGGAGAACAGGATTGGGCGGTACGCTTGGCGCACCTGCAGCACCAGTCCGGCGTAAGAAGCGAGTTCTCAGATGTTTGGATCCCCAGAGGTGTGCCGATCGGCCAGCTGGGCAATACCGGGTCTAGCGACCATCCCTACCACATCCACCTGGAACTTCTCTGGCAAGGTGGAAGACCCCCAGCGACAGGTGATGACTACCCCGACGACTATCTTCCGGCCGACAGTTACCCATTTGGTGTGCCGCGGTCTTCACTCGAACGGCCCGCTGAGGACCGAGAGACTGCGTCCAACCAGGATCGGTACCGCCCCACGCTCGATGTGTCGTGGCCCCTGCGAGGCTGCGCAGTTGTCAAAGGTCGAACCTCGTATCTGAGCTTCTTCACAGTGGAGCCCTCGAAGCTGCACCAATACCGGTGGCGTGTGGCTCGCCTGACAGACCAGACCATAGTCGCCCAATCAGATTGGCATGAAGACCCGGTCTCAGGGGACTCGCTACAATCGTTGGAGAGAGGGGAGTATGAATGGTGGGCGCAGGCCCGCTTCCCAGACATCCGCTATGGTCACGAAGACCAATGGTTCGAGGGTGACCCGCGCACAGAACGCTTTCGTGTCCTCGACCTGGGCAATCCGTTCGACTGGCCAGCCTACCTCTACTATCGCTTTCTGACCAGATGTGTGATGGCAGCCCCACGTGCGGTTCCAGACAACCCTCCTAGTCCCATGTCTCCTCCTTCCGTTGAGCCGGAACAACTGTCGTCACCAGTCGGCTGTGATCAGCGTGTCGACCTTGGTGATGAGCAAGATGAAGCAGCTCATAGGTTAGAAGGCTGGTCTGGTTTGTGGCGTAACCAACCTATCTCCCCAAGCGGAGATACTACTTTCCGATATCAGCCCATCAGAGGACAGGCATCGCTGCAATTGTGTGTGCCTCAGCCGGGATTCGATTACGTTCTCACTGCAGAGGTTCAGGATTATGGTTGCACTGACAATTTCCAGATCTATGTCAACGGCCAGGGTCCGATCTACAGCTTCACGGGGTCGCAGAGTAACACGATAATCGTGCACTCAGTTCCAATCTCAGCTGCGTATGTCAGATCCACGGCTGTGGAGGTGACTTTCAAGAATACTGCAACTGATTCGTGTGGGGCGGCAGCCGTGTACAACGTCGCGCTTGCCGCAACCCCTCAGCGAGACCAGGCACAACGACCGGCCGTGCCGGCCACCGAAAGGATCGCGTTCATGTCATGGAGCGAAGGCAACAGGGAGATCCATGTAGTGACCGCTGGCACCGCATTCTTCCTCAAGAAAGCGATATGACTGCTCAGGTGTCGTCTGAGAAGAACTCGATGATACCCATGAGTGGCCGGATCACGGCAGGGGACACCCTCATGCCGAGGCATTTGCCCCACCTGGTGCTGGCCTTGTGTTTGCTGCTTGCGACTCGCTGCGACATTGCGCCGCCATCTCTACCTACTCAAGTGTCTGCGGCGACTGCGCCCCAGCCCGCTGTCCAAACTGTCCCTTCACCGTGGAATGTAGGCTGGATTCCTGCAGACTCCGAAGCTGTGGCCAGCAGAATGGATTCCGTCCTGGAGGGTACAGGCCTGTCTGGACACGGCGCTGCCATCCTCGAATACGCTCAGGGATATGATGTCAATCCTGCCTTTGCACTGGCCATGTTCAGGAAAGAGGCTGAGTTCGCAAAGCCAGAGTCAATCGCCTGTAGGCAGAACAACCCAGGCAACATCATCTGCGGGGGCCGTTTTGGCATCTATGATAAGATGGCAGACGGGATCAGGGCCTACTTCTGGCTCCTTGACAATGAATACAAACCTGGCCGGACATACAACTGTGAAGACATCCGCTGTATCATCAGCGTCTATTGTCCACCCCGTGACTGCGACACCGCTCGCCATGTTGAACAGGTGGTGGAGTAGACGATCCAATACCAGAATCTGTTGTCCAGAGGCGGGCCACTCGTTCTGGAGCCGGGCCCTACGGTTCGATCGATGGCCGTCACAATCGTGCCCGCAACAGTGGTCCCCGAGAGTCCCACCGCCGTCCTTGAGACTCTCTATGACCTTCTTGACGGTTGAACGGTCATCGGTCAGAAGCCGCTCAAACTCGAAGTAGGGCATGAAAGGCCTGGAGCCATCGTCGAAGTCGATGAGTAGTATGGGTGAATAGGGAGACTCCAGGATCGCCCTGGTATGAGAACGAAGGCGATGAGAGCTTCATCAAGCGCACCATTCAGGACGGCTTCGATGGGGCCTACTGGGTACGTGTCGCTGACATGGACGGAGACAACGACTCGGGTGTTCTCGCCGCTGCAGACAAGGACGACGATGTCACATCGTGGGAGAACACCACTCACACAGTGCCTCTACCTCTTGTGCTGAAGAGCTATGGGCCATAGGCGGAGGATATCCATGCCTGACTTCAATCCCTTTGACATGGATCTAGAGGGCGATGTGGCTAGCAGCCGAAAGCGGACGACCTTGGAGACAAACGCCGCTGCTCGACGGCGAATCCCGAATCCAGATGGACCGAGGGTGTGGCGAGAGTGGTGTCGCGCTCGTCTCCCGGCGCTGCCCGTGGCAGCGTAAACAAAGTACCCCCGGCGCGACTCGAACGCGCGCACACGGCTTCGGAGGCCGCTGCTCTATCCGCCTGAGCTACGGGGGCACATTCGTCGCCATTGTAGCACACAGGTCGGTTTCTGGCAACCCACCCCGCCCGCGTGACCTGGTTGGCTCACCACACATCAGACACCTCGTCTAGCTGACCTCCGCAGACGGCAGAGCATACAGGTACACGCCCACCCGCGCGAGACTGCGCTTGGCCAGCGGAGTGCCATGGCTCTCGAACCACTCCTGGACCAGCCCGGACGAGTCCCACAACTCGGCCTCCGTGACGATGAACCATACCTCCGCGTACCCTTCCGTCGCCTCCTCCATCTCCTCCGCCACGTCACCCGATCCGATCCCTACGTTGGTGTATGGCGCATCCACCCCGACGTATTCATCATCGTAGTAGTAGTCGAATACCGGCCTGCCGTGGGGGATGACGAAGACGATCAAGTCCCCGCGACCGTCCTCTTGCACGTACTGGGCTGCGGAGCGGAAGTCGGACTTGATCTTGGTGTGTCCCTGGAGAGCGAGAACGTACAGGTTCGATAGGATGACCAGTCCCAGGCAGACGATAGCCAGGCTCTTCGATCGCTCTCTCACCGCCACCAGACCACCTGCCAGGAGCAGCAGGAAGGCCGGAACCACGGTGATGAGATAGCGATCGGTGAAGATAGGCATGCCCAGCGAGATAAGGAACAGGGAGACCACGGGCAGGAAGAGATACAGACCCAGGATGATGCTGTCCAGGTGGCTATGCAGCATACCCCTCACAGATCGGCGCGGGTCCCATTGGCGATCACGGGTATGGAGGAGGAGACCGGCCAGCAGAAGGAAGAGAAAGAGCGTTATGGCCAGCAGGTTGCGGTGCGGAGCTGAATGGAGGCTGAAGGAGAAGAGCAGGATAGTGAGCATGTCTTGCAGGGCGTAGAACTGGTGCCCGGTGGTGAACGGCCCCACCAGCGTCCCGATCTCCCACCTGGCGAGGGGCAGATAGGGCAAGGCCAGGATCACGATGGTCACGAGCCACGACTTCCAGGCACCGCGATACCGCGGCCAGCTGACGAGGAAGAGCAGAAGATGGAAGGGAACGATCAAGATCGCCAGCAGATGCACGTAAAGTGAGAGGGCCACGAGGAGCACGTACCCAGCCCAGAGATACCCACGGTTCCGCTCCACGGCGAGAAGGTACACGTGGGTGGAGAGCATCGAGAGCAGAAAGAGGAGGGCGTACATCTTGCCCTCCTGCCCGTACCAGACCAGAAATGGAGAGGTGGCACAAAGCAAGGCGGCGATCAAACCACCGGTCTTCCCCACCCATCGCCGACCGAGCAGGTACAACACGGGCACGGCGAGAACGCCGCAGACGAGGGACAGGTACCTCACTGAGAACTCGCTGTCGCCAACCAGCCCAACCCAGCAGTGCAGAATGACGTAGTATAGAGGACCGTTGTGACCGGGGGTCAGAAAGAGCGACTTGAGCCCGCTGGGGTCACGCTGGGCGAAGAGGATGGCGTCCATCTCGTCCCGCCACAGGCTCTGGTAGTCCAGATGGTAGAGACGAAGCCCGAAGGCCAGGAGCACCAGGGAAAGCAGCATCAGCTTGCCAGCGCGGAATCTCCCGGACGAACCGGGCTCCATTACCGCACCCGCAGCAAGAATGAGGCGATCACCAGGAGGACGAAAACCACCAGGGCCAATGCGCCCAAGCACAGCCACACCGACGACAAGCCGACCACGCAGGTGTCAATGAGTACTGCCAGGGAAAGACCGCGTGCGGAGAAAGAACCCTCGTCACCCGAAGGTGGCTCTTCGATTGCCTCCTCGTCAGGTGGGCCCTCCGAGGGAGCCTCCTCCACAGGTACTCCTTCCGACGGAGCCTCCTCCACAGGTGTTCCTTCCGACGGCCCCTCCTCCGCAGGCGTACCTTCGGAAGGGGACGCCTCGGGCACGACCGGGGCCGGGGGGACCTCACCAGGTGTCTCGCCAGGAGGTACGGCAGGTGATTCCTCAGGCGGCTGGGGTACCTCCCCAGTGGGTGCAGCAGGGGGCATCGGCGTCGACACGGGCGACTGGGGCGACTGGAAGGCTGGATAGGCAAGCGTCACGCTGCTCTGGGTCATCAATACGGCGGCCAGCACGGACAGGACGATCAACGGGACGAGAGAGAGAGCGGAAGGAGATCCACCCCGTCCAATACCGCGAAAAAGCCGCAGTTTCCTCACGCGCTGCCCTCCCCGTTCCCCCTACGTCTACTCCACAACATCGCTGCTACGACTATGGCTGCAACCAGCAATATGCCCACCAGCCACGGGGCGAAGTTGGGCGCTGCTGGCACCGCCACCAGGGCCGGCCCCGCTACTGTCCCCTCCGGAGCATGCGGTGACTCGGTTGGGGCAGCCGGTGACTCGGTTGGGGCAGGTCCTATGGGACTTATGGGACTTACCGGCGACTGGAAGAGCCAGTCCGCCGAGGATGATCCTGCCGTCGTGGCCAGAAACGCCACGAGGAGAGCTCCCAGCATCAGAGGAAACAGACTGGTGATTGATCCCTTCACGCCGCTACGATCCCCAGCCAAGATTCGCCTCCTCGAGTCAGTCACTTGTTTCTCCACTGCGCCGGCATCGATCGGCAGCAGACCAGGGAGATTCTAGCCCAAGAGCGAAGGGAAGGCAAACGGTACTACCCCGTAGCTCCGGCAGACAATGCCGGTCCTCAGGGAAGCGGGCCGAAAGACAGTGCGGGAGACGAAGGGCATCTCTCCGCAAGACCCCCTTGGCCGCGCACCCTACCCACAGGCAACAAAGACCCGCCAGCCTGACTGTGTCCGGGTTCCCCTCATTTGCTGCTCAACTCACCCAGGTACTTCGACTTTTGGTATGCTGCCCAGATGGCGCGCGACAACACGGTCCTGAACCCGCCCTTCTCCAGCTGGTACAGCGCCTCGGCGGACGTCCCACCCGGTGAGGTGACCATGTTCCGCAGCTCTGCCGGGTGTGCCGCCGATTGCCTGGCGAAGTCCACCGATCCACGCAGGGTCTGAAGGACCAATTGCTGGGCTATGCGCCTGGAGAAGCCAAGGTGCACACCGGCGTCGATCATGGCCTCCATGAAAAGAAACACGTAGGCAGGGCCGGTACCACTCAGAGCCGTGGCCATGTCCAGATAGTCCTCATCCTCCAGAAAGACCTCTTCTCCCAGTGCCTGGAGGATGCTCTGGGTTTGAAGCCGCTGCTCGTTTGTGACCGTGTCGGTAGCCGTCCATACCGACATACCCTCACCCAACTGGGCCGGCGTGTTGGGCATGACTCTCACGATGGCCGAGTGCTCAAGGCCTTCTGCAATGGCCCGGATTCTTGCGCCGGCAACGATGGAGAGTACGAGTCCCTGCGGTGCTATCGCTCCCTCCAGCTCTTCCAGCACCGAGGGTAGCACCTGCGGCTTCACAGCCAAGATCACGATCTGGGCAGCTTCGGCCGCTTCACGGTTGTCGGGGGTGGCTCTGACACCGTACCGCTTCGCCAGTTCGTCCCCTCTCTCCGCCCGGGGGTCGCTGGCGATCAGATGCTCCGGCGCCGTCAACTCCTCATTGAGGATGCCGCCGATCATGGCCTCGGCCATCACTCCGCTGCCGATAAAGCCCAGTGTCACGTCCTTCAATCTACTCATTTGCGTCCTCGCTATCGATTACTCGAGCGCATACTATATCACCATCGATCCTCTTTGGCGACACCAGTGGGCTCATCCTGAGTAGGCCGAAGGTCGTATGGAAGGTTGAGCCCAGGGAGCGGGGCCCCGCACGACAGGGCGTGCCTGCTTCTCGCCGCCTATTTCCACACCCTTGCACACACAAGACACCGCCCCAGACCTGTGGAAAACAAGCTGGGGCGGTGAAACCGGCAGTTGCTTTGACCGTTCCACGGGATCAGAAAAAGGGGGTTTGCGGTCCCAACACGGAGTCGTGGCCACTCGTCTCACGACTGGTCGGACGATTAGCGCAAGCTATTCGCGGCATATGAATTAGTGTGATATCGCTCTGTCGCTACAAATGACCTCTATGTGCGCCCTGTTGACGATGATCACATCACGCCGGAACGTGACCTCAGGATACAGCGTGAAGACCGCCTTCGCCCTGGTGAGGGGAATGAACTCGCCTACCCAGGCAAGCAACATGGTCTTCAAGTCACTGGTACCCCGGACGTGGAACCTCCCTCTGAGCTCGAAGGA
>Ga0307375_10000615_pt1 | contig 43203 bp, 47 predicted proteins | sample TR1MG_FD_202531 | JGI IMG/M metagenome (GOLD analysis project Ga0307375, IMG submission 202531) | Soil microbial communities from Risofladan, Vaasa, Finland - TR-1 | ecosystem: Environmental > Terrestrial > Soil > Coastal area > Acid sulfate soil | place: Finland: Risofladan, Vaasa | collected...
GCATGCTCGTGAACATGTCCTCCCCCGACCCGCCGTCGAGGTACCCGTCGTGGGGCACGGTATCGCGCATGGCTTTGAACAACTGGTCGACGAATACGCCTTCCAACTGGTGCGCGGTCTTGCGCAATGCATCAGCCGGACTCTTGGTCGTGGCCACCGACGGCAAAGACACAGATGGAATCTCCGTCATTGGATCACGAGCTCCGCCGAAATGGCGCCCACGTCGTGCAGCGCCTGGAAGATCGCCGCGATCTGCCCGGGCGGGGTCTCCACGGCGTGTAGCGCGGCGACGAGCGCCTGGACGCTGGTTCCCGCCGGCAGGTCCACCTGCCCCTGTCGCTTCGTAGTATCGGACGATGCGGCACCGATCCTGAGCGCGAGGGCGCCGATGCTCACCACCCCTTCACCGACCACGATGTCGCCGCCCGCGACCACCGAACCCGACCGGGCATCGATCACGATGCGGCCACTGCGGCCCGGCGCGACCCTGACCGTCGAGATCCGGGCCAGCAGTGCCGTCCGGTCGGCATTGGCGCCCGTCACGGCGACGGTGACCTGGCCGGGGTCGTCGACCGTGGCCACGCTGTCGGCCAGGGCCTTGTTGATGGCCGCCGCGATGCGCGTGGCGGTGGTGGCGTTGGGCCGGCGCAGCATGAGATGCGCCGGCCCGGCGGGAGCACTTGCCGCGCGCGGCAGTTGGACCTCCACCAGTCCGCCGGCGGGGATGCGCGCCGTGGTTTCCGGCTGACCGCCGCGCGCCCCGCTCCATGCCGATGACCAGGCACCCGACCGGGCGGGTTGATCCACCGCCACGAGCAGTGCACCCTGGGCGCTACCGAGTGGCGAGCCCCCGACGTCGGCCACGAGCGGCGTCATCCACAGCGTGCCGCCCCGCAGGGACCGCGCGTCGCCGATGGACGATACCTCGACGTCGAACTGTCCGCCGGGCCGAAGGTAGGGCGACACTTCCGCCGTGACGAGCACCGCGGCGGCATTGCGCGTATTGAGCCACTCCGGCGGCACCTGCACGTTGAAGCGTCGCAGGATGTTGGCGATGGACTGCACGGTCTCTTCCGAACCGTGCCGCGACGCGCGATCGCCGGTGCCCGGCAGGCCGACGACGATGCCATAGCCCATCAGACGCACGGGGACGGCCTGGTCGGCGATCACGAGGTCGTGCACCGCCAAGTCCTGGGCGTGGGCGGTGGTGCAGAGCATCGCGGCGAGCAGCACGGTGGCGAGGACGCGATTCATGGCCAGATCGCTCCGAGAATGCGCATGATGAGACTGCTCTTTGGCTTGTCGGGATCACCGGTCGCATGGTATGCGAGTTGCGCGTCGGCAATGCGCCACGAATCGATGGTGTTGGTCGACGACACGTCGTCGGGACGGATCCAGCCGGCAATGGTGACCTCTTCCGTAACCTTGTCGAGGGCCACCAGCTTGCTGCCTTTCACCTGCAGCAGGCCGGCCGGCGATACGGCCACGACGCGCGTCGAGATGGATCCGACAAAGTCGTTGGTGCGCGACGCCTGCCCTTCCGATTGCGAGTGTCCGGCGTTCTGCGTGTTGATCGACGCCTGCGGGCTCGCGCCCGGCGTCGCAACCGTGGCGCCCAGGTTCTTGGTGCGTTGGTCGTCGGCCGAGTTCTTGAGGTCCGACGTCGCGAGCAGATGCTCGTCCACGTTCACGGTGATGATGTCGCCCACGGCGAGCGGCATGCGGTCGGCCGTCCAGCTCTGGCGCCCGGCGGTCGTTGGCACGGCCGCGGTCACCGCCGCGGGTGGCGTCAGTGGCCGTGGCGCCTGCTGGGCTCCGGCCAAGCACGGCACGATGAACCAGAGTCCGACGAACGGCCGCAGGCGTGAGAACCGCGACGAGGCATTGGGAGTGAGGAGGGTGATCATTTGGTGACGGCCTGGACAGAGTGTGGACCGGCGACGAGGCCGGGCAGGGTTCGGCCGCCAGGAATCCGAACGGTGATGCGGTTGCCTATGGCGGCGGCGCGCTCGAGGGCGATGCCCTGCAGGGTGATCTGGATGTGGTCGCGCTCCCAGACGAGTTGAACGGAGTCGCCCGCGGCCACCACTGGTGGTGCATCCACGGCCGGCGTGCGCAGTTCCTCGCCGGCCGCGATCGGCCGCCGGGTGACCCACCCCGTCTGTGCCCGCGCGGCGCGGACCGGCCGACCCCAGTGCACGACCACCGTGTCGATGACGTCGGCCGCGTCGACGGTAGCGTCGCGGGCCAACGCGTGGCGTGCCAGGAGCACCGAATCGGCCACTCCGGCGCGCACCGACCAGCGCACCGTCCCCCGCCCGCTCGGCGCGGACAACAGAACGGTGAACCACCCGCCGGGATCGGCGACGAGCGCCGGGATGGCGCCCGACGTATCGACCGCGGCGCGTACCGCGGGGCCCCAGGCGAGACGGACATCGGCGGCCGCGACGTGCCAGCGCCCGGCGATCGCGGACGCGACCTGCTGCGCGATCGACGCCGGTACGCCCGGGGCCTGCGCCGGGGCCCGGGTCGGTATCGGGAGCGTGGTCGCGATGGCCCCGATCACGCGGAGGACGGTTCGGCGATTCATCAGCGGATCAGGTTGTCCGCCATCTGCTGCATCTGATCGGCGTTCGTGATCGCCTTGGAGTTGATTTCGTAGGCACGCATGGCGGTGATCATGTCCACCATTTCCTGCACCACCTGCACGTTGCTGCCCTCGAGACTACCCTGGAGCAGTTGCCCCATGCCGTTCTCGCCTGGGTACCCGGCGACCGGATCGCCGGACGAGGGCGTAGGAGACAACAGGTTCTGGCCATCGTTCAGCAGACCCGAGGGGTTGGCGAACGTGGCGAGCTCGATCCGGCCGAGATCGATCGTCGTATTGCTGCTGCCGCGGGTCGCTGTGACTTCGCCGGTGCTGGAGATCGTGATCCCGGTCGCGTCCTGGGGCACCTTGATGTTCGGCATGACGGCGTACCCATCCTGAGTCACGATGGTGCCCTGGTCGGAGACGTTGAAGCTGCCGTCGCGGGTGTAGGCCGTGTCGCCACTGGGGAGTTGCACCTGGAAATAGCCGGCGCCCTCGATAGCTACGTCGAGGTTGCGTCCCGTCTGCTCCGGATTGCCCTGCGTCTGGAGCGGCTGCACGCCGGCCAGGCGCGTGCCACGTCCGATCTGGATCGGCAACGCCGTTTCGGCGTCTGGCGAACCGATCACCGCGCCGTTCTGCACGGTCTGATAGAGCAGGTCTTCGAAGTCGGCGCGGCTGCGCTTGAAGCCGGTCGTGTTGATATTGGCCAGGTTGTTGGCGATGACGTCGGTTCGCGTCTGTTGCGCCATCATGCCGGTTGCGGCGGTGAGCAGTGCGGGGTCCATGGAAGCGTCCGGAGTGAGGGTGAGCGTTCGGGAGGCTGCACTCGCCGAGTCAGCCGAGCTTGCCGAGGGCATTGGAGATCGTGTCGTTCACGCTGTCGATGGTCTGCACGGCCTTCTGGACTGCGGCGTACGCCCGCTGCACGGAAATCATGTCGACCATCGCGCCGACCGTGTTGACATTGCTGGCTTCGATGACGCCTTGCTTCACGTCGCGCAGCGCGGGCGCGACGGCGGTTGCCGACGCCGGCGGCACGAACAGCGTCCCGGCCTCGTGCTGCAGCGGCGTGCCGGGGGCTACGGATTCCACGCGCAACTGGTCCACCGGCTGCCCGTCGGCCGAGACGACGCCTGTGGCGTCGACGTCCACGCGGCCACCGAGCACGCGGATAGGGCCATCGGCACCGAGCAGCGGATGCCCCGCGGCGTCGGTGAGGTATCCATTCGCGTCGCGTTGGCAGGCGCCCCCGCGGGACAGCCGTTCGCCCTGCGGCGTCTTGACGACGAAGAAGTCGCCGTTGCCCATCGCCAGGTCGAGCGGGTTGCCCGTGGGCGTCAGGGTGCCGGCGGTCCGGTCGGTGCCTGCCGCCGCGACGGTCGTGCCGTCGTTCAGGAGTTGACCGAAGACCCGCTCGGCCTTGAAGCCCGCCGTGTCGACGTTGGCGAGGTTGTTGGTCACGACCTGTTGTCGGCGCTCCCAGTACTGCAGAGCTGCTGCGCCGGAGACCAGTGCGTCGATCGGATTCACGACGGGTCCTCCGGAGTCGAGGAGGTGACCGGGTTCGACATGAGCATGGTCACGGCGTCGTAGGCGAACCCGGTCCGCCGTACGATCTCGTCTCGCGACAGCCCCTGGGCGGAGAATGCGTAGATCGTGGCGCGCCGGACGTAGGCCGGCACCACCGAGGGCCTGAGCCCGGGCCGGCCCGTGGGGACCGTCGCCTCGGGCTCGCCCGTCGGCGCGCGGCCGCGTCGCCCGCCGCCGCGTATCGCGGAGAGGAGCATGGCCAGTGGAGTCATCCGGCCCGCTCCATCGCCGTGGCGCCACGCAGTGGGGCCATGCGCTGGCGGAGTTTGGCCAGGGCTCGCGTGCGGATCTGCGAAACCCGCGACTCGGTGACGCCGAGGACATCCGCCACTTCGTGCATCTTCAGCTCTTCATGGTAGTACAACACGAGCACGTGGCGTTCCTGGTCGTTCAGTTCCTTGAGGACTTCGGTCATGATGCGAATTTCCTGATTGTGCGTCATCTCATCCTCCACGGTGAGTTCGCCGATCGTACTCAGTTCGTCGAAGCTGATCACCGTCTGCCCGTCGTCGGTCGTCGTGGATTCGTCGATCGAGACCTTGCTCGACCGCGTGGCTGCAGCACTCCAGCGGCACAGCGTCGCGGCATCGATGCCCAGGTAGACAGCGACTTCCGCGTCCGTCGCACGCCGGCCGTACGTCTGGGACAGCGTTTCCCGGGCGCCGGCCAGCGCGCGCATCTTGCGACGGACCGAGCGCGGCACGTGGTCCTGGCGCCGCAACTCGTCGAGGATGGCGCCGCGGATGCGCGGCACGGCAAACGTGCTGAAGGCCAGGCCGCGCAGGATGTCGAAGCTGTCCAGCGCCGAGATGAGACCGAGTGTTCCGTAGCTCACCAGCTCATCGAGTTCGTGCCGCGTGGACAGCATCCCACAGACCTGTTGGGCCACGTGGTAGACCAGCGTGAGGTGCTCGTTGAGCAGCGCGTCGCGGGCGGACGAGTCGCCGCGCGCGAACTCTTTCCACAGTCTAGCGTGTTCCATAGATGGACCTGTCGGTGGGTGGAGAGTGGCGGCCGGTGGCCAGCGCCCGTTCGCCGATTTCGGTGAGCGCGAACAGCGCGTCGGAAGCCGGAGACACGTCTGCGGCGAGCGCGCGACCGGCGAGGAGCGAGACCAGCGCCGGGTCCGGAGGCACGGTGCCGGCATAGACAAGGCTGCGGCCGAGGAACTGCTCGGCCGCGCTGGCGAGCAACTCGCGGGCCGCGTAGGCGCCACCGTCGTCCAGCATGTTGCCCACGATGTCGATCTGAACGTCGGGGTGTTCCAGGTGAAGCAGCTTCTCCACGGCGTGGGCGCCGGCGGCCGCGATGCGATCGCCGGTCGTGGCGATGAGGGCATGGGCCGTGGGCGCGGCACACGCCGCGAGTATGGGAGCGGCCCGTGAGCCGGCGTCGATCACGACGACGTCGAATGCCTCGAACAGGCCGGTGAACGCATGGAAGAGCGTCCGCCGTTGCACGGCCGAGAGCGCGGGCAGGGCCGTGGGACGACCGACCACGAGGCTGAGCCGAGGGCTCACCCGCGTAAGCACGCGGTCGGGCGCCGCGCCGCGGAGCAGATCATCCAACGTGCGCGTCCCGTCCACGTCGAGCACCCGGTGCAGCGAGGCCGACCCTTCGTCGGCGTCCACGAGCAGGGTGCGCCGTGTCGTGGCGAACCCGACGGCCAGTCCCGCCGCGATGGTCGACGCGCCCACGCCGCGTCTCCCGCCCATCGCGACGAGCACGGGCGGGCCGTCCGGCCGTCCCCGCGACCGCACGGACTGCGGACTGCCGGTCCCCGGTGCTTGCTGCTCGCGGCTCGTCATGCGGCAACCTCGGGCGTGGTCGTACCGCGCACGGATGCGAGCGCCGAGAGGACGGGCCCGCGCGCCAGATCGAGATCCCGCACCACGTCCTGGCCCGCCGTGAGCCAGCGGACGGGGAGGTCGGCAACGGCTGCGATCTCGCCCAGCGAGGCGTGATCGCTCAGCTCGTCCACCTTGGCCAGCAACATGTGGGTGGGCCGGCAGGTGGCGTATTCGGCGCGGAGTTGCGGCACGAGGGTCGGGCGCAGGGTGGCCGGGATCAGCAGGTGCGTTTCGTCCGGGCTCGCCACCTGGAGCATCGATCGCCACATGGTGTTGAGGTCGTGAGCCCGGGGACTGCGACCCGGCGTGTCGACGACCACGACGTCGCACGCGTCCAGCCGCGCCAGCGCGCGCAGCACGCCCTTGGAATCGGAGGCTACCTCGAGCGCCAGGCCCGAGAGGCCGGTCAGTTCCCCGATCTGCTCCAGCGCGCCCACGCGGAACGTGTCGAGCGTGAGGACGCCGACTTTGCGATTGCGGAACCCGCTGGCCGCCAAGGCGAGTTTGGTCGCGGTGGTGGTCTTGCCGACCCCGGTGGGCCCGACGAGCGCGACGACGAACGGTCCGATGTCCCCCCGTCCGCGGGGCCCGCGCGCGAACCTGGGCACGGGCGCGTGCAAGCGGCGGCGTACCGCCTCGACATCCTCGGGCGGCGCCGCCGTCAGTTCGAAAATCGTCTTGCCATCCCGCCGGTTGACGTCGGTTCTGAGGATGACGACATCGTCGCCGAGCACGGCGCGTGCGTGCTCGAACACGCTCCGCAAGTCGCTGCCAGAGAAGGTTTCACTTCGCATGGGGAAGCTCCCAGGTAGCGAGGGCGTTGAGCTTGATGGACGGGGGCAGTTCGGCGAGCGAGATCACCGACAGCGCGGGCAGGACTGGTTCGAGCAGGCGGCGTACACCCACCCGGAGCGACGGCGGGGTGACGAGCGGGGGCATCCGCCCCTCGCTGGCGAAGCGCGTGGCCAGCCGTTCGAGGTCACGGAGCGCGAATCCGAGCGTGTCGGGGGTCAACACGGTCCCCGCGTTTGCCGATCGGGGGCTGAGCAGTCCGAGAAGCGCCGTCTCCAGGGCCGGACCGATGTTGATCGCCGATACCGCGCCCTCGGAGTCGACGTGCTGCCGCGCGATGACGTTGGTGAGGGCGCGGCGCGCCTGCTCCGTGAGCGCTTCGATGTCCTTGGTCTGCTCGGCGGCGTCGCCCAAGGCTTCCAGAATGGTGACGAGATCGCGGATCGGGATCCGCTCGCGCAGCAACCGCTGCAGGACGCGGTGCAGCACGGACAAGGGCACCTTGGCCGGCGTCACTTCCTCGACCAGCGCGGCGTGCGATCGCTTGAGCGTCTCCAGCATCCCCTGCACGTCCTGCCGGCCAAGCAACTCCGCGGCGTTCGCCTTGAGTGATTCCATAAGGTGCGTGGCGATCACCGTCGTTGGCTCGACGACCACGTAGCCGTTCGTCTCGGCCTCCACGCGGCGCGGCGCGGGGATCCAGCGCGCCGCCATCCCGAACGAGGGGTCGATGGTCTCGATGCCGTCGATGCGCTGCAACACGGCGCCCGTATCGAGCGCGAGCAGTAACCGCGGCATGACTTCGGCCCGGGCAATCTCGGCGCCGCGCAGCTTGAGCACGTATTCGTTGGCCGGGAGCCGGATGTCGTCGCGGATGCGCACCGGGGGAATGAGGATGCCCACTTCGAGCGCCGCCTGCTTGCGCAGCAACTGAATGCGTTCGAGCAGGTCCCCACCCTGCTTCTCGTCGATCAGCGGGATCAGGGCGTATCCGACCTCGAGCTCGATGGTGTCGATCTGGAGGAGATCGTGGAGCGGATCGGCCACCGGCACCGGCACGGCGGCCGTCGCGTCTTCCCTGGCCCGATCGCGCCGCTTGCGCTCCTCCACCTGGGCCAGCCTCGCCAGCAGGGCCATGCCGGCGGCCAGCAGCAGGAACGGCAGTTTGGGCAATCCCGGGCTGATCCCGAACACGGCCAGGACGCCCGCCGCCATTCCGAGGGCGCGCGGGTTGCCCAGCTGAATGGCCACCTGCGTGCCCATGCGCGAGCCGCCGGAGGCCCGCGTGACCATGATGCCGGCCGCCGTGCTGACGATGAGCGCCGGGATCTGGGTCACGAGCCCGTCGCCCACGGTCAGCAGCGTGTACGTCGAGGCCGCCCGGCTGAGCGGCATGCCGCGCTGCAGCACGCCGACCACGATGCCGCCCACGATGTTGATGCCCGTGATGAGCAGGCCGGCGATGGCGTCGCCCTTCACGAACTTGGACGCGCCGTCCATGGCTCCGTAAAAGTCGGCCTTGCGCGCGATCTCCTCGCGCCGGCGCCGGGCTTCGCGCTCGTCGATCAGACCCGCCGTGAGGTCGGCGTCGATCGCCATCTGCTTGCCCGGCATCGCGTCGAGCGTGAACCGCGCCGACACTTCGGCCACGCGACCGGCGCCCTTCGTGATGACGATGAAGTTGATGCCGACGAGGATCAGGAACAGCACCACGCCCACGGCGTAGTTGCCGCCGATGACGAACGCGCCGAACGCGTGGATGACGCTCCCCGCCTCGCCGCGGCCGAGGATCAGGCGCGTGCTGCACACGTTCAGCGCCAGCCGGAAGAGCGTGAACAGCAGGAGGAGCGCCGGAAACGAACTGAACTCCAGCGCATCGACCGTCTGGAGCACGGTGAGGAGCATGGCCAGCGATGCCCCGATGCTCGTCGCCAGGAACAGGTCGAGGAAGAACGGCGGCAGCGGCACGACGAGCAGAGCGATCACGAACACCACGGCCGCCGCCAGTCCGGCGTCGGCCGCGCGGCCGGGCACCGGGCGCTCCACGGGAAGCGCGGCGGCGGTCACGCGAGCACCTCTTCCAGGCGCTTGCCGCGCACGATGCGGCGGCGGATCACGAACGCCAGAATCTCGGCCACCGCGACGTACAGTTCGGTGGGGATCATCATGCCCACCGCCGCGCTGGCGAACAGCGCGCGGGCGAGCGGCTTGTTCTCGATTGTCGGCACGCCGGCCTCGCGAGCGATCGCCTTGATGCGCTCCGCGACCTTGCGCTGCCCCATGGCGACCACGATCGGGGCCGGCGCGGTCATGGGATCGTACCGCAGGGCGATGGCGATGTGCGTGGGATTCGTGATCACGACGTCGGCCGTCGGAATGGCGCGGAACATCTGCCGGCGCGCGCGCGCGCGGCCCAGGCTGCGGAGGCGCTGCTTGACGAGGGGATCGCCTTCGGTCTCCCGCGCTTCCTGCCGGAGATCCTGCTTGGTCATGCGGATCTGGCGTTCGTGCTGCCACAGCTGCCAGAGGTAGTCGGCGCCGGCGAGCGCGAGGTAGCTGAGCCCCGCGGTGGTGAACAGCTGCACGCAACGATGGACGAGGACGCTGGCCAGCGCGAGCGCCGATTCTTCCGGCAGCGCCACCATGTCGCCCCAGGCGGCGCGGATCGTGACCCGCATCGCCAGTCCGACCACCACCAGCTTGAGCACGGCCTTCAGCAGTTCCACCGCGCCGCGAGCGCCGACCAGACGCTTGGCGTTCTCCAGCGGGTTCAATCGCGACAACTGGGGCTGCAGCGGCTTGAGCGACAGCATGCCGCGCGCCTGGGCGCCCGCCACCGCCCCCGCGATCGCCGCGAAGGCGGCCAACCACGTGACCAGCGCCCCAAGGGCTCGCCAGCCGAGGGCGCGGATCAGAGCCACGGCGCCGGCGGCGCCGAACGTCGTCTGCCCTGCCGCCGTGAGGCCGATGCCGAGCACGGCCTGCAGCGCCGCAACGAGCGTCGGCCCGAGCGCGACGACGACGAGCGCCGACCCGAGGAGCAACGCGACCGTCGTCAGATCGCTGCTGCGCGCCACCTGGCCATCGTCAAAGGCCTGCTGCCGGCGCCGCGGCGTCGCCGCTTCCGTGCGTTCGAGGTCGGAGCCGTCGGCCACGTCAGCGCCCCTGCGCGCCCACGAGCGCGCCAAGCGTGTGGGTGAGCATCGCGCCATATTCGCCGGTCCACCCGCGCAACGAGACCGCGATGAACGGGAGCGCGGCCCCGAGGGCGAATACGCCCACGGCGATCTGCACCGGGAATGAGATCGCGAGCAGATTCATCTGCGGTGCCACGCGACCGAGCACCGCCAGCGCCGCGTTGGCGAGCATCACGGCACCGATCACCGGGGAGGCGAACCGTATCCCGAGGATGAACAGGCGCGTCCCGAGTTCCACGAGGGCCCAGAGTCCGGCATCCAGGTGCAGCGCCTCGCCGACGGGCAGATGCTGGAGACTCGACGCCAGAGCCCGCAGCATGACCAGGTGCAGGTTGAGCGATAGAAGCAGGGCAACCGTGAACAGGCTGGTGAAGGTGCTGAGCGCCGAACTCTGGCCATGACTCAACGGATCGAGCACCGCCGCGCCGGACAGGCCGATCTGGACCCCGAGGATCTCCCCCGCGGCCTCGCTTGCTCCGACGATCAGCGCCGCGCCCATGCCGATCGTCACGCCGACGATCGTCTCCGAGGCGGCGAGCACCGGCGTGAGCGCCGGCACGCCCACGTGCGAGGCCATCGCGACCGGCTGCAGGAGCACCGATACGAGCACCACCAGCAACGTGCGCACCGTCACCGGAACCGGCGTGGCGCTGAACACCGGCGCCACGAGCACGAGCCCGCCCACGCGCGCCGCGACCAACGCCAGGACCGTGGCCGACCCGGGCGCGAACAGGTCGAACGGCATCGCGCTCACGATACCAGTCCCGGAATGCCGCGGAACAGTTCCGCCGCATAGCGAACGATGACCTGCAACATCCACGGCAGCGCGAGGAGGAACACAATCGCCACGGCGAGCAGCTTGGGCACGAACGTGAGCGTCTGCTCCTGCACCTGCGTGAGGGCCTGGATGACGCTCACCACGAGGCCGACGACGAGCGCCGTGGCGAGCATCGGCGCCGCGAGCAGCACCGCGGTCAGGATCGCGTGACGGGCAAGATCGACGACAAGGGCATAGGGCATGGCGATCTCAGCGGAAGCTGTGGACGAGTCCCTGTATCACGAGCGACCATCCGTCCACCATCACGAACAACAGCAGTTTGAATGGAAGCGAGATCATGGCCGGCGGGAGCATCATCATGCCCATGCTCATCAGCACCGCTGACACCACGACGTCGATGATCATGAAGGGCAGGAACAGCGCGAAACCGATCTGGAACGCCGTGCGCAACTCGCTCGTCACGAAGGCCGACATCAAGGTGACCGTGGGAATGTCGTCCGCCGTCGCCGGCGGCTCCTCGTGACTCATCTCCACGAACGCCGCGAGATCCGCCTGCCGCGTCTGCCGCAGCATGAACGCGCGGAACGGCTGGATGGCGGCGGTGATCATCGCCCCCTGGTCGATCTTGCCGTCCAGCCACGGGGTGAGGGCGGTGCGGTTCACTTCGCCGAGCGTGGGCGCCATCACCACGCCGGTGAGCAGCAGGGCAAGCGCGGACACGAGATGGGCGGGCGGGGCTGCCTGCGCTCCGATGGCCTGCTTCAGGAAATTCAGGACGACGAGGATGCGCGTGAAGCTCGTCATCAAGAGCAGGAGCGTCGGCAGCAGGGTGAGCAACCCCATGAGGACGATCACCCCCACCGTGCCGCTCAAGTGCAGCCCGTTGGGATCGCCCTTCGGCCCGTTGAGTTTGAGGTCGATCTGCGGCGCCGCGTGGGCGAGCCCGTCGATCACCGATGCCGCCGTGGCCGGCGCCGCCGCGGCCGGCGCTGCGGCGGTCGGCGGTGGCGCCGTCGCGGACTTGGAGGCGCGGGGCTTCGGCGCCGCAGATGATCCCTGCGTGACCGGTGCGCCGGCGCCGGCACCCGTCTGCGCGCGAGCCGCCGGCGCATGCGCCGCCAGGCCGGCGACGGCGAGAACCGCTGCGGTCGTACCTGCGGCCCGGCGTAAGCGTCGGACCCCCGCGACGAGCAAGGCGCCGAAATCTGGCGGCGCCGCCGCGGCCCGGATCCGCGGCTCGGCGACCACCTCCGTATCGGGCAGTTCGAGCAGCGCCCGGACACCGCCGTCGCCAACCGACACCGCCACGTACCGTTCACCGATCCGGACCACCGCAATGCCCTGCCGTGGTCCGAGCCCGATGCGCTGGACCACCTGGAGACGAACCGCGCCGGAGCCGGTGGGCGTGACGACGTAGCGCCGCAGTACCCGGAGCGCGACGGCCACGAGTGCGAGCACGAAGGCCAGCGTCAAGCAGATCCCCACCGCGCCACTCAATGTCACGGAGCGGTGCTCGGGGCGTTCGGGTTGGCGAGGATGCGCGTGATCCGAACGCCGAAGTTCTCGCCGAGCACCACGACCTCGCCCTCGGCAAAGCGGCGTTCACCGACATAGACGTCCACGGGCTCACCGGCGAGACGCTCCAGTTCCACCACCGAGCTGCGGCCGAGACGCAGAATCTCCTGCACCGTCATCGACGTCCGGCCCAACTCGATCGCGACGGGCAGCGTCAAATCCATGAGCGTCGACAGCGGAAGTTGGCCCTCGCTCGATCGCTGCTCGGCAAGATCTCTGAACTCGGTGGCGTTGGGGGTCTCGGTCATGGCTGGCGATTGCTAGGGACGGGGAGTCAGGTTGGACTCGTGTCCGTGGAATGGCTCGCCCGATTCGGGCACGTTCATGCGACTCGTGATCTGCACGCCTAATCGGCCGTTCACACGACCGGCGGTCCCGAGGAATCGCGGCGTGGAACCAACCAGCACCTGCAGCGCCGTGGTGCGTGCGATGCCCGTGGCCAACACGGTCCCGGGCGCCAATGTCATGAGATCACGGAACGGAAGGCGGAACACCGGCAGCCGCACCGCGAGCGGCACGTGCGAGGCCCGCAACGACGCCTCCGTGAGTTCGCGATTGGCGGCCTGCTCGGTCGGGTTCCCCGGCGTCACGATCCGACGCGCCGTGGAACTTGAGAAGAACTTCTCGATCGCCGTATACGGAAGGCAGATGACGAGGAGACTGGTGCGCTCCATCGCGACCACTTCGATGTTGGCCACGACCACGGGATCTTCCCGGTTCGCGGCCCGCAGGATTTCGGGAATCGACTCGAAGCCGCTCAGCTCGAAACTCAACTCCACGTGATCCCGCCAGATGTCGGCCAGGTGGTGCACGGCGCGCTCGGCAAGCGTGCGCACGGCCATGCGCTCGATCGGCGTCATCGGCCGCTGCGGAATGAACGGCGGCCCGCTCCCGCCGAACAGACGATCCACGAGGAAGTACGCGAAGTCCGAGCCGACATCGATCACGCCCTGGAGCCCGCCACAGCCCGCGATCTCGAACGTGTATGCCGCGCACGGCATCGGGAGCGACAGCACGAACTCGCCAAAGCTGTACTGTTCCACGCTCTGCAGTCGCAGGTCGGCCTGGCCGCGCACTCGGCCCATCAGCCAGCCCTCCAGCGACTTCGCCAGCCGCTCGTACATCGCTTCCAGAGTCCGCAGCTTGTCCTTCGACACCCGCGACGGGCGCCGGAAGTCGTACAACTGCGCGTCGGGCCTGGCCGGCCGCGGCGCGACCGCGATCGGCGCAACCACCGGTTCCGTGGCCGCCCCCTGCCGAAACAGGGAGTCGATCTGATTCTGGGTGAGCGCTTCTTTGGTCACGAATGTGTGCTCACTGAATCACGAACTGCGGAAAGTAGATCTGCCGGATCGCGCCGGGCGCGAACAGGTGGCCCAGTTGGACCAGCAACTGCTGACGCAGCGCCGGACGCCGGCTCACGTCGGCCAGTTCCTCCACGGTCTTTCCGGCGAGCAGTTGCAGCGTGGCGTCCCGCACCTCCGCGTCCCGCTGGTTCATCTCGTCATTGACGGCGGCGTCGCGGGTCTCGATCGCCACCGACACCATCAAGAACCGCGTTCCCCCGGTGCCCGCGGGATTCAGCACCAGATTCTCGAGGAGGTGCACCGTTCCCGTCGTGTTCTTCGACGCCGCCTTCAGCGTGGCCGCATTCGCCACCTGCTCCCGCCGCGCCAGCACTGGTCCGATCACTCCGAGGCCAAAGCCGAGGCCCACGACGGCAAGGACGATGGGAACCACCACGAGTACCCACTTGGGCATTGATCGCGGTGCGGCCTCCGGCGCGGGCGGGACTAGTTCTTCAGCCATATCTGATTACCGATGGAATCGGGGTGACTCGGTGCGACTCATCCTGTACCCGGCATTAAGCACGGTCCGTACCAGCCCGCACGACAGCGCCAAAACTTGAGTGCTTCCGCTAAGTGATTTCCCGATAACAGGTTTCTCCTCACGCCACGACCTCGATGCGTCCGCGATCGGAAGACGCATTCTGCCGAGCGGCAACATCTGCCCAACGCGCCCGGCGCCGTCTGCCGGGAAGCTCTCGCCGGTACCCACCGGCGCATGCAACGCGGGGCCGGACACGTGTCCGGCCCCGCCGCGGAGTTTCTCGTCGGATGCCTGCCATTATTGCTTCAGATTGACGACCTCCTGGAGCATCTGATCGCTGGTCGTGATCACGCGGCTGTTCGCCTGGAACCCGCGCTCGGCCACGATCATGTTCGTGAATTCCGTCGCCAAGTCGACGTTGGAGTCCTCGAGGGCGCCGCTCGTCAGCATCGACTGGCTGCCCTGCAGCGGAAGGCCGAGCACCGCGGTACCGGAGTTGCCCGTGGCCGTATACATGTTGTCGCCAGAGCGCAGCAGCCCGCCCGGATTGTTGAAGTCGGCGAGCACGATCTGTCCCAGGGGTTGCATGACGCCGTTGGTGAATGCGCCGGTGATGAGCCCCGTGCGGTCGATCGAGAAGTTCTCGAGGGTGCCAGCCGTGAACCCGTCCTGGTTGCTGAGCACCGCGGTGGTGCTGCCCGAGAAGTCGGACAGCCCGTTCACCGTGCCGGAGCCGGCATCGAGCTTGATGTCCATCGCGTCGGCGCCGGGCGGCGTGAACGTGATGTCGGGGATGGTCGAGGCCGTCGTATCGAGCGTGCCGTCGCTGTTGAAGATGAACTTGCCGCCGCCGAAGCTGCTGGGCTGCGTGGTGTCGTAGTTCAGGTTGGTCGGATCGACCTGCCAGTCCCATTCGTCGGGTGCCGTCTTCCACGCCGTCACCTTGAGGTCGTGCTGGTTGCCGAGGCTGTCGTACGTCGTAATGGTCGTATCGACGAACGAGCCCTGGTTGGCGGGATTGGACACGTCGCTGGGTGTGTTGATGTTCCCCGAAAAGATGGGCGCACCGGCGTCGAGGTTGCCGCTCAGCGATACGGACGTGGTGGCCGAGGCCGCCGTCTTCTGGCCGAACGGCAACTTGATGTCCTGGATCGTGTCGGTGAGTTGGCCGTTCACGGCGAGCTGCCCCTGCACCACGAACCCGTTGGTCGGCGATACCAGACGGCCGTCGGCGTCCACCTGGAAATTCCCGGCGCGCGTGTAGTACTGCTGGTTGCCCTTCGCCACGACGAAGAAGGCGTTGCCCTGAATGGCCAGGTCGGTATTGATGCCCGTGGTCTCGATGTTGCCCTGGGCGAACAACGTGTCGATGCTGCCGATGGCCGAGCCGAGTCCCAGCTGGATCGGGTCGGTACCGCCGGTTTCGCCGGGGGGCCGGCTCGCGTCCTGCAGGAGCTGAGCAAACGCTTCCTTGAAGGTCACGCGGCCGGCTTTGAACGCCACCGTGTTCACGTTGGCGATGTTGTTGCCGATGACGTCCATCCGGGTCTGATTGTCCTGCAGACCAGAGACGGCCGAGAAGAGTGAACGCATCATTCGGACGGTTCTCCTGTGAGGTGGGTGATGGCCTGTTTCAACTGATGCCGATGACGGAGCCGAACGGAATCGAGAGCGGACCGGACGTGAGCACCGGGCCGCTGGCCGTGGCCTGGAGCGAATCGACCTTGCCGACGGTATAGGTCGTGACCGCGACGGGGTTCCCGCCGGAGTCGGTCACGCTGACGTTGTACGTGTAGGCTCCCGATGCGAGGCCGGCCGCTGTGCTGCCGAGCGTGATGTGCTGACGGCCGCTGCCGATGGGCCCGATGCTCTCGCTGTCCACCTGATTGCCGTTGGCGTCCAGAATCGTCACCGTGGCGCTGCCGCCGTTGCCGCCGACGTCGAACGTCACCGTGGGTGGCGTGCCGTTGGTGACCGCCACCTGGTTGCCGGTTGCCGTCACCGTCCGCCCGAGTGTGGACGCGGCCGTGTTCAGGTTCACCGCTGTCTCGATGCCCTGCGACGACGCTGCCTGCGCGGTGAGCGACGAATTGATGTTCACCAGTTGGTTGAGACTGGAGAACTGCGCCAATTGCGCCGCCAGATCCTGGGCCTGCATCGGATTGGTGGGATCCTGATTCTGCATCTGCGCCACGAGCAGCTTCAGAAAGTCGTCCTGCCCCATCGAGGCATTGGCCGGGATCCCCGTGGCATTCGTGCTGCTCGCGGCGGATGGAGCGGTCGTCGACGTGGGGGAACTGATCGGAGCGGTCATGATTTGGGATCTCCTTTTGAATTATTCCCGTGCCGGCCGTTGGGATTGCCCGGCTGGCGGCGAGGACTGGGGGACAACGACCCGCCCGGCCGGCGGTCGGAGTCTGCCTGGGGCTCCCCACCGCCCGAGCCGCCCAATCCCGCGCTCATGGGAGCGCGATCGAAGGCGGCCACCGTACGTTCGGCGGGGTCCGCGTGCACCGCCGAGAGATCGGCGCGCACATGCAGCGTCCCCACGTTCAGCCCCTCGCGTTCGAGCGTGTCGCGCAACTGGCCGAGGTCGCTGGTCAGCCGCCGTGACAGCGGGCCGTCGCCCGTGCCGACCACGGCGTCTACCGTTGCGCCGCGGACGCCCACGCGGATCGTATCGCTGGTGCCCGATGCGCCGTCCATCCGGAGCACGACCTGCGACATGGGGCGGGACGCCGCGGCATCATGGGCGGCGTCGAAACGTGCGATCTGCGCGGTGATCGACGTGCGTTCACCGGGTGCCTGGACCGGGGCGGCCGACAGACCGCCCGGCGACGGCGAGACTGTTGCCGCGTTCGTGGCCGCCGACTGCTGCGCCGGCGACGCTGCGGTCGACGCGGGCGCGGGTGGGTTCGTGTCGTCTCGGGCCGAGTCGTGGCCGCGCGAGGATGGGTCGTCGGCGTCGTCAAACGATCCGGCCGGCGGTGCCGTCGTCTCCGATCCGGCGCCCGGTGTCGGAACCACGGGTCCGTGAATGGCGGCCTGCGGCGTCCCCACCTCGGCCACCTGCGCCACCTGCGCCACGGCCGCGACCGGGGCGACGGGTGCCACCCGCGCCACCTGCGCCACACCGGTCCATCCGGCGGGGAGCACCGAAGCGGCCGTGGGTGCGGCGACGACACGCGCCGCCACCGCCGCGTCCGCCAACCTGCCCACTCCTCGCGACGGCGATCCGCCCGCGGTGCCAGCGGTCCGCATCAGCTCGACGTGATCCGGATCGCGCGGACCAAGCGTGCGCAGTCCTACCTGCTGCGCGACCGCGGCCAACCGCTGGTTGGCAAGCGCCGGATCGGCCGCGTTGGTCACCGACACATCGGCCGCCAATCCCTGCGAGTGCAGAGAATGGTCGGTCCACGTGACAACCGGGCCTGGCGCCGCGCGTCCTTGGGCGAACAGTTGATCCTGGCGCGCTTGCGTGCGATAGGTCTCGCGCACGTCGACCTGGTATCCGAACTGCGAGCGCATCTGCGCAATTACCGTATTCAGCTTGTCTCGGAACTGTGGCTGCAACGAAGCCAGAGAATTCTGTACCGTCGATGTGGCGGGGGCGGCGGTCGCCGGCGGCGACGCTGCCGCGTTGGCCGCCGCGGCGGATACTGACGCCACGTCGGACGGACCCGTCGCGGTGAGTGGCGCCGGACTCGTGGGTGAGCCAGTACCGGCCGGTGCGGCCGCGAGCGTCACGCTGACCGAATCCAACGACACGCCGTTCAGTGACAGCCCGCGCAAGGGCGCGGCCGCGGCCAGCGAAGCCAGCGGCACGAATCCCGGATTCACCGCATCGGCGTCGCCAGTCGAGGACGAACCGGCTGCCAGCAACGTCTGTTCGAGATCGCCGTCGCCGGCACCGGTGAACGCCGCGAATGCGAACCCGGGCATTCCGGCCACGACAGGCAACCGTCGCGCCGCGGCGCGCAGCCGCGCGAGCGCGTCGTCGGGCGTTGCATCCTGCGCGCCCGCGTCGTCGGGCGCGGCCCCCCCGAGCACGCGGCCGAGGACCGCGGCGAATGCGGGCGGCGCGGCGCCGGCCATCGCCGCCGCAGACGAAGTCCCGCCGCCACTGGGCCCCGGGGTCGGCGCCGTCGTGGGCGACACCGGAAGCGTCATGGGGATCGTCACGGTTGCGATGGCCGGAGTACGAGTTTGCTCATTTCCGCCGCGCGATCCGGTGGGAAGTTGGACAGGATCTCGGCGGCATGGCGATTGTCGATCGCGGAGAGCACCAACTGCGCGTCGGCCTGATCGAGCGCCAGCAACACGCGGGCGGCATCCTTGGCGGACATCGCCGCGAACAGGCGCGCCAGCCTTCCGACGCGGGCGGTGTCGACGCGCGGGATCTCCGTGGGCATCGCGGCGGTGATGATTCCTCCGGATACCGGAGGCCGAAGCGGCGTCGGGAGCCTCTGTACCCCGACACGCACCGGTGGCACACGCACCGCCGCACCGGTCATCCTGCGGTCGGCGCTATCGCCGACGGATGGTTGGCACTTGCCGACGGTCGTGCCGCGCGCTCGCGGGGACGCGGGGACCGAGTCGGCATGCACAGCCGTGACCCGCGTGGAATCGATTCTGGCCGAATCCGCCTGGGGCGCGTCGGTCGACGTGGAGTCCGGTGGCGCTTGATTGGCCACCGTCGAGTCCGCTGCCGATTGGCCGACCGCCTTCACCGGCGGGCGAGTGTGCGCGAAGCTCCACCCCACGCCGCCTCCCAGGCCGACGATGAGGGCCACGACCGCCATCACGATGGTGCGCTTCATGACCGCTCCGCGCGCGCGGTGCCGTCGGGCTCGCTGCGCGTGAATCGTGCCAGGGCGACGGCGTCCATCGTCCGGCGATCCTGCGCCGCGGCGGCGAGCCGAACCAACTCCAGGTGCCGTTCGTACAGGCGGTCGAGGATTCGCCGGTCGCGGGCCGCGACGGTGTGCAGCTCCTGCGTCCGCTCGACGGCCTCGCTGGCGGCGCGGGCGGCGACGCGCGCTTCGGAGAGGCGCACGTCCACGGCATCGAGCACCGCCGACAGCGCCCGCAGTTCGCCCACCGTGGCGCCGCCGCGCGCCACGTCGGCGAGTTGCGTTTCTCCGGAGTGGCGAACGTTGATGATGGCGTCCCGCGCCACATCGGCCTCGTGGGCCTCGTGATTGGCGCGTGCCAGCTGCGCCGCGACCTGTTCTTCACGCGACGTCCGGAGTTCGAGCACGCGCTTCAGGGAGAATTTCTTCACGATTTCACCGGGGATGAGATGAGGCTATCGGCGTTGCGCGCCAGCCCCACGAGGGCGGCGCGTGTCTGGCCGAAGGGCGCGATTTCATCTGGACGCTGCCGAAGCAGGCCGAGAATCGGTTCGCGAAGTTGCAGCGAGGCGTCGACCGTGGGATTGCTGCCGCGCTGGTACGCACCCACGAGAATGAGGTCTTCCGTCTCTCGATACGCCGCTTCGAGGCGCCGCACGGCGTCGGCCGCGGCGCGGTGTTCGCCGTCCACGATCTGGTCGCGCACGCGACTCGCGCTCTCGAGCACGTCGATGGCCGGAAAGTGTCCCGCCGACGCCAACTTGCGCGTGAGTACGATGTGGCCGTCGAGGATGGACCGGGCGGCGTCGGCCACCGGTTCGTTGAAGTCGTCGGCGTCCACGAGCACGGTGTACACGCCGGTGATCGCGCCCACGCGAGCCGCGCCGGCGCGCTCGAGCAGGCGCGGCAACATCGCGAACACCGACGGCGGGTAGCCTTTCGTCGTCGGCGGCTCGCCCACGGCCAGACCGATCTCGCGCCACGCCATGGCGACGCGTGTGATCGAGTCCACCATCAAGAGCACGTGCTGGCCCTGGTCGCGGAAGTATTCCGCGATCGCCGTCGCCACCAGTGCGCCTCTGGCGCGCACGAGGGCGGCCTGGTCCCCGGTGGCGACCACGACCACCGAGCGCGCCAATCCTTCCGGCCCCAGCGAGCGCTCGATGAAGTCGCGCACTTCGCGGCCGCGCTCGCCGAGCAGGGCGATGACGTTCACGTCCGCCTTGGCACGTCGCGCGACCATGCCCAGGAGCGTGCTCTTGCCGACGCCCGAACCGGAGAAGATGCCCATCCGCTGTCCGCGTCCAATGGTCAACAGCCCGTCGATCGCCCGGACGCCCGTCTCGAGCGGCTGGTCGACCAGCCGCCGATCCAGCGGGTTGGGGGGATCGCACGACAGCGGGACCCGGTCGCACACATCCAATTTGCCTTTGCCGTCGATGGGACGGCCCAGCCCGTCCAGAATCCGGCCGAGCATGCCGGGCCCGACTTCCACTCCCGAGAGCCGCGCCACCCGGAACACGGAGCACCCGGGGTGCAGTCCCTCGAGTTCACCGAGCGGCATGAGCAGAATGCCGCGCTCGTGAAACCCCACGACCTCGCCAAGCACCGACCGCTCGCCACTCAGGCTCGTAATCCGGCACAATTCGCCCAACCCCAACTCGATTCCCACGGCTTCGATGACGAGCCCGACGATGCGGACCACGCGCCCATAGGTCGCGAAGCGTGGACAGTCGTCCACTGCGCGCACGGCGAGGCTAGTCATCGTTCAGCGTCAGCCGGCGATACAGGCGGTCGAGCGTGGTCTCCACGCGCCCGTCGATGATGCGTTCCTGTCCCTCGATCACGCATCCTCCGGGCGCGATGGTCGCATCGGCGATCCATAGCGTGGCCCCGTCGACTTCCGCGCCGTTCACGGCGTTCAGCGCCGCCAGATCTTCGGGATTGGCGCGCACGCGCACCGCTTCCCCGATCGCCAACTCCCGCCGGGCCCGCTGCACGAGCCGCGCCAGGATGCCAGGATCGGCGTGCAACTCTTGGTCCACCAGGTGGCGCGCGATGGCGGTGGCCAGCGCGCAGACGTTGTCGTCGAACGCGGCCTCCCACGTGCGCACCATGCCCGTGGCTTGCGCCAGCGCTTCCTTCGCGGTGTCGACCGCCGTCCGCAGGCGGCCGAGCGCTTCGCGCTCCCCGGCCAAGCGTCCTTCCTCGTGGCCGCGTGCGTGCCCGTCGGCCGCCGCCTGGGCGACCGCCGCCTCGTTGCGCGGCTCGGCGTTCCGCAGGGTGACGATCTCCGTGATGTACGACAGATCGTCCAACGACCACGACTCGGGGGCCGACGGGGCCTCGACGTCCGCCCCGAATGGAAACTCAGATGACCACGTCATCATCCGCTCCGTTGACTACGAGTTCGCCGGCTTCCTCGAGTTCGCGCACCTGGGCAACGATGCTTGACTGTGCGGCCTCGACGTCGCGCATGCGCACCGGACCGAGCATCTCCATTTCTTCGTTCAGCGCCGCCACGGCGCGTTGGCTCATCGATCCGGTGACCTTCGTCTTCAGCTCGGCGCTCGCCGCTTTCAGGCTGAGGGCCAGCGCCTTGAGGTTCACGTCGCGCAGCAGGCGCTGCAGCGAGCGCGCGTCCAGCGTCCCGATGTCCTCGAACACGAACATCAGGTTCTTGATCTCCACGCAGAGCGCGGGATCGCGTTCCGCCACGCCTTCGAGCAGCTGCTTTTCGAGCGTTCCCGGAACGAGATTCAGCACCGACGCCACCGCGGCGGGGCCACCGGACGTCGTCATGCCCTGGCTCACCGCCAGATCCGTCTCGTCGGCGATCGACCGTTCGATGAGCTGCAGGAGATCGGGAGCCACGCGCTCCATCCGCGCCATGCGGTACACGACCTCCGAGCCCACGGCCGGATCCAGTTCCTTGAGCACGGCCGCCGTCTGCGGCGCATCGAGGTGGGCCAGAATCAACGTCGTCGTCTGCGGATGTTCCCCACGCAGCATCGTGCCCAACTGCTGGGGATCGGCGTTGCGCAGTCGGTGCAGCCCCGCGGTGTCGGCCAGTTGGCTCTGCACGCGGTCCAGCACCTGCTGGGCCTTTCGGGGGCCCAACGCTTTTTCCAGGATCTCGCGCGCCGCGTCCATCCCGCCCTCGGCCAGCGACTCGGCCGCCATGAACTCGGCCAGCCACTCGCCGACGATCGCCTCCACCGCCTCGTGGCCCACGCGATCGAGTCGCGCGATTTCGAAGCTCAGGGCTTCGACCTCGTCCGCCGAGAGCCGTTGCGTCACCTTGGCGGCGGCTTCGGAGCCGAGCACGAGGCAGAGCACGGCCGCCTTCTGGCGCCCGGAGAGATCCTCCGGCGGCGCGATTCGGGTCATCGCGGTGCTCATCGCGCTACGATTCCTTCAACCAGGCGCGCATCAAGCGCGCGGCGTCGTCAGGCCGCGAATCCACCGCCGACAGCACGCGCGTCCGCGCTGCCGCGCTGGCGCTCACGATCGCCTCGGTGAGGACGTTGGCTTTCGCCGCTTCGATGTTGGGCACCGGGGACGCGAGCAGCGCCTGCCTCGGGCGCGCCGGAGAGCGAACGGAGCGGAGACCTACCAGGGCAACCACGAACGCCAGCAGCAGCCCCACAAGCCCGATCGCGGGCTGTTGGTATTCGCGAAGCACATTGATCGCCGTCGGCTTCGGCATGGCGACCGGCGGCGGCAGGATCGCGTCGTTGAACGGGAGACTCACCACGGCTACGACGTCGCCCCGCGTGGTGTCGATGCCCACCGCCGACCGGACCAGCGAATCGATCTGCGCCAACTCCTTGGGCGATCGTGGCGTGAAACTCGGCTTGGCCGCGGTACCGGTCTGCTTCTCGTTCACCAGCACGGCCACCGTGAGACGCCGGATGCTGCCCGACGCCGGCGAGTAGACCTCGGTGCTCTTCGAGTTCTCGTAGCTGGTCGCCTGATTCGTCGAGCCGGCGCCGCCCTGGGCCCCCGGAACGATCTCCGCCTTCTGCTCGCTGACCACGGCCTGCTTGGCGGGATCCACCGTCTGCGTGGTGCGCTGCACCTCATCGAAGTTCATCGCCGCCGATACCTGGACCCGGGCGTTGCCGGCGCCCACGAGTTGCGACAGCAGGGCCGTCACCTTTCCCCGCAGATACGCCTCTTCTTCCTGTTCCACCCGCAGTTGATGGCTGGTGAGCGACATCGCGGAATTGGATTCGGCGGCTTCGGAGAGCAGATGGCCCGCATCGTCCACGATCGTCACATCCTCGCTCCGCAGACCGTCGACGCTGCTCGCCACGAGGTGCGCGATGCCCGTCACCACATCGGGACTCGGCGGCCCGTCGCGTGTCTTGAGCACCACCGACGCCTCCTCCGGCATCCGGGATGTCGCATAGGCGGACGTTTCGTTCAGCGCGAGATGCACCTCGGCCCCGTCGATTCCACCCATCTTCCCGATCGTGCGCTCTAGCTCGCCCTCGAGCGCCCGCTGATAGTTGATGCGCTGCGTGAAGTCGGTCATCGACCAGGATGGCTGGTCGAACAGCTCCATGCCCGGCCGCCCGCCGTCGGGAATCCCGCCATCGGCGGCCAGCGTCACCCGGGCGCGTGCCACGTCCGGCGACGCCACGAGAATCCCCGTGCCGCTGTTGTCGAGCTCGTACTTGATCCCCGCTTGGTCGAGACGGCTCGTCAGTTGGCCCACGCTCCCCAACGGCACGCCGTTCACCACCGGCATCATGACCGGCGCCGAGGCCCACCGCGCCACCAGGATGATCACCACCACCGCCGCGAGCGCCACGCCGAGCGCGACGACCCGGCGGAGCCCGCCAATGCGATCGATCAGTTGCTGCACTTGATCCGGCATCGGGTGGCCCTAGCTCTGCATGTTGACGATGGCCCGATACGCGTCGGTGAGCTTGTTGCGGAGTTGCACGAGCATGTCGATCGTGATCCCGGCTTCCTCGGTGGCCGCCATGACGTCATGAAGTTCCACGGGGTCTCCGCGCACGAACCGCTGGATGTAGTCCGTGGCCTTGTCCTGCGTGGCCGACGCTTCGTTGAGTGCGTTCTTCAGTTGGTCTCCGAACGACGGACCATCCGAAGCGCCGACATCGAGGGTGATGGCGCGCCGCCCGTCCCCGCCCGGGGATTGCTGCAGGGCGCGGAGCGCAATCGCGCCGATCGGATCGCTCATCTCATGCCCTCAGGTCGAGACGGGCACCGCGCGAAACGGCGGGCTGCGACGGGGACTGCGACCGGCCGAGATAGCCATACGTGAGCGGCCCGCGAGCGCCCGCGGTAGCGAAGTGCTGCCGCTCCTCGCTCGTCAGAATCTTCCACAGCTCGGGATCGGTTCCCTCCGGCGCGTCGGCCGGCACCGCCGCGATGCCGGCCGCAGTGCTTCGCGGCGCTGCCGCCGGAAGCGCCGCGCTCCCGATCCCAGGAGTCGATCGCTCCACATTCGCCGGGGCGCGATCGGCCCCGCCAACGCCCCGCGTGAGCGTCGATCCGCCAAGGACGTCCGGCGGCAGGCCGCCAATTCCGTTGAGACTCATGCCAGCGCTCCTCAGTGAATCAGATCTCGATGGCCCGCTGCAGCATCGCCTTGCCGGCTTGGAATGCTGTCGCGTTGGCTTCGTACACACGCTTCGCGTCCATCATCTCCACCATCTCCGTGGTGATCTGGACGTTCGGATACCGCACGTACCCCTGGGCGTTCGCGTCGGGATGCCCCGGGTCGTACACGAGCGGGCCTTCGCTCGGGTCTTCGGTGATCGCGGCTACCTGCACGCCGCCAGCCGGCGTCGCGCCCGCCGCTCCATCGTCGTTCGCGTCGGGTGCCGCCAGCGCACGACGCGCCACGGCGGCGAAGTCGGCGCTCCCGGCGAGCGGCAGCAACTGCGGAATCACGACGGCCCCCCCGCCCGATGCGGGCTGGAGCATCACCATCTGGCGACGGTATGGCTGGCCGTTCGCGCCATGGGTGGTCTCGGCGTTCGCGATGTTGTTGGCCGCCACTTCCAAGCGCACACGCTGCGCGGACAGCCCGCTCGCCGAGATGGCCAGCCCGCGGAACATGCCGGCCGATGTCGCGCCCGCCTCAACATATGGAAGCAACGGCGGCGCTCCGGGGATCGACGTGTCGGGCATCGGCTAGTGGTCCTGAAGTCCGTCGCGAATCTGCTGGTACGTCTTCTGCAGCAGGGACGCCGTGGCGCTGTAGCGCAGTTGCTCGTCGGCCAGCGACGTCATTTCCGCCTCGAGGTTCACCTGTCCCGCGGCACCGGCCGGGTCCCCGGGAAGGGCGAAACCCGTGCCGCCGGCCGCCGTCGCGTTCGCCACCCGGCTGGCGATCGCCCGCGTTCTCGCGCTGCTCGCGTCGAGCGCTTCTTTGAGCGACGACGCCGACGACACCCGGTCGATGAATCCGTAGAGCATGGAACCGTTGGGTGATGAGGAGTCCGTGGGCCAGCAGCGTGCGTCACGAACGCACCATGCCGACACGCGCCATAGAAGCAAGGTCCGGACCACGCACCAAACGACCGCGAGCGCCGGATCCCGAGTGGAATCCGGCGCTCGCCACGTACCCGCAACGCGTTGTATAGCGGTTGCTTATCGATGCTTCATGCGGCGCCGTCCATGCCGGCGTCCCGAACCTCGCGACACCGGCAGCCCTCGCCCACTCGGCGAGATCCACCGCATCGGTTCGGCGAAAACTGCCGCGCTCGTGTTCATGACGCGTCGCGATCCTCACCGTCGACATGGGGCGCGTTCAGTTTCGCGCGCAACGTGCGAACGCTCATGCCCAGAAGCTTGGCCGCCCGCGTGCGATTCTGTCCCGTGCGCGCCAGCGCCTGCTCGATGAGGTTTCGATTCGCCTCCTCCACGTTGAGCGTCGACAACACGATGCCGTCCTCCGGCGTCGCCGCCGAGAGAGCCGGAATTCCCATTGCCGGAGTCGGCGTTCGCAGCGCCGAGGGCAGGAGTCGCGGGCGGCTGGTGGCGAGGTCGAAGCTCGAGGGCTGGAGCACCGGACCCGCGCTCAGGATCACGGCGCGTTCAACCGCGTGCTGCAATTCCCGGACGTTGCCGGGCCAGTCATACAGTTGCAGAATGGCCAGCGCCTCCGGCGAGACCGACGTGATCTCCTTTCCCATCTCGCGCGCGATGTGCATCGCGAACCGCAGCGCGAGCACCGGAATGTCCTCGGTCCGGTCCCGCAGGGGCGGCAGGAACAACGGGAGGACGCTCAATCTATAGTAGAGGTCCTGCCGGAATCGGCCCGACGCCACCTCCTCGGGCAGCTCGCGGTTCGTCGTCGCGATGATGCGCACGCTGACCTTGATCGGCGTCATTCCGCCCACGCGCTCGAACTCCTGCTCCTGGAGCACCCGCAGCAGCTTGGCCTGCAGGCCCAACGGCATCTCCGTGATCTCGTCCAGCAGCAGGGTTCCGCCATGCGCGCGCTCGAACGCCCCCTCCACACGCTTGATCGCCCCCGTGAAGGCGCCCTTCTCGTGCCCGAACAGCGCGCTCTCCACCAACCCCTCGGGGAGGGCCGCGCAATTCAGCTTGATGAACGGCTTCTCGCGCCGCTCGCTCTGGTCGTGGATGGCGCGCGCGAACAGTTCCTTGCCCGTCCCGCTCTCGCCCTGCAGCAACACGGTCGCGCGGGTCGGCGCCGCCATCGCCACGGCCTGGAGCACGCGTCGGATCGCCACGCTGTCGCCCACGACCTGGCGCTCGTTCCGCAACCCCATCACCTCCTGGCGGAGGGCGTCGTTCTCGCGGTGCAGACGCACGACTTCCAGCGCCTGGTCCACGGCCAATTCCAGTTGGTCGGCGCGGACCGGCTTGGTGATGTAGTCCACCGCCCCGGCTTTGATGGCCGTCACCGCGTGCCCGATGCTGCCATACCCCGTGAGCACGATCACCGGTGTTTCCCAGCCCTCCTCGCGCAGGAGCGCCATGAATTCCAGGCCGCTCAACCCGGGAAGCCGATAGTCCGAGATAATCAGGTCGACCGTCTCGCGCGCCAGGAGTTGCAGGGCTTCGGGAACGGTTCCCGCAAGGAGTGCACGGTGGCCGGCCCGCACCAGCATCCGATCGAGCAGGTGCAGAATCGCGACGTCGTCGTCCAGACACAGAATCGTGGTCATTTCCCGCTACAGTCTATGGGTTGCCGACCCGACCAACGCGCCGACAGGGCCGGCCTAAAGAATTTACTCCGGCGGCCGATACTCCAAGACGACGGGAGTAGGTCTGGTTCGACCGGCCTCGCCACCGGCCGGTGTTTCGCCGAGTTCGCATACTGCTCGACGACCGGCTATTCACGGGCTGGCGGATTCCTGCCAAGGAGCGCACATGCGCATTACGACAAACATGATGGCGACATTATCGATCGCCGATTTGCAGCAGAATGTAGCGCAGGTGAACGCCTCGCGCGACCAGGTGTCCACGGGGCTGCGGATCCAAGCGATGTCCGACAACCCCGGCGCGGCCAGTCAAGTCGTGCAGGCGAGCTCCACGCTCCGGGCCCTCACGCAGTACAAGACGAACGTCCAGGCCGGCACGGCCCGGGCCCAGGCAGAGGAAACGGCCCTCAATTCGCTCACCAATCTCCTCTCGCGCGCCAGGGAGTTGGCCATTTCCCAGGGCACGTCGACCGCCGATTCGACCACCATGGCCCAGACCAAGGCCGAGGTGGACCAGCTGCTCGACGAGGCCCGCTCGCTGGGCAACACGCAGTTCGAGAACGGCTATCTCTTCGGCGGCAACGACTCGCAGACCCTTCCCTTTCCCAGCAACACGCCGCCGTTCACCAACGCCACGCCGCCCACTGGCCAGCCGCGGACCGAGATCGGGTCCGGCCAATATTCGCCCTCGTCGCACAACGGCACCCAGGTCTTGGTCAACACCGGCGCGCTCCAGTCCCTGTACGATCTCGATCAGGCGCTGGGCAGCAACGACGCGACCGGCATCCAGAACTCGATCGGCGAACTGACCACGGCGTTCAACGGCGTTCAGGGCCTGCTCGGGGACGTCGGGGCATGGCAGAACCGATTTCAGATCGCCTCGTCGAACATCGATGCCCTCTCCACCAACATCACCGTGTTCAAGTCGAACCTCTCCGATGCCGATATGGAAGCGTCGATGACCGACCTGCTCACGCGGCAGAATACGTATCAGGCCGCCATGGCCGCCACGTCGCGCGTTTTGAGTCTTTCTTTCACGGACTATCTGAGATGACGCTGCCGAACCAGGCTGCGGCCCCGCTTCCCCAGGACGCGCGTGTCGCCATCGACTCGCACGTGCTCGGCTCACTCCACGTCGATCCTCGGGACGTGCGCACCTTCCGGCACGGACTGCTCGGGTTCCCCGCGTATCGCCGGTTCGCCCTGCTCTCTCTCACCGATCGCGCCGGCATGTACTGGCTGCAGTCGGTGGACGTCCCGACCCTCGCGTTCCTGCTCGTCGATCCGTTCCTGGTCAGCGACGGATACGCCGTGGATCTCACCGACATCGATCGCCACGACCTTGCGGTGCACGACCCTGCCGATGTGCTGATGCTCGTGATCGTCACGCTCGCAAATGCCGCCGACGGGCCGTGCACCGCCAACTTCCAGGGCCCGATCGCCATCAACCTGCGAACCGGCCTCGGCAAGCAGCTCGTGCTGGCCGAATCACCCCTCGGCGTGCGCACGCCCGTGGACCTCTCCCGCTTCGTCGCGTGACGCGGCGCGCGCGGACCCCTAAAGTCGGCGTGCCCCTCCTCCGATACGGTGTTCCAGCGACGGCCAATTCAGGTCACCGCGCGGAGCACGGACGCTCCAGAAATCGTTAAGGGAGGAACACGCAGATGATCATCAATACCAACGTCGCCGCCCTCGCAGCGCAGGGGTCGCTCAGCAAGGTCGAGAACGCCGTCCAGAGTTCGATCGAGAAGCTCTCCTCGGGCTTCCGCATCAACCACGCATCCGACGACGCCGCCGGACTCGGCATCTCCAACGTGCTGCAGGCCGACGCCACCGCGCTCACCCAGGCCTCGCGCAACGCCCAGCAGGCCAACTCCATGCTGCAGGTGTCCGAAGGCGCGACCAACACGATCTCCACGATCCTCCAGCGCATGAAGGAACTGGCCACGCAGGCCGGTTCGGACAACACCGACGACGCGGGCCGCGCCTCGATCAAGGCGGAATGGAACCAGTTGGTGGACGAAATCGGTGCCACCGCGGCGACCACGAAGTTCCAGGGCAAGACCCTGATCAACGGCGGCGGCACGGCGGTTGACACCCTCACCACCGCCGGCCACAGCACGGCCCTCGCCGCAGGCCTCGGCCTGAGCAGCGGCTCGGTCACCCTCGGAGCGAACGCAGTCGCCGGCACCACCTACACCGTGAACTCCGCCAGCGGCACCCTCACGTTGACCGACGGCAGCACAACCCAGAGTGTTGCGGTCACCACCAGCGGCGCGCAGAGTGTCAACTTCGACAAGCTGGGCATCACGCTGAACCTCGACAGCTCGTTCACCGCGAACTCGGGCACAAGCAGCTCGCTCGACGGCAAGAACATCGTCGTCACATCCGGTACCGGCGACATGTCGTTCCTCGTGCGGTCCAGCGGCGACTACTCGAACGCGAACGGCGGCGACCTCGTGAAGGTCGACGCGATCGATCTCAAGACCACCACGCTCGGCGTCGACTCCGGCAGCATCACGCTCACCGGCAGCGGCACCGCCACGGAGTGGCAGAGCGCGATCACAAAAGTCGACACCGCCCTCACGACGGTAAACACCGCGCTCGGCACCATCGGCGCGGCGCAGAACCGCATCAACTACGCCATGGGCAACGCCCAGACCACGGCCGCCAACTTCACAGCCGCCCAGTCGACCATCAAGGACGTCGACATGGCCCAGGAGATGACGACCTTCTCGTCCAACCAGATCCTCGCCCAGGCCGGCGAAGCGATGCTCGCCCAGGCCAACCAGAGCAAGCAGAGTGTGATCCAGCTCATCCGCGGCCAGTAAGTCTCCCGACGACGGCGCTCCCGGAGGCATCGGCCTCCGGGACGTCCGGCGTCACACAACAGTACACCATCGGGTGGTAAGAACTCATGGATCCGGTTAGCTCGATCAGCGGCCTCTCGAGTGGCATTCAGTGGAGCGGCCTGATCCAACAGATCGTCCAGCTCGATACGACGCGGCAACTCACGCCGCTGCAGAATCAGCAGACCGCCGACACCAACGCCGCCGGCGCCTGGGCCACGTACGAAGCGGCGGTCAGCGGCCTCGACACCGCCGCGCAATCTCTGGCCAGCAGCACGGCGCTCACCGCGCTCACCACGTCCGTCGGCACGTCGGCCTCCGGTCGCGCATTGCTCGCGGCCACGGCCGCGCCCACCGCCACCCCGGGCTCCTACGATGTCGAGGTCGACCAGCTCGCCGCCGCCGAGAAGGTGAGCGGCAGCATCGTCGCCTCCGGACCCAACACCGCCCTCGGCATCGCCGGCACCTTCTCCATCAACGGCCAGGCGGTGACGATCGCCGCCACCGACACGCTCGCCAGCGTCCGCGACGAGCTCAACGCCGCCAACGCCGGCACCGCGCCGTCGGGCGTCAGCGCCACGATTCTCACCAGCAACAACGGCGCCGCTCGCCTGGTGCTCACCAGCCAGACCACCGGCGCGTCGGGCATCCAGCTCGTGGACGGCAGCTCCGATCAGACCGGGGTGCTCACCCAACTGGGCTTCACCGACGGATCCACCGCCGTGTACACGTCGAGCAGCGGCGCCGCGCAGAGCTACGGTCTGGACTCCAGCACGCAGTCCATCGGCTCCGCCCTCGGCATCGCGATGCCCGCCGCCAGCACGGTCACCATCGGCGGCGTCTCGATCAGCGTCGACCTCGGCACCGATTCCCTGTCCACGATCGCCGCCAAGATCAACGCCGCCGGCGGCAACGCCTCGCTGTTCACAGAAGCCGTCGGCACCACGACCCAGAATTTCCTCAACGCGCCGGGCGCCGTCTCCGCCTCCACGCCAGACGGCGAGCGGACCCTCGAAGCCCTGGGCCTCGTCCGCGGCACGCGGAGCGCCGTCCAGCAATCCGCCGTCACCGGCGCGACGCTCACCACATCCGGCGGCAGCGCCCTCGTCACCGGCACCCTGCTCACCGACGTCGGCAACGGCGCGTCGGCCGGCGTCCAGGCCGGCGACACCTTCACCATCGGCGGCACTCGGGCCGACGGCACCGCCGTCAACACGACGTTCACCGTCGGCGCATCGAGCACCGTCAACGACCTGCTCTCCGCCCTGTCCGCGGCATTCGGCACCAGCGCGCGCCCGGTGGCCGCCACCCTCGATGGCGGCGCCATTCGCCTCACCGATACCACGGGCGGCGATTCGCAGCTCGCATTCACGCTCTCCGCCAACAATCAGGGCGGCGGATCGCTCAATTTCGGCGCCACCGCCGTGGACACCACCGGCCGCGCGCGCGAAGTCGTGGCCGGCGCCGATTCGCAGATCCGCGTGGACGGCGTGCTCATCCAGCGATCCACCAACGCGGTGAGCGACGCCGTCACCGGGCTCACGCTCAACCTCCAGGCGGCCGAGGTCGGTTCGCCAGTCACCGTCACGGTGGCACGCGATACCAATGCCGCGCTCACCCTGGTGCAGAATTTCGCGACCGCCTACAACAACGTGGTGGACACCACGGCGAAACTCATGACCGCCGGGAACCCGCTCGCCAACGACGGCGCCCTGCGTAGCGCCACCGCGAGCCTCACCAACGCGCTCCTCGCCAACGTCGTCGGGACCTCGGGCACGTATACCAATCCCGTCATGGCCGGTGTTGCCCTCGACAAGAGCGGCCACCTCCAGGTCGACTCCACCGCCTTCCAGAACGCGCTCGATGCGAATCCGGCGGCGGTCTCGCAGCTGTTCTCCACCACCGCCACGACCTCCAGTGCATCGCTCGTGTCGCCGTTCTGGACCACCGCCACTCAGCCGGGCACGTACACCGTCAACGTCACCCAGGCCGCCACCACGGCCAGCGTCACCGGCACCGCGCTCACCGGCGGATACGCGGCGGTGGGTGGCAGCGATACGATCACGATCAACGACGGCACCACCGGCCATGCGGTCACCGTCGCCCTCGGCAACGGCGACTCCACGGACACCATCGTCGGCAATCTGAACGCGCAGTTCGCGGCCCAGAAGCTGAATGTCGTCGCCTCCAACGTCGCTGGTGCGCTGTCACTCTCCGGCACGTCGTACGGATCGGGCGCCGGGTTCACGGCGGCCTATTCCGACCCGTCCATCGCCGCCCAGCTCGGCGTCGCCGCGCAGTCGTATGCCGGCTCCGACGTGCAGGGCACCTTCGTGGGCACCGATGCCAACGGGAATCCCGCCACGTACGCCGCCGCCGGCAGCGGGCGCGTGCTCACCGGTGCCTCCGGCACACCGGCGGACGGCCTCTCCCTCACGTACGCCGGTACGTCCACCGGCACCGCCGGCACCGTCACGTTCATTCTCGGCGTCGCCGGCAAACTGCAACGCTCGGCGTTCTCCATCGATCGGGCGGGCACCGGCATGGTTGCGTTGCAGACCACGATGCTCCAGGACGATTCGTCCTCGCTCGATGCCCGCATTGCCGCCGTGCAGACCAGACTTACTCAGGAACAGAATGCGCTCACGGCCCAGTATACGCGCATGGAAACCATGCTCGCCCAGATCCAGGCCCAGGGCAACTTCCTGACCAGCTCGATGTCGCTCTCATCCGGCTCGTCTGGGACCGCCGCATCCTCCGGCAGCTCGAGTCAGTCGTCCACCTCTTCAGGCTAAGCCCCCCCATGTCCTACGTATCGAGGGCCGACCGGTATCGAGAGGCGCAGGTTCTCTCCGCTTCGCCGGAACAGTTGCTCATCATCGTGTACGACTTTCTCACCGCGAGCCTCCACCGCACGCGCATCGCCATCGAACGCAACGATCCGGAACTGCGCTGCGCGGCGATCGACGGCGCCACGCGCGCCGTGAGCGAACTGCTCTGCACGGTCGATCAGGACCGCGGGGGCGCGCTCGGCAAGCAGCTCGTGGCCCTGTATGCATACTTGCTCGGCGAACTCGCCGCCGTCGTCGGGCCGAACGACCTGCCGAAGCTCGAGCGCATCACCGGCCTCGTGCTCCAACTGCGCGATGCCTTCATGAGTGCCGCATCCGGCGTCCGGGGCTCCGTGTCATGATCGCGCCGTCGTACGTCGCGACCCCCCGCGACCCAGAGCCCACGCCGGCGACCTCCGCACTCGTCTCCGTGCACTGCCTGCTCGATCGCTTCCAGGCCCTCACCAGCGTCGCCTGCGACGCCTGCCTGCGCCACGATTTGACGCAGCTCGAGCGGCTCATCCTCGCCCGCGAAGACGTGCTCGCCGACCTCGGTCAGGCCCTCCAGCGCGTGCGCGGGTATTCCGATACCCCCGATGCACTCGAGGAGGCGTCCATGGAAGCGCTCGCCGCCCATGCCCACGCGTTCGAGGTGTTCGAATCCAAGCTCGTCGAATGCGTGCGCAAGCTTCGCGATGACGTGCGCGACGCCCTCACCGCGGCCTCCCGGGGGCGTGCCGTGACCGGCGCCTACCAACAAGCCGCCCGACTGCCAGCAAGAGGCGTGTCCACGGTGGCCTGATCCCCCGTTGCGGAACGAAAATCGGTCACAATGACCTTTTGTCGCGGCGGCACAAATTGCCGGGTCAAGTCGTCGCGCATCGGGACGATACCAAGGCACAGAACCAATGGAGATCTCGATGCAAATCAATGCCAGCATCCCGGCCCAAGCCTCGCCCGCCGTTCCTCGCGACAGTCAGGAACTCACGGTCGGCGCCGAGTCGTCTCGCCCGAACGACGGCGTCGAGGCAAAGGATAGCGTGCAAATCTCGGACGCCGGACGAGCCAAAGCGGCAACGGAGAACGGCTCGCTCTCGTCGGATCGGGCCGCCGAGCTTCGCCAAGCCATTCTCGACGGCAAGCTCGACTCCGTCCACGTGCTGACCAACACGGCCCGTCAGATCCTTGCGCGCGGCGACGCGTAAGCCACGATCCTGGAGACCGTTCGCATGAAATTCCTCGTCGTGGACGATTCGGCCACCATGCGCCGCATCATCGTCAACTCGCTGCAGCGGATCGGCTACACCGACTGCATCGAAGCGGCCGACGGCGCCGAAGCGCTGGCTCGCTTCTCGTCGGCAATCCAATTCATCATCACCGACTGGAACATGCCCAATATGTCCGGCGTGGAATTTGCCCGCGCCCTGCGGGCTCGCGAGGACGGCCGCACGGTTCCCGTGTTGATGGTCACCACGCGCAGCGTGCGTGAAGATATCGTGTCCGCCGTGGAGGCCGGAGTGAACAACTACATCGTCAAGCCGTTCACTCCGCCGGTGCTGAAGGAGAAGATCGACAGCCTGCTCAGTAGCGCCCCCGCCGCCGCGGGCTGAGACATGTCGACCAAACCGGTGGGAGATTCCCTGTACGATTCCGAGGCCGCCTTGCGTCTCGTGGACAAGGCGCTGAGCGAGTTGCGCGATGACGGTCGGACCGAGCCGGGGCATGACGCGGCCGAGACGCGCGTCGACCAGTCGTCGCCCATCGGACTGATCGGATTGTCGCACATTCTGGCTCGCGCGTACGCCGAGATCACCAGCGTGCTCACCAACCTGCGTGAGAGCCGCGCCCTGCTCGAGGACGCGGCGGTCGAGCGCCTCCAGCATACGTCCGACAAGTTGCGCGAGGTATCGAATGCCACGGAAATGGCAGCGACCGATATCCTCAATCGCCTGGAGGTCGCCGTCGGACTCGTGGACGAGATCGAGGGGGTCGAAGAATCGCGGCGCCACGAAGCCGCCACGACGTTGCGCGACGAGCTGTTCGCGATGATGGGCGCCATGCAGTTCCAGGACATCACCGCCCAACAACTTAGCTACGCATCCAGCGTCCTCGTCGAAATGGAGGAGCGGATGACGCAACTGGCCCGGATCTTCGACCCCGCCGCGTTCGGGACTGTCGCGGGGACGCCCACCGCGCCTTCTGGAGCGTTCGATCCGGAGGCTTCCACGGAGAACGCCGAGGTCCGCCAGGCCGTCGCCGACGCCATCTTCGACACCAACCGAAAGGCCTGCTGACCGGAGGAATCCGCGCTCCGCCCGCCGCTTCCCCCTCCGTCCTCATGCGCTACACCATCGACGACGCCGTCTCCCTGCTGATGCAGGCGGAACCCGGAGATCACGCGACCATCCGCGAACTCCAGGACGTGTTGGTCCAACTCGCCGCCGACGTCGCGATTCCGCCCGACACCCGGGCGATGCTCGCCGCCGCGGCGAACGCGGCGGGCCGTGACGCCTTTGACGACCTGCGGCGCCTCATCAGCGCCGCCGCGCGGCCCCCGGAGTCGGAGCCCGAACCCGTCGACGCGATGCTCGACGCCTCCCTGATCGGCGACTTCATCACCGAAGGCCGCGAGTATCTCGACAGCGCCGAGGCCGCGCTCCTCCATCTCGAAACGAACCCCGAAGACACCGAATCGATCAACACCGTCTTCCGCGCCTTCCATACGATCAAGGGCACCTCCGGCTTCCTCGGGCTCGACGCCATCACGTCGCTCGCCCACCAGGCCGAATCGCTCCTCAGCCGCATTCGCGACCGCGAGATCAGGTACGGCGGCCATTCTGCCGAGCTGGCGCTCCGCTCGGTGGATGCCCTGAAGGTGCTCTTGGACGAGGTCGAGGCACCGCCCGTCCCGGGCGGCGTGCCGCCATTCGACTGCCGCGACCTGCTCGCCGCGCTCGAGCATCTCGACGCTCCTGGCGCGATGGCCGGTGACCCGGCGGGTTCGCCGTTACATGTCCAACCGCCCGTTCACGACGTCGCGCCCGCCGAGCGCCGCTCCGATCGCGCCGAAGCCAGCGTGCGGGTGCGCACCGAACGTCTCGACAAACTCATCGACATGATCGGCGAACTGGTCATCGCCCATTCGATGATCGCCGAAGACGAGACTCTCCGCTCGACGGCGATGCACGAGCTCGCCCGCAAGGTCTCGCACGCCGGCAAGATCGTCCGCGAGCTGCAGGACCTGAGCATGGGCATGCGCATGGTGCCGCTCAAGGGACCGTTCCAGAAGGTCACCCGCCTTGCCCGCGATCTTGCCCACCGCTGGTCCAAGCAGGTCGACGTCGTACTCGACGGCGAGGACACGGAGATCGATCGCAACCTGGTGGACGTGCTGTCCGATCCGCTCGTGCACATGGTGCGCAACGCCGTCGACCACGGCCTCGAAGGGCCCGACGAGCGCCTCGCGGCCGGCAAGCCCGCGGCAGGCCGCCTCGCCATCGCCGCGTACCACGCCGGCGGCAACGTCGTCGTCGAGATCCGCGACGACGGCCGCGGACTCAACCGCGACAAGATTCTCGCCAAGGCGATCGCCTCGGGGATCGTCGCCGCCGGCCTTCCGATCTCCGACCGTGAGATCTACGACCTGATCTTCGCCCCCGGCTTCTCCACCGCCGACGTGGTCACCGACATCTCCGGCCGCGGCGTCGGCATGGACGTCGTGCGGCGGAATGTCGAGGCCATGCGCGGCCGCATCGAGATCGATTCGCGCCCCGGCCAGGGTACGCAGTTCATCATTCGCCTCCCGCTCACCCTCGCCATCACCGACGGCATGCTCGTGCGCGTGGGCACGGAGCGGTACATCGTGCCCACGGTCAACATCCAGGTGAGCTTCCGCCCCGAGCCCGCCGCGCGGTTCACGGTGGCCGGCCGCGGCGAGATGGTCACGCTGCGCGGCGACGTGCTCCCCCTCGTGCGCCTGCATCGCGTGTTCGGCATCGCCGGCGCCGAGGAGGATCCCTCGCGCGCCCTGCTCATGGTGGTCGGCGACGGCGCCAAGCGCGCCGCGTTGCTCGTCGACGAACTCCTCGGCCAGCAGCAGCTCGTCGCCAAGTCGCTGGGCGAGGGCGTGGGCCGCGTGCCCGGTACGTCGGGTGGAGCGATCCTCGGCGACGGGCGCGTGGGATTGATTCTCGATGTCCGCGAGATCCTCGACATCGCCCGCGGCAAGGGGCAGCGTGACGTCCTGGGCCCGGCCGCCCGCGTCGCCTGAAACTCACCTAAAGAAACCGTTCGCCAGGCCGATCATGAGGGTGGGACCGCGCGGAACGCGCGGCCCATCACCTCCGATCGGGAGAGCGGACGATGAGTACCACTGACGCGGCCCCCGCCGCCCCTGCAGTCGCTCGTGCCGGCAAGTTCTTGACGTTCTACCTCGCCGGCGAGGAATACGGCCTCGAGATCCTGAAGGTCCACGAGATCATGGGCATGCTGCCCATCACCCGCGTGCCCCGGACGCCGGAGTTCGTGCGCGGCGTGATCAACCTGCGCGGAAAGGTGATCCCGATCGTCGACCTGCGCCGCAAGTTCCGCATGGACCGCGACGGCGCCGAAGAGACGTGCATCATCGTCGTCCAGGTCCGCGGCCTCCAGATCGGCATCGTCGTCGACACCGTCTCGGAAGTACTGAACATCCCGGCCGGCGACATCGAACCGGCGCCGGAGTTCGGCATGGACGTCGATACGCGCTTCCTGCTGGGCCTCGCCAAGACCGACGGCCGCGTACGTCTGCTGCTCGATATCGAATGTGTGCTGTCCACGGCCGACGTCGCCGGGCTCGCGCCCGCCGCGACGGAAGCCGCCGCCTAGTCGCCCAAGCGCCGCGCCCCCGCGCGACGCATTCCTCCGCCCGCTACGCGCTGGCGGGCCATCCCTTCTCGGAAGATCCGCGTTCACGGAGACGGTCATGTTCAAGAATCTGAAGATCGGAACGAAGCTCATCGGTGGGTTTCTGGCCGTCGCCCTGTTGACCGCCATCGTCGGCGCCATCGGGCTCTGGTCGATGAGCCGCATCTGGACGGACACCGACCAGATCGCCAACCATCAGGTGCCGGCGCTCACCGCCGTTGGCGATATCGACGCCGGTATCACGGACCTCAATCGTATCGAGCTGGCGATCTTGAGCGCCCGGGAGGCCAAGCAGGCCACGGAAATCGCCACGCTCCAGCAGCGGTACACCACCGCCCTCGCGAAGGAGATCACCGAGCCCTGGGCCAGGTACGAGGCGTTCCCGCGCACCCCCAAGGAAGACTCGCTCTGGCAGGCGTTCAAGCAGAGCTATGGTGCCTTCAAAACGCACCTCGACACGGCCCTGCCCGTGCTCGTGGGCGGCGACATCCAGCACGGCAATGCGCTCACCACCCAGGGCCGCACCCTCTTCGAGGCCGCCAAGGTGGACGTTCAGCAGCTCGGCGCATTGCAGGATACGTATTCTGCCCAGGATGCGGCGGCGGCCGAGAGCACGAACCACAGCGCCCGCATTGAGCTCCTCGTATGTGTCGGCTTGGCCTTCCTCCTTGCCCTCGGCCTCGGCTTGCTGATCACGCGCGCCATTACCAAGCCGCTGCTCGAGGTCGTGGCCCGCACGGAGCAGCTCCGCACCGAAGCCATCGCCACCCTCGGCGCCGCCGCTCAGGCCATCGCCGCCGGCGAGTTCGACCACAGCGTCACCATCGCCATCCAGCCGCTCGAGATCCGCACCAACGACGAGATCGGCGACCTCGGGAACACCTGCAACCAGATCATCGAGCAGTCCAAGACCACGGTGGCCGCCTTCGAGCAGGCGCGCCGCACCCTCAAGGACGTCATGGCCGACGCCGTCGCGCTCAACACGGCGGCCGTCGCCGGGCGCCTCGACGAACGCGCCGACGCCGCCAAGTACGCGGGCGGCTACCGCGCGCTCGCCGGCGGCTTGAATCAGATCATGGAGACCATCGCCACCAGCATCAACGCCGTCAGCACCGTGCTCGACCGCGCCGCCAACCGCGATCTGACCGCCCGCGTCACCGGCGACTTCAAGGGCGCCTTCGGGCAGTTGCAGAACACGGCGAACACCACGATCGAGAACCTCGACCAGGCCCTCTCCGAAGTCTCGGTCGCCAGTGAGCAGGTGGCCGCGGCCTCCGACCAGATCAGCGCCGGCGGCCAGGCGTTGGCCCAGGGCGCGTCGGAACAGGCCAGCGCCATCGAGGAAGTGTCGTCGAGCCTGCAGGAGATGGCCTCGATGGCCAAGCAGAGCGCCGGCAACGCCAAGGAAGCCCGTGGTCTGTCCATCGGCGCCAGGGAAGGCACGCAGACCGGCGTCGACCACGTCAAACGACTCGGCGTCGCCATGGACAAGATCAAGGCCTCGTCCGATGCCACCGCCAAGATCGTCAAGACGATCGACGAGATCGCCTTCCAGACCAACCTCCTTGCGCTCAACGCCGCCGTCGAAGCGGCCCGCGCCGGCGACGCCGGCAAGGGATTCGCGGTCGTCGCCGAGGAAGTCCGCAGCCTCGCCATGCGCTCGGCCGAAGCCGCCAAGAACACCGCGTCGCTCATCGAGGAATCGGTGCGCAACGCCGAGCAAGGCGTGTCGGTGAGCGTTGAGGTCGGCAAGAGCCTCGCCGATATCGAGCAACGCGTGACCAAGGTGGCCGAGGTCATGGCCGAGGTCACCGCGGCCAGCGAGCAGCAGACGCAGGGCATCGCGCAGATCAACACGGCGGTCGACCAGATGAACAGTGTTACCCAGCAGGTGGCCGCCAACTCCGAGGAATCCGCGTCGTCGTCCGAGGAGCTGTCCAGCCAGGCCGACCGCATGCGCGCCATGGTCACCGAGTTCCAGCTGTCCGCGGTCTCGGCGAGCGCCGGTACGCGCCGGCCCGCCGCCGCGGCAGTTCCCCGCGCCACCGCCACGCCGGCATCGAAGCGCGAGGCCAAACGCGACGCCAAGCGCCCGGCCGCCGCGCCCAAGGCGGCCGCCCGCCGACCCGCGCTCGCCGGCCGCCTCAGCGCCACCGACGCCGAATCTCTGTTGCCGATGCACGACGATGGCGATGATGATGTCCTCAACGAGTTCTGATGCCGTGCGCCGTCAGCCCCCCGATCACGGGGGGCCGGCGGCCACCGGTGCCTCGGCGCTGGCCGGCGCACCCCTCGGTGACGCGCACTTTGACGTCATTTGTAAATTGGTATACCGCGTGGCGGGCATCAACCTGACCCGCGGCAAGGAAGGACTCGTCCGGTCCCGGCTCGCCCCGCGCCTGCGCGCGCTGGGCCTCGACGACTTCGACGCGTACCTCCACTACCTCGACCGCGACGTCTCCGGCGCCGAACTCGTGCAGCTCGTCGACGTCATCACCACCAATAAGACGAGCTTCTTCCGCGAACCCGAGCACTTCGACCTCCTGCAGCGCGTGGTCCTGCCGCAGCTGGCCGCGCGCGGCGGCACCGCACGCTTCTGGAGCGCCGGCTGCTCGTCCGGCGAGGAGCCGTATACCATCGCCATCGTGGCCCGCGAACTGCTCGGCGGCTCGACGGCCGACCCCCGCATTCTCGCCACCGACGTCTCCACGCGCATCATGCGCCGCGCGCGTGAGGGCGTGTACGACGACCGGGAATTGGCCGGCGTCCCACCGGCCATCTTGCGCCGCCACTTCGTCAAGCATCCGGCCGTGCCCGGCGCGCAGCGCGTGGTGGACGAGACCCGCGCGACCGTCCGGTTTGCGCGGCTCAATCTGATGCACGACTGGCCCATGCGCGGCCCGTTCGACGCCATCTTCTGCCGCAACGTGATGATCTACTTCGACCGCCCGACCCAACAACGGCTCGTCAACCGGTTCGCCGCCCTGCTCGCGCCCGGCGGCTATCTGTTCGTCGGCCAGTCCGAAAGCCTCACCGCGCTGACCCATGATCTGCAATACGTGCAGCCGGCGGTCTACCGGACTCCGGCATGAGCGCCGTCGCCACGCGCCATATCGTGGGTGTCGGCGACATGCTCGTCTCGGCGGAGCCCGAGGCCGAATTGATCACCTACGCGCTCGGAAGCTGCCTCGGCATCATCGTCCACGATCCCGCCGCGGGCGTCGCCGGACTGTTGCACACCATGCTGCCGGAGTCGTCCATCGATCCTGACGACGGGTGGCGCCAGCCCGCTCGATATGTCGACACCGGCGTGCCGGCGCTGTTTCGCGAGTGCTACCGCCACGGGGCCCGCAAGGAGCGGATGACGGTCAAGGTGGCCGGCGGCGCGTCCGCCGGTGCCACGCCGGAGGCCGACCACTTCAAGATCGGCAAACGTAACCTCGTGGCGCTGCGGCGCCTGCTATGGAAGAACGGCGTCCTCATCGCGGCCGAAGACGTGGGCGGGTGTCAGACGGCGCGCACCGTCTCCGTCCACGTCGCCACCGGCGAAGTGATCCTTCGCCTCAACGGCACCCACCGCTCCCTCTGATCCATCGAGACCCGCCATGCCCATCAACGTCCTGCTGGTCGACGACAGCGCGGTCATGCGCAAGATGATCGCCCGCACCCTGCGGTTGAGCGGCGTTCCCCTGGGCGATGTCGTCCCCTGCGCCGACGGCCGCCAGGCCCTCGAGGTGGTCCGGCAGCGCCCCATGGACCTCGCGCTCGTCGATATCAACATGCCGGTCATGGATGGAGAACAGTTGCTCGATCACCTCCGTGACGATCCACGCACCGCGGCCATGCCGGTCATCATCGTATCCACGGAGAGCAGCCCGGTCCGCGTGCAGCGACTGCGCGACAAGGGCGCCTACTTCGTGCACAAACCGTTCACTCCCGAGATGCTTCGGGACACCATCCACGCCCTGCCCGGACTTGCCAATGCCTGCCACGTATGCGACCCCGTTGCGGCGGGTGGTGACTGCGACTTTTGAGGACCTCGCGCTCCTGCTCTCCGAGGATCGCGAGGGCGGCGACGCCGATCCGGCCCCGCTCGCGTACGCCGTGCGCGTGGCCTTTACCGGGCCTCGGTGTGGATTCGTCGACCTGCGGGCCTCGACCGGCGTCCTCGCCGCCGCCGCGCGCAACATGCTCGCCGAAGCGCAGCCCGCCCCGGACCTCCACCTCGACGCCCTGGGCGAAATCGCCAACGTCATCTGCGGCAACCTGATGCCGGAGTTGGGGGATCCCCGCGACATCTATCGCCTCGACGCGCCCGTGGCCGTGCCCCTCACCACGGCGCCCGAGGCCGATGCCGCGTTCGATCTGCCCGTCGAAGAGGGCCGCGTCGAGGTGCGGCTCGTGCTCACACCCGCCTCCTGAGCCCCCGGTCATGATTCGCGTCCTGATCGTCGACGACTCCGCCCTGGTCCGCAATGTCCTGTCGGAGGAACTGGGCCGCTTCGCCGACATCGAGGTGGTCGGCACCGCCAGCGATCCCTTCGTCGCCCGGGACCGCATCCTCGAACTCGAACCCGACGTCCTCACGCTCGACGTCGAGATGCCGCGCATGGACGGGCTCTCCTTCCTGGAACGCCTCATGCGCTACCGGCCGATGCCGGTGATCATCGTCAGTTCCCTCACCCCGGAACACAGCGAGGCCGCGCTCCGTGCGCTCGAACTCGGCGCCATCGAGGTCGTGTCCAAGCCCGGCTCCGCGTATTCCGTGCCCGAGGTGGGACAGCGGCTCGTCCACGCCATTCGCGCCGCCGCGGCCGCCCGCATGCAGTGCGTGGGCGTGCATGCCGCGCCCCCCGCACCCCTCGCGCCGAGCGCCGCGGCGCTCACCCGCCTCAAGACGACCAATCGCATTCTCGCCATCGGGGCGTCCACCGGCGGCACCAAGGCCATCGAGGCCGTGCTCCAGGCGTTGCCGCCCACCACGCCGGGCACCGTCATCGTGCAACACATGCCGGCCGGCTTCACGCGATCGTTCGCGCAGCGGCTCGATTCCCTCTGTGGCATGGAGGTGCGGGAGGCCGAGGACGGAGACCTCGTCACGTCCGGCCTCGCGCTCATCGCACCCGGCAATCTCCACATGATCGTGCAGCGCAGCGGCGCCCAGATTCTCGTGCGCCTCAAGGACGGCCCCAAGGTCCACCACCAACGTCCGGCGGTCGACATCCTCTTCCAGTCGGTCGCCCGCTCGACGGGCCGCAACGCGGTGGGCGTCATCCTCACCGGCATGGGCGCCGACGGCGCGAAAGGCATGCGCGCGATGTTCGACGCCGGCGCCCACACGATC
>Ga0307375_10000616_pt1 | contig 43196 bp, 32 predicted proteins | sample TR1MG_FD_202531 | JGI IMG/M metagenome (GOLD analysis project Ga0307375, IMG submission 202531) | Soil microbial communities from Risofladan, Vaasa, Finland - TR-1 | ecosystem: Environmental > Terrestrial > Soil > Coastal area > Acid sulfate soil | place: Finland: Risofladan, Vaasa | collected...
AGGCCAACCTGGAGAAGGCGAAAGCTGCCGAAGTGCAGGCGAAGCAGGACTATGACCGCACGGTGAGCCTGACAAAAGCCGGCGTGATGAGCCAGCAACAACTGGACGCAGCCAAGGCGACCTATGACTCGGCGGTGGCACAGGTGAACGCGATGGCGGCCACGGTAACGCAGGCGCAGGCCCAGATCTCACAGAGCCAGGCAGCGCTGGATGTGGCAAACACAAATCTGGCACACACCTATATTTATGCGCCAATCGACGGTACGGTGATCGCCAGAAGCGTGGATGTGGGCCAGACGGTGGCTGCTTCGCTACAGGCTCCGACGCTGTTCACGATTGCGCAGGACCTGACGAAGATGCAGGTGTATACGAACACGGACGAGTCGGACGTGGGGATGATCCGTCCGGGCCAGAAAGTTGAGTTCACGGTGGACGCGTTCCCGAAAGACAAGTTCTATGGTGAAGTGGTGCAGATCCGGTTGAACGCGACGGTGATCCAGAACGTGGTGACGTATAACACGGTGATCGAGTTCGACAACGTCGGAATGAAGCTGTTTCCGGGGATGACGGCGTATGTGAATATCCCGGTGGCCGAAGCCCATAACGTAATGAAAGTTCCGGACGGAGCACTGCGGTTCAAGCCTGACCTGACGCCGCAGCAGTTGACGGCAACGCTGGCGAAGTACGGTATTTCGCAGGGACAGGGCCGTGGAGCGGGCGCGGGCACAGGCCAGGGCGCGGGCCAAGGCGCTGCGCCGGCTGCGACTGGCGGAGCGGCGGCTGAAGGCAGCCAGAACGCAGCGATGCGTAATGGCGGACAGCGTGGACAAGGCGCAACGAACGGCGAGGGCGGAGCGCAAATTGGCGCACGGCGCAAAACCGGCAACCAATCGGTAATCGAGCCGGCGATAGAGGATCCGAAGAGCCTGCCGCCACCGCGCTTGGATCAGAAGCAGCAGATTGCGACGGTGTGGAAGCTGATGCCAGACAACAAGACGCTGGAGCCGGTGCAGGTGAAGCTGGGCATCACGGACCACACGATGACGCAGGTGGTGGAAGTGATGAAAGGCACGCTGAATAACGGGGACAAACTGGTGATCGGCGAAAGCAAGGGTAGTACGCTTGCGGCCCGGCCGGGTAGTCCGATGGGCGGCGTAAGGCACTAGCCGACGGGAACAAGGAAGCCGGCCTTCAGAGGCGGTCCCGGAGGGATTCTCCGCAGAGGAGATAAGAACCGGGGCCGCTTCCCTCCCGCAGGAACAACAGAGAAAAGACAAAGGCAGCGGCCAGATGGAAATCATGACGAAAGAACAAACGGCGGCACCCTCGGCAGAGAAATCGGAGTACGTGATCCGAGTAGAGGACGTGCACAAGTACTACCAGCTGGGCGAGACGCAGGTACACGCGTTGCGCGGCGTGTCCGTGGCGATAAGGCGCGGAGAGTTCGTGGCGATCATGGGCGCGAGCGGCAGCGGAAAATCGACATTCATGAATATGCTGGGCTGCCTGGACAAGCCGTCAAGCGGACACTATTTCCTGGAAGGGACGGACGTCTCAAAACTGACGAAGCAGGACCTCGCGCGGATCAGGAACCACCAGATCGGATTCGTCTTCCAGGGATTCAACCTGCTGGCGCGGACGACGGCACTGGAAAACACGGAGCTGCCGACACTGTATGCGCGCATCAGCAAGGAAGAGCGGCATCAGCGCGCGTCGGAGGCGTTGACACTGGTGGGACTGGGCGACCGGATCCACCACTACCCTTCGCAACTCTCAGGCGGACAACAACAGAGAGTGGCGATTGCACGGGCACTGGTAAACCGGCCGTCGATACTGCTGGCGGACGAACCGACGGGAAACCTGGACAGCCGAACATCAGTGGAAATCATGGACATCTTCCAGACACTGAACAATGAAAAAGGATTGACGATCGTGCTGGTGACGCACGAACCGGACATTGCACGCTTTGCAAAACGCAATATCGTGTTCCGCGACGGAAAGATCCGGAAAGACGAAACGGTGGACGGGCGTCCACTGGCGCATGAAGTTCTGAGGACGATGCCGGCAGTGGACGTGGACGACTAGGGGAAAAGCGCGGAAGCGGCGGGAATGACCGAGGAAGCGAGTAAGACATGGATCTAGTATCAATACTTCGAATCGCGATGCGGGCACTGGCGCGGAACAAGATGCGCTCAAGCCTGACGATGCTGGGCATCATCATCGGCGTGGGCGCGGTTATCGCGACAGTGGGCCTGGGACAGGGAGCGCGGCAGGCAGTGCAGAACCAGATTGCCGCAATGGGATCGAACATACTGTTTGTCGGTTCGGGATCGGTGAACCGCGGCGGACAGCGGACGGGATTCGGCGGGACGAAAACGCTGGTGATGGGAGACCTGGACGCGATCCTGCGAGAGATTCCGCTGGTAGGGGCAGGCGCCCCGATGAGCAGCACGTCCGCGTCACTGGTATATGAGAACCAGAACTGGTCGACGCGCGTGAACGGCACGACGCCATCGTACTTCGATGTGCGCGTGTGGGCGGTGCAGCGAGGGACAGTGTTTTCGCAGGGCGACGTGGAACAGGCGGCGAACGTAATCGTGCTGGGAACGACGGTGGTGAAGAACCTGTTTGGCGACACGGACCCAATCGGTAAAACGATCCGGGTGAGCAACCTGCCATTTCGCGTGGTGGGGGTGCTGGTATCGAGAGGGTACTCGTCGGGCGGCATGGGAGGCGATCAGGACGACACGGCGTTCGTCCCGGTGACGACGCTGCTGAAGAAGATGACGGGGCAGACATGGCTGAACGGCATTATTCTTTCGGCGGTATCGAAGGACGCGAGCTTTGCGGCGCAACCACAGATCACGGCGCTGCTGCGGGACCGGCACAGAATCCGCCCAGGCATGGATGACGACTTCTTCGTGCGCAACATGGCGGATTTCGCGGAGTTACAGGACCAGTCAAGCAAGACGATGACGTACCTGCTGGCGTCGGTGGCGAGCGTGTCGCTGCTGGTGGGCGGGATAGGAATCATGAACATCATGCTGGTGTCGGTGACGGAGCGAACGCGTGAAATCGGCATACGCATGGCAATCGGCGCGACGGAAGACGACGTGCAGACCCAGTTCCTGATCGAGGCGGTGGTGCTGAGCCTGACTGGAGGGTTCATAGGCATTGCGCTCGGGGTAGGAATCTCGTTCCTGATTACGAACCTGCTGGGATGGGCAGTGCTGGTGTCGTCGTGGGCAATCGGGACGGCGGTGCTGTTCTCGATGGCGGTGGGCGTGTTCTTCGGATACTACCCGGCGCGGAAGGCAGCGCGGTTGGACCCGATTGAGGCATTGCGTTACGAATAACCGGTAGATCGGAAGAATTTACGCATCACGAAAGGGCCTGAACCGTTGAAACGGTCTGGGCCCGATCTATTTGACGTAAATTTCTCAGTACTTATGCGGACTCCGCAGTAGAATCTTATCCGCTTTCTAATTGACACAAATGTGTCGACAAAACGATACTTCTCTCGCGCCGAGTCCCCCCTCATAAATGCGCAGAATTGCAGCCAGAGGACCTACCAGATGCTTCGAACTTCGTCGTATCTCCGCCCGTGGCATTTCCTGATTCTGTTTCTTACGATCAGCACACTCGCCTTAGCCCAGGGAACGTCAACAAATCCCATCACGAACAAACAAGAGGATGCGGATCAACCGTTGGCGCGCGAGCAGTGGTTCCGCGATGGCCGGATCATTCCGGGCGTCAATTCGGCGGTGATGCTGCAGAAGGCATACGCGACGAAGATGGCTGAGCGCTCGGCCCGAGCGGCGGCGCAACAGCAATTGATGAGCAACCAGGAGAGCGGGGCCACGGTGATCGTGGGCGGACCGTCGACGACATGGACGCCGATGGGGCCCGCGCCGATTCTGCAGGACAGCTACCAGTCGCAGGATTATGGGCCGGTGACGGGCAGAGCGACAGCGGTGGCGATTGATCCTGCGGACTCCTCGGGCAACACCGTGCTGATTGGCGGGGCCTACGGCGGAGTGTGGAAGTCGACGAACGCGGCGGCGACCGATCCGACGACGGTGACGTGGACGCCGCTCCTGGATAACCAGGCGACACTGGCAGTGGGCGCGATCGTCTACAAGCCAGACAACGATCACGTGATCCTGGTGGGGACGGGCGAAGCGAAAAACGCCGTGGACTCCTACTACGGTCTTGGAATATTGCGCTCGACGGACGGGGGCACGACGTGGACGCTGATCCAGACGGCAAATAGCGGGGCGATCAACTTTGGCGGCGTGGGTTTCGCACGCATGGCATTCAGCACGGACAACACGAATGTCGTGGTGGCGGCAACGGCTTCGACGCCGCTGGGACGCAACACGGGACTGTTCACGAGTACGTCGGTGAGCGGGCTGTTCTATTCGACCGATGCGGGCGCGACGTGGAACACGGTGACGATGACGGACCCGGGCGGGGCCACGACGTCGGCAGCAGCAGCCAGTTCGGTGATCTACAACCCGCAGGAGCACAAGTTCTTTGCGGCAGTACGATTCCACGGGATTTACTCGTCGTCTGACGGTATCAACTGGACAAAGACGACGGGATCGATGACGAACGGAACGGTGACGATCGATCAAACTTCTTGTCCGGCGGTGGCGAACCCCAATACGTGTTCCTTCTACCGGGCGGAGTTGGCGGTGCGTCCGGACCGGGACGAGATGTATGCGTGGGTGGTGAACCCATTTGCGACGCAGGGCGAAACAGACCCGCACAACAATATCGGCATCTTCAAGTCGACGGATGGCGGAGCGACGTGGACAGCGCTGACGATGACCGGGATCAATAATTGCGGCACGGACATTTCTGGGTGCGGGGCGGCACAGGGTTACTACAACCTGACGATCCTGGCGGTGCCGAACCCGTCGAATAGCCAATTCACGGATTTGTACGCCGGGGCGGTCAACATCTTTAAGTGCACGATGGACCCGAGCACACCGGCGAACGCAACTTGCGGCGGGGCGGCGGAACCCTACGAGTGGATGAACGTGACGCACGTCTATGGGTGCACGCCGACGGGGGAGCTGTCGATGGTACACCCGGACCAGCACCACATGGCGTATGTCCCGGGACATCCGAACATCATCTACTTCATGAACGACGGCGGCGCGTACCGGACACTGAATTCGAACCTGATCAACACGGGAGTATGTCCGGCGAACATTGCGACCCCACCGCTGCTGCCCTTCGACGACCTGAATACGCACATGGGCTCGATGACGCAGTTTGTGTGGGCGACGCCGCATCCGACGGACCCGACGGCCGTCATCGGAGGAAGCCAGGATAACGGGACATCGGCGACAGGAGCTTCCGTTCCGGGAGCGACGGGTGTGGGCTGGATGCCGATCCACGGCGGCGACGGCGGCTATAACTGGGTGCGTCCAGACAGCACGAGCGACTGGATCGTGAGCACGACCGGGGTCAATATCTACAAGTGTACAGGCGGATTCAGCTGTAACCGCGGAACGTGGACGAAGTGGGTGAGCCAGGCCGACGTGGGCAACGATGATTCGGCGTTCTACACGCCCTACATGCTGGATCCGCAGGACTCGACGAAGATGATCGTGGGAACGTGCCGAGTGTGGCGCGGAGGGACGGTGAGTACGTGGGGCGGTGCGGCGATCTCCCAGCTGTTTACGTCGAGCGGAGACACGACATGCAACAGCGATAACGACCCGGAGATCTACGCGCTGGCAATGGGCGGGCCGAAGGTAAGTACGGGATCGCAAGTGATATGGGCGGGGCTGGACAACGGCAAGATCTACATGACGTTGAATGCCGACGCGGCAACACCGACGTGGACGAATGTGACACCGCCGAGCAACCTGAATCCGGGCACGGCGCCGGGTGGTTTTGCGTTCCGCATTTCGAGCATCGCGCTGGACCCCTCAGACCTGACGGGAAAGACAGCGTACGCGACGGTGATGGGCTTCAAGGTAAATCACGTCCTGAAGACGACCGATGGCGGCGCGTCGTGGACGGGAATTGCGCCGGTGGGAGTGGCGAGCGGACTGCCGGACGCTCCGGCGGATTCGGTGGTGCTGGATCCGGATGACCCGACGGTTGTGTACGTGGGCACGGACGTGGGCGTGTTCGTGACGCATGACAACGGCGCGACTTGGGCCGAAGTGGGACCGACAACGCCGACACCGGGCGGAGTGGGATTCCTGCCGAACGCCGTGGTGACGCACGTGGCGATTTCAGAAGCCGGCGGAAAGCGGCTGCTGATTGCCGGAACGTATGGCCGCGGCGTGTGGAAGGCAGACCTGACGCCGAGCGGTCCGCTGGCTGGACTGAGCGCAACCGCACTGACGTTCAGCACGCAACTCACAAACACGACCAGTGCGGCACAGGCAGTGACGCTGAAGAACGACGGCACATCAAGCCTGACGGTAACAGGGGTGAGTTTTACGGGCGCGCAGGCGAGCGCGTTTGCACAGACCAACACGTGCGCAGCACTTCCCTTCACGCTGACGGTGGGCTCGAGTTGTACGTACTCGGTCACATTTGCGCCGACTACGGCAGGAACATTTACGGCGGGATTGCAGTTTACGGACAACGCAGCGGATAGTCCGCAGACGGTTAACCTGACGGGCACGGCGGTGACGTCGTTCATCACGGCGTCGCCAACCAGCGTGAACTTTGGGAACGTGGTCCAAGGCACCACCAGCGGGTTGCAGGAAGTGGTGCTTTCCAACAGCGGCTCGAACGCCGTGACGATCAGCGGAATCTCGATTACAGGAACGAACACTGCGGATTTCGCACAAACAAACGGCTGCAGCGGTAGCGTTGTTGCCGGAGGATCCTGCGTGATCAGGTTGACGTTCACACCTTCGACGACGTCGACCGAAAGCGCAACGCTGACCGTAACCTATGGCGGCGGCAGCGCGGCGAGCGTGGTGAGTCTGGCAGGTACGGGAACCACTCCGGCACCAAACACGTCCGTCAGCCCGCATCAGTTGGGATTCACTTCCCAAGCAATAGGTCTGACAAGTGCTCCGCAGAACATAGCCATCACGAACAACGGCACGGCGGACCTAAATGTGTCGGCACTTACGCTATCCGGAACGAACAGCACACAATTTGCGCTGACAACCGGAACGTGCGGGGCGACACCCTTTACGCTGACTCCGACACAGATATGCACTGTCGGAGTCACGTTTACTCCCAATGCAGCGGGAGACTTCAGTGCGACATTTACGGTAACGGACAACGCCCCCACCGGATACCACACCGCTTCGCTAAGCGGGACTGGAGCGACGCCAGCGAGCCTGAGTGCCTCGCCAACATCTCTGAGCTTCTCCACTCCGCTTACGACCCCACTTGCGAAACAGGTCACCATCACCAACACGGGCGGTGTCTCTACCTTCATGGGGACCATAGACTTTACGGGTACGAACGCCTCCTTGTTCACGCAGACGAGCAATTGCAGCCTCGTATTGGGCGCCGGCGCCAGTTGCACGGTGACGGTGTTGTTCACGCCAACCGCCGTAATCTCCAACGCCTCGGCGACGCTCACGGTGAACAGCACGGCGAGTTCGTACACACCTGCAAGCTCGACAAGCGTGGCGCTGACAGGCACGGCGACGAACGCGGCAACCGTGTCGCCGACGAGCCTGACGTTCAGCGGGACGCTAGTGGGTGTTACGTCGAGTTCGCAGGCGGTCACACTGACGAATAACGCGTCGGCGGCAATCACGATCTCGGGGATCAGCAGCGACAACCCGGTATTCACACAAACGAACACCTGTGGAACTTCGGTGGCGGCGAACGGCACGTGCACGATTAACGTGTCGTTCAAGCCGACGGCAACGGGCTCGGCAACGGGAACGCTGACGGTGAACACGAACGCCGGCAATCCGACGGTGGCACTGAGCGGAACCGGGGAGGATTACAGCGCGCCCACGGTGGACTCCAGCAATACGAGCAAGACGGTGACGGCTGGAAGTTCGGCAACCTATAACTTCACGGTGGCACCGGTCGGGTCGAGCACATCGGGCACAATCAGCTTCGCGTGCAGTGGGCTGCCATCACTGGCGAGCTGTTCGTTCTCACCCGCGTCGGTTGCAAATATCAGTTCGTCGCAAGCGGTCACGATGACGATTACGACGACGGCGCCGGGAGCAAACGCAGCGGCAGGAGGAAGCACACTCCTGATGATGTGGCTGGTGCTGCCAGGCATGGCCCTGATGATTCCTTCCAAGGACAAGCGCGGACGGCGGGCGAAAGTGTTGGTGATGCTGATGCTGGCGGTGGGAATCGCAACCGTGCTGGCAATGGCAGCATGCGGCGGTGGCGGCGGATCAAGTACGCCACCTCCAAGCCCGGGAACGCCGAAAGGGACGTATACGGTGACGATCAGCGCAACTTCAGGGAGCGTGACGCACTCGACGAACGTGACGCTGGTTGTGCAGTAAAAGAACGGGTAGTGAAGTGGCCACGTCTTCGGGCGTGGCCATTTTTTCATAAAAGAGATTTTATAGAAAAGTTCCGCAGAAAAGATTGCGCATGAGACCGTGAACGTGATGTGATTCCAACTCAGTCATTGATACCCGGGATCACACTTCATGTCCATGACAACTTCTCCCGTGACAAGTTCTTCTCCACTCACACGCAGCCAGCAATGGCACGCGGTAATGGCCGGCTTTATGGGCTGGACGATGGACGCGTTCGACTTCTTCGTCATCGTGTTCATGATGGACCAGCTGGCGGCGAACTTCCACGTTTCGAAAGCCGAGATCATCTCCACCATCGTGTACACGCTGGCAATGAGGCCGGTGGGGGCGCTGCTGTTCGGAGTGCTGGCGGACCGGTACGGACGACGCGGGCCGCTGATGGCAAACGTGATCTTCTTCTCGGTGGTGGAGCTGCTGTGCGGCTTCGCGCCGAATTTCGCGGTGTTCGTGGTGCTGCGGACGGTGTACGGGATCGGCATGGGCGGCGAGTGGGGAGTGGGTGCGTCGCTGGCGATGGAGTCTGCGCCCAGGAAATGGCGGGGCGTTCTCTCGGGCGTGCTGCAAAGCGGATATTCGGTGGGGTATTTGCTGGCAGCAATAGCCGCGCGATACGTGCTTCCGGTGTGGGGATGGCGCCCGATGTTCTGGCTGGGCGGCATTCCGGCGCTACTGGCGTTCTACATACGCTGGCACGTGAAGGAATCGGAGGCGTGGCGACAGGATCGCGTGGGCAGCGTGGGAAAGATCATGAAGGTGGTCTTCCAGAACTGGAAGTTGTTCGCCTACCTGGCGACAATGATGACCCTGATGATGTGTCTGTCGCATGGGACGCAGGACCTGTACCCGGATTTCCTTAAGTCGACGCACCATGTTGGTCCGGCGACACTGTCGCTGATTGTGGCGATGATGAACGTGGGAGCGGTGGTGGGAGCGATCCTGTTCGGATTCTGGTCGGAGAAAATCGGCCGACGAAAAGCACTGGTGGCGGCACTGCTGCTTTCACTGGTGACGATTCCGGCGTGGGCGTTCGGAGCGAAACTGCTGATCGTGGGAATAGCGGCGTTCGTCATACAGGTGGGCGTGCAGGGGGCGTGGGGCATCATTCCGGCGCACCTCAACGAACTTTCGCCGGGAGCAGTGCGAGGACTGATTCCTGGGCTGGCGTATCAACTGGGAATCCTGTTCGCAGCGCCTACGCCAAAGGTGGAGTACGCACTGCAAGCGCGATTCGGATACGGATGGGCGCTGGCGGGATTCGAGATTGCGACAATTGTATTGCTTACAGTAATAGTGATGCTGGGAAAAGAAGAGCACGGGAAAGAGTTTCTGCGTGTGTAGTGAAGGAAAGGATCACCACAGAGGTCACAGAGGAAAAGACGAAGAGAAGGCGGCAAATCGTATGGCCATACAGAATAGAGGCAATATAGAACGCCCGAACTGTGAGGGAGTCGCATGAAAGCCGCAGTGTTCACATCTCCGGGAAAGGTTGCGGATCGACCGTTGCGGATTGAGGAAGTCGCAAGTCCGGAGGCGGCCGCGGGTGAAGTGCTGCTGCGAGTGCGGGCGTGCGGAGTTTGCCGGACGGACCTGCACATTGTAGAAGGAGAATTGGCGGCACGGCGCAAACGGTTGATACCAGGACATCAGATCGTGGGCGAGATTGCCGGTGGAGCGACGCGGGAGTTCCCTCTCGGAACAAGAGTCGGCGTGTCGTGGATTGGCGGCACGGACGGCACGTGCTGGTATTGCAAAAACAATTTTGAAAACCTGTGCGACGCTCCGACGTTTACGGGCTATAGCGTGGATGGAGGATATGCGGAGTATGCGGTGGCACGGGCGGACTTTGTGTTTCCGCTGCCGGAGGCGCTGGACGATCTGGAGGCCGCGCCGTTGCTGTGCGCGGGGATCATCGGGTTCCGCAGCCTGCGCGTGGCAGGAGTGGAGCGGGGAGAGAGAGTCGGGCTGTTCGGGTTCGGCGCGTCGGCGCACTTGGCGATCGAGGTTCTGAAGGCGTGGGGATGCGAGGTGTACGTTTCGACGCGAGGCGCGTCGCATCGCAAACTGGCGGAATCGCTCGGAGCCAAATGGGTGGGATCGGAAACAGACAAGCCTCCGGTGGAACTCGACCGCGCGGTGACGTTCGCTCCGAGCGGAGACGTGGTGGTGGCGGCGCTCGGAAGTTTGCGCAAGGGTGGAGTGGTGGCAATCAACGCGATCCATCTCGATCGTGTGCCCGAATTTGACTATGACAGTCTGCTGTGGGGAGAGCGGCAGATCCGCAGCGTAGCGAACATGACTCGCGCGGATGCCAGAGACTTCCTGAAGATTGCAGCGGAAATTCGTCTACAGCCAAAGGTCACAACGTTCACGCTGGACGAGGCGAATGAAGCGTTGATGGCGATCAAGAATGACAAGATCGATGGGGCGGCAGTGATTGTGGTGGGAAGCTACTGAGCTACTAAGCTGCTGAGCTACTAAGCTTGGAACCCACATCTGCCAAATGCTGGCAGATATGAGGCACCGATCATGGATGAGGACATCAAAGGCGACATTTACTGCAAATCCCATGCAAGCAAAAGAGGCTTGCATGGGCCACCCTTGGACTACTCGAAAAATGAAAAGCCCTACCTTGTCGCGAACTGCGCGCGACAAGGGTAGGGCACGAGACAAAAATCAAAAACAAATCAATCCAGACCGTTACCAGATGCGTACGCGCTCGGCTGGAGTGAGGTACATGGTAGCGGCCGGTTTCACGTGAAACGCGGTGTACCAGGCGTCGATGTTACGCACGGTTGCGGCGCGATATTTGCCGGGGGCGTGCGGGTCGGTCATCACCTGCTGGCGGAGCGTGGCGTCACGAGCTTTCGACGCCCAGTTCTGCGCGAAGGCGATGAAGAACTGCTGATCGCCACTGTATCCGTCGACGACCGGGGCGGGTTTGCCCTTCAAGGAAGCACGATAGCCATCGAAGGCGGCGGAGATGCCGGCGACATCGGCGATGTTCTCGCCGAGCGTCTGCTGGCCGTTGACGGAGAGATCCGGGAACGGCTTGTAGGTGTCGTACTGAAGAGCGAGTTTGTGGGTGGCCGCTTCAAAGTGCGCGAAGTCAGCCTTGGTCCACCAGTTGCGCAGGCGTCCCTTGGAATCGAAGATGCTGCCAGAGGTATCGAACGAGTGGCTGATCTCGTGTCCAATGACCGAACCGATGGCGCCGTAGTTGGACGCGGCGGGAGCCTTGGGATCGAAGAACGGCGGTTGCAGGATGGCGGCCGGGAAGTTCAGGGCGTTCTGCAAAGGCAGGTTCACGGCGTTCACCGTCTGAGGAGTCATGGACCACTCATGACGATCGACGACGGTGCCGAGGCGCGCAACGTCCTGATGATAGGTGAAGAGACTGTCACGCCAGAGATTGCCGAAGAGGTCGTCGGGCTTGATCTCAAGACCGGAATAGCTGTGCCACTTCTCGGGGTATCCGATACCAACGTAGAGAACGTTCAATTTGGCCTTGGCTTCAGCCTTGGTCGTGGGATTCATCCATGTAAGCGCGTCGATGCGCTTGCGGAAAGACTCAATGATGTTGGCAACCATGGCCTGGGCCTCGGCCTTGGCTTCCGGCGAGAAATAACGCTTGGCGTAGATCTGACCGACGGCATCGCCGAGTACTCCGTTAACGACCATGACACCGCGCTGCCAGCGAGGACGCTGCTGCGGAGTGCCGGTAAGCGTCTGTCCGAAGAACGCGAAATTTTCGTCAGCGAAGGGCTTGGGAAGTACGCCGGCATACTCCGAGATGACGTGATAGGCGAGCCAGTCCTTCCAGGTGTCGAGCGGAACGGAGGCGACCAGAGCGGACTCGCCGGTGAAGGCGGTGGGCTGCCATACGGTGAAGCTGGCTTCCTTGGTGAGGCCGGCGCCACGGAAGAATTCCGCCCAATCAAGACCAGGGGCCTTGACGGCGAAATCGGATTGCTTCCAAGTGTTGTTCGCCTTCTGAACGTCTTCACTATCAGTGAAGCTGATTTGCTTTTCGGCTATGGCGTGTTCGAGGGCGATGATGCGCTCGGCACGAGCATCCGGATCGGAGAAGCCGGCAAGCTTGAGCAATGTGGCTACATAGACCTGATACTTGGCGCGGATGTCGCGCATGTGTTGACTGTCAGAGAGGTAATACTCGCGAGCAGGCAATACCAGGCCACCCTGCAAAAGGTAGGCGTTGTAGTGCTCGTAATCCTGAAAGCCGGGGGCGACCCACATGCCGAAGAGATTGCGGGTATGGAAATTGGTGTTGTTGAGGGGGTCGACGTCGGCACGGAGGCTTTCGCCTAGGGCAAGGGCCAACTGTTTCTTGTCAGTGATGGCGGCGATTTTCTTCAGTTGCGGCTCGATCGGAGAAATACCCCTGGCTTCAATTGCCTGCTCGTCCATGTAGGAGTTGTAGAGGTCGGCAATTTTGCGGTCGTTGGAGCCGGCAGAGGGATTGGACTTGGCTACGTCTTCAATGATGGAAACGGTACGCTTGTTGGCCAAGTCGGCGAGCGCGGTGAAGACTCCGATGGCGCCACGGTCGGCTGGAATCGTGGTGCGCTTCAACCAACCGCCATTGGCAAATGTGTAGAAGTCATCGCCCGGCTTGACGGAGGGATCCATGTTCTGAAGATTGATCCCATGCGTTGTTTGAGCCGGCGGATTCTGCGCGAACGCGGCCAGGCAGGAAAGAATTAAGACGCCGCATAAAACGGCGCGCGTGGACTTGAGAGTATGTCTCATAGACGCTCCAGAGCGTGTGCTTAGAACAGCGGGAACAAGGTTAGACGGCTTGGGACTCATAGGGATAGGACGAAATAGGATACAACATGCGGATCTGGACGAGGCACCTGGGTGCCATGAAAGAGTGTGCTAACGCCGGCGTCGCAAGAAAAAAACAAAATGGCGGTCAGGCCTTGGCGAAGTGGGATGGGGTGGGCGGAGTGGCGCCCGAAGCGGCAGCCTGCTGCTCGTCGCGGCGCTGCTGGCGCTTTTCCAGGACAACGGCGGTGATCATCATCGCCATGAGGACATTGAAGATGATGAAGGCAACTACGGCAATCACGAGAACCGGCATAAGGCACCTCGACACCAGCATTCTGTTCCCGAAGAGAACAGGGTTCGGTGATGGGAGTCACCGATGGATGTGAGGGGAAGAAAGACAAGTTTCGGAGGTTGCGGAAGTTTCAGAGGTTTCGAAAAACAAAGGATTAGCGCGGGAGGACGATGTAACGGAAGATGGCGACGTAATGGCAGAGGCTTCCGGCGAGGACGCAGATGTGCCAGAGAGAGTGGGCGTAGCGGCGAGACGAGGCAAAGAAGATGAGACCGCCAGTATAGAAGATGCCCCCGGCGGCAATCCAGGCTATGCCGTGCCAGGTGAGGGCGAGGAGAAGAGGGCGGACGCAGACGATGGCGATCCAGCCGAGCACGACATAGACGATGCTGGAAATGAGGCCGTCATGGGCGCGAACGACACTCTTGAATACGATGCCCGCGATGCCGGCAACCCAGACGATGGCGAGGACGGAAAGTCCAAGGGCGTTGCGCATGGCGACGAGCACGACAGGAGTGTAGGTTCCGGCAATGAGGAGATAGATGGCGGAGTGATCGAAAATGCGGAAGACTGCGCGGGCAGGAGTGGCGCTGAGGGCGTGATAAAGCGTGGAACTGAGATAAAGGAGCACCAGCGAGGCGCCATAGATGCTGCATCCGACGACATGCCAGACGGTGCCGTAAATGGCGGCGTAGACGAGAAGAACCGAGGCTCCCGCGACGCTGAGCAGCAGCCCGACGCCGTGGGTAATGCTATTGGCGATTTCTTCGCCAAGATGAAAGACCGTATCTGTTGCGGCGTGATCCATCGGCCTCGTCCGAGAACGGAGAAGTCCGCGCCCGGGATTGCACGGCGAGAAAAAACTAGCGAAGCTTGGCGAGCTGGGCCTCGAGATGCTCCAGTTCGCGGTTGAGCAATTCGTTGTAGCGCGGGTTGGCGCTGCGCTCAATCTGCTCGCGGATGCGGGCGCGATTCAGCTCCAAGGCCTGAATCTGGCGCATCGTTTTAGCTTTTTCAAGGGAAATACGTTCTTTGTCTTCCGCCGTGAGAGGTTTGGAGTCCTGACTTTGTTGCTCTTCCACTGATTTACTTTCCCAACCTTTGGCCATATAGCATGATTATACGAGCTTCCATGGGCAATTTGCGAGAGGCGCGAGCGTGGTGGCAAAGATTGTCTCCCAACATGGAGAAAATCGGACCTTTCAACAAGGGCCGGAAGACGCGATGAATTGCTTAACTGGCGGTAGTGCGCAGGCGGGAGGAGTCACGGTTAACGTCGTGGATGTCAGTACAGGTACCGACCCAGCGAGAGACATTGCCATCGACATCGTGAATGGGGAGAGCACGAATCTTAAACCACCGGTAAGTGCCATCAAAGCGGCGCATGCGACAGTCGCAGTCGTAGATGCGGCTGGCCTCTATGGCGTTATCCCAACGCTGGCAGACGAGGTCGCGATCGTCGCTATGGATGGCGTTGAGCCATTTGTAACCGACCTGCTTGAATTCCGGAATGCCGGTGTAATCGCGCCACTGCGCGCTGATGTAATCACAGGCGCCATCAGGCCGGCAGGTGAAGACGAGATTAGGGAGGGACTCGGCAAGGGTGCGCCAGCGCAACTCGCTCAAGGCCAGCTCCTGCTGGACACTGCGGAGACGACGAGCCTCGTTGCTGGCGAGATCCAGAGCGTTGCGGCGGGAAATACTGGCGCCGCTGAGAAATAACGCGACGGTGAAAAATACGGCGAGAAGAATCCAGCCCTCTGGTTCCGGATTGAGACTCCCACGTGGAGAGACAAAAAAATAAGTAATGAGCAGGATAGAGGTGACAGTGGCGGTGATACCTGCGGCGCGGCCGAAGAACCAACTGCTGAAGGCAATAGCCAGGTAGAAGAATCCGAGCTCCGTGGGCCTCATGTGGGGCCAAAGCGTGTAGGTGGCGAGAAAGCCCGCCAACACGAGAAGCAATGCCGCAACTTGACCACGGAGATGATTTTTCATCAACCCAAACCAGTAAATCAGAGCGTCAGGCTAGCACGAGTGTAAGCACAAAGACATGATACGAATGGGCCAAACGCCAGTAAATTCAAGCCATATACACCAAAGGAGGCATCAGCCTACCCGAAATGGGACGTCTCGTATTTTTACCGTGAAAATACGGGCAGTGGGAAGTGAACTTGCAGCGGGAGCGATGAATTCACCGGCGGTGATTGGACAGCGGTGAGGCTAAAAAGTCATATTGCCCTGTGAAATGCAGTAGCACGGAAGAGGGGTACTCACGAAAGGAGAGGCCGCCAGCAAAGGCGACATCTCCTGACGTTCAATCTATTTTCTCAAAACGCTCGCGAGGATTGTGACAAACAGGACAACGGTCGAAGTCGTTCTTCTCGGTAGTGAAACCGCAGACGCTGCACACGAGGAAGACAGTCTTCTGCTTCATGGCATCAAGATTCTGAAGAGCTTCCGTATAAAGGCGAGCGTGCTCGGCCTCGGCTTCAAGGGCGAATTCAAAGGTACGCATGGCCGAAGCGTTCTTCTCTTCTTCGGCGATCTTGAGGAACTCCGGATACATAATGTCGCGCTCGTAGACTTCGCCCTCGATGGCGGTCTCGAGGTTCTCGCGGGTGGAACGAATGATGGGTGTCTCGATGACTGCCTCAGGCGTGGCGCCCAATTTGCGGATGACCTGGGCGTGATTTGCGGCGTGAATCTGCTCGGCGCGGGCGGCAGCACGAAAGAGACTCCCTACACGGAGGTAGCCGTCCTCGTCAGCGCGAATGGCAAAGGCGAGATAACGAACATGGGCATTGCTCTCGCCGTTGTAGGCGGCCTGAAGATTCGCCAAGGTCCTGTTCGCAACGGTGACGCCAGAAACATTCTTCATAATCGCTCCTCCTCCTCGTCCAAACGGGAAAATTGTATGGCAACGGAGAAGGCAACGCTGTGACGGCTGACCCTGAACAGTGGTGACGAGGCAATCCATGAGAATGCCAAAAGTGCGACCGTGGGCGCCATGCCAACTGACAGGCCGCACGAAAGCCGGATGCCTGGAAATAGCCGCACCTGCGGAGGATTTACAGGGCCGCGACGCCGCGCTCCTGATTGCGAATACGAATGGCTTCCTCGACCTTGTAGAGGAAGATTTTGCCGTCGCCGATTTTGCCGGTGGACGCGCTCTTCAGGATGGCGTCGATGGCGGGTTCGACAAGAGCGTCGTCGAGGACCATTTCGATCTTGACCTTGGGCAATAAATCGACGTTGTACTCATTGCCGCGGTAAGTTTCGGTGTGGCCTTTCTGGCGACCGTGTCCACGGACTTCGGAGACGGTCATGCCATCGACGCCAACTTCGGCAAGAGCTTCCTTGACGGCCTCAAACCGGGAGGGTTGCAAAACTGCTTCGAGCTTAGTCATCTTTCGTCCTCACTATGGATAGTGTCGATTGAACCTGTTGCGACTACAAATTCCAAATTCGCGATCGGTGCGCTAGACGTCCGCCATTTTGTCGACTGCCGTGTCGAGGCGCTGAAGTTCCATGGCGCCGGACGGCAACACTTCGCCGACGAGAGCCGACCGGGGAAACGCGAAGCGCAGGAGTCCGGGAGTGATCAGCGTGCTGAGTAGAACGACAACGACAACCTGCACATAGACGTCGCGGGTGACAACGCCAGCAGCAAAGCCAAGGCTGGCGGTGATGAGTCCAACCTCTCCGCGCGGAATCATGCCGACGCCAACAATGAGCGACTCACGCCAGGAGAAGCCGGTGAATCGAGATCCCAGCCCGCAGCCGATAATCTTGCCGAAAATGGCGACCAGAAGAAGCGCGATGAAGAATTCGACGCGACTGCCGAGCTGCAGGATGTCAACCTCGAGTCCGATGGACACGAAGAACAGCGGGCCGAAGAACGAGTTAATCATCGGCTGAAGATCATCAAGCACGCGGCGGTGGGCGGGAGTTCCAGCGACAAAAAGGCCGGCAAGGTACGAACCAGTGATGGCTGCCATGCCTCCGAACCACTCGGCCTGAAACGCAAAAAGAAACGCGATGATGAGCGCGGCGGATACTTCGGTGTGGGAGCCATGGAGGCGCTCCGCACAGCGAAAGACCCAGCGGACGAAAGGCGGCCCAACGAAGCCGAGAAGGGCAAGGCAGAGCACCATGCGGCCAAGGGTGACGGCAAGACCTCGCCACGAAGCTGCGCCGGAATGCGCGAAACTGGGCGCCAGCGCGATGACAACCGAGAGGACGATGAGCCCGAGAACGTCGTCGATCACGGCAGCGCCGAGAATGGTTGAGCCCGCCTTCGACTGAAGCTGCTTGAGGTTCATCAACGTTTGCGCGGTGATGGTGACACTGGTGGCGGTGAGAATGGTGCCGATAAAAATGGCGTGCTGCCAACTGTATCCCGCCGCGTGGGCAAGGAAAGCTCCGCCAACCATGGGGAGGATGACTCCGCCGGTGGCGGCCCAGAATGCAGGTGCAACAGCGCTGCGCATCATGTCGACATCAGTCTCAAGACCAGCGAGGAACATGAGCAGGACGACGCCGATATCGGCGAGCACCTTGAAGACAGGGACGACAGAGACGTGAGCAGGCCCGGAGGCGCTGAACCACTGGAATCGCCAGATGTTGATGAACGTTGGGCCGAGCAATACTCCCGCAAGCAATTCCCCAAGAACCAGCGGCAATCCGATGCGAGCCATGGCGGCGCCGCAAAGCTTGGCCGCCAGGATCAGTAACGCGATGCAGAGGAATATTTGCAGGGAAGCGCTCATCAGCCTCTCCGCACGTGGAGCCGAGAAGGATCAAAGGGCCACGAACGCCGCCCGGTGAGGACGATCGCGATGGCACATCCGGCAAGAACCGGAATGACCGGAGCATGGACGGCGAAGATCAAGGTGAGTGCGGTGACGATGGCACAGGACCACGCCAGCCGCTGCTTCCTTGCTACATCGATAAGTGTCGTTATAGTTTTCATACTCTCCTGTACCGGATACGCCGGTGGTATCTGTTCAACGAACGAAAGCGGCAAAGGCCGCGAGGGCGGCAACGACTCCCCCGGCCGCAGCCAGGGTTCCCCAACTGAATTTCCGGAAGAACCAGGGACGAGCGATGCCATTGTGTTCGCGCTCGCGCTCCTTCTGTAAGAGTTGCGCCAAGATGCGGCGTTCGTCGCGCGAGTGGGCACAGCGTAGCGCCTGAGTTGCAGCGGCGTAGCCCTTCACCGGGATGCGCAGCTTGAAGTAGAGTTGCGCCAGCTTGAAGTGCGCGGCGAAACTGGCGGGATCGATACGAGTGGCGAGTTCGAGCTGATCAATCGCGGGATAGATGTTGCTGGACAATGCATAGGCAACGCCGAGGCAGACCCGTCCGGCGGTGAATTCCGGAGCAAGGTGAACACAGCGCGAGAGCGAGGCGACGGCATTGAGTGCCCTGCCGGATTCAAGACGCTCCAGGCCTTCGCGGAAAGATTCCAGCGCAACCGGCGAGAGCGACTCTGCGCCGGTGCACTGCAAGGTGACTTCCGATTCCGATGATCCGTGCGCGCTATCCTGCTGCGGCGAGAAGCGGGTGAGCAGCGACGTGGCATCTTCCACCAATACTGGACGTAGATTCATGACGTTAATCTCCCGAGGCGTAGCTTGCGGAAGCAACGCCGTGCGCTTCCGGTTTGAGGACGAACTCCGGATAACCGAGCGCGCCCATCTCCGGAATGTCGAGTCCTTCGAGTTCGTCTTCGGCGGAAACGCGCTGGCCGACGACAACATCGATCACCAGATTGGCGATGTAAGAGAACACGAAGATGAAACCGACGAGCGTGGCAACACCGATCAGTTGCGCAACAAGCTGGCCGGGGTCTCCATAGAAGAGTCCGCGCACCGAGCCGCTGACACCGTTCCAACTGCCACCGTAGTTGGAGCGACCATCCGCGAAGAGTCCGACGGAGATGACGCCCCAGATTCCATTGACACCGTGAACAGAGATGGCACCGACGGGATCGTCGACGCGGGCGACACGATCGAAGAACTCAACGCTGAGGCAGACGAGGACGCCGGCGATGAGTCCGATGATGACGGAACCGATGGTGTTGACGAAGCCGCTGGGCGCGGTGATGGCGACGAGTCCGGCGAGCAGGCCGTTGCCGGTCATGGAGGCGTCGGGCTTGCCGTAGCGCATCCACATATAAATGATGGCGCCGAAGGAGCCGGTGCATCCGGCGAGCATGGTGTTGACAGCGATGGAGCCAATGCGGAGAGCGCCATTGCCGGAGGCTCCGAGGGTGCTGCCCGGATTGAAGCCGAACCATCCGAAGACAAGAATGAAGCAGCCGGCGAGCACGATGACGATGTCGTGTCCGGGCATTGCGTTGGGCGAGCCATCGCGGTTGTACTTGCCGATGCGCGGACCGATGATCATGGAGACGGCAAGCGCGGTGACTCCACCAACAGCGTGAACAACTCCCGATCCGGCGAAATCCGCATAGCCGTGGCCGAGACCGAAGTTGGCACCGAGTTGCGAGAGCCAGCCTCCGCCCCATGCCCAGTTGGCGAAGAGAGGATAGGTGATGGCACCCATGAAGATGGATGAGATGGCGAATGCAGCGAATTTCCAGCGCTCGGCGGCAGAACCGGTAACGATGGTGAGCGCGGTGTCCATGAAGACCATCTGGAAAAGGAAGATGACCATGACGCCGACGTCATAAGTGCCAGCCTGGCTGAGGAAGAATCCGTGCGAGCCGAAGAGACCCCAGGGTTTTCCGAGGACAGTAAAGACATGCTCGGCACTGAGCGGGATAACGCCGCCAAGATTTGCGATGGGACCGGCACCGCCCATCTGAATGGCAAAGCCGCACACCCAGTACGCAAAGAGACCAAAGCTGTAGACCATGAAGTTCATCATCATGGTGTGGTTTGCGTTCTTGGCGCGGCAGAGGCCGGTTTCAACAAGCGCAAAGCCGGCCTGCATGAACATGACAAGGAAGCCGGTGATGAGCGTCCATGTGAAATTGATGGCGATCTTGTTCTGGCCCACCTGATTGAGAGCGTCGGCGAGCGTGAGACCTTTTTTCGAATCGGAGACTGAAATGTCGTTGATGGTTCCGGTCATGGTACCGCCGGGATCTCCCTTGGCGAGATCCGCAGTGGAGGGAGGCTGCGCGGCCTGCACGTTGAGGGGCGCATCCATGGCGGGCGCGGCCTGTATCGCGGATGCGGCAGGCGATGGCGTCTGTGCCCAAGCGCAGAGTCCGAAAGAAAACAGCAGGACAACTGCGATGCAGGCGGCCGATCTTATCAGTAGACGATCTCTCATCAATTCTCTCCTTGCGATAGGCGAGGACAATCCTCAAAGTGGCGCGATGGACCAGTCATTCGCCGGATGAAGCCCAGGGGTTCCACCAGGCCATGCACAGAACCGTGAAGCAAACTAGCTCTTCCAGAGCGCATGCTTGAGATGAGCCTTATTCAAGACTCCGAGAATCCCAAATACCGAAAGCGCGATTCCGATGAGGGCCAAAGCCAGCCGTCCACCGGTGGATGGCGTGATCAACGGACCGACGACAGCAACGATCCATCCGGCAATAATGAGCAGCAGTCCCACGATTTTCATGCAGTTCTCCAGTGAGGTTCAGCGGTTGCTGAAGCCAATGTTCTTGATTCGATAGAAACCGACGGCCGAGTACGCAAGCAGCGCGAGCCCCGCGATGGTGAGCACTACTCCCAAACCAGAGTGGGAGGAGAAGACCAGCAGTCCAGCGGGAAATGCCGTGAAGCCGATGAGCGTGGTGCCCAGGTACGTACCTTGTTGCGGTATTGAAGCCATTGCATTGCTCCTTATATCGGGCGCGAACGCCACGTCAGTTCGAGCCTTCCTTGGTGTCAAACACGTAGACGAGTCCGGCCGAGAGCGTGCTCTGCGAATCGGTGAATCCATTGCCGCGAACAAACACGGGCCGCGTGGATTGATCGCGACGGAACTCAAGACGGGCGATGATGCGCGAGGCGATGGTGCGCTCGAGCGTCCCGGTGATGCCGTTGATGTGTTGCGCAGCGCCAGTGGTGAAGCCGTACTTGTCGTCGTAATACTCGTAACGAGTAGCAACGGCGTAATGACTGTTCACGGCGTACTTGACGTAACCGGCGATGCCGGACCACCACACCGGGTTCGCAATTCCGGTCATGCGATCGCCACGGCCGTAGTCGTAATTGGCCATCAGCGAGAGTTTGGGGGTCGGCGTGAAGGTGACGACGGTGTCGTAAAGCTGTCGTGGAGTGGCGTTCGAACCGGCGGTCTCCGGTCCCCAGAAGAATGTCTGCGCGACGGCGACGGTCCTGGTGGGATTCCAACCAAAACTGGCGCCATATGTTTTGCCACTGTTGTTGTCGACGACATCGTTCCATCCGTTGACGACATAACCGGTGAGCGAATATTTGTCATTGAAGGTGTACTTGGCGCGGAGGCCGAAGTGGTAGTACGGAATGGCATAGGAGAACAGGATGCCGCGTGAGTAGTTCCAGTCGTCCTTGGTCTCGATGACTTCCGCACCGGCGGGCGTGACGAACTTTCCGAAGTCGACCTGCAAACCCTTGGCGACGGGAGCGAGATAAGAGAAGTATGCTTCCTTCAGATACTGATCGAAGCCGAGACCGCCGGGATCGGAGGCGTTGATGGCGTTCATCGCTTGTCCATAGCCGAGGGCAATGTGATAACCGGTGCGGCTCGTGGCGGCGTCGGGAGCCTTGTCAATGACGAGCTCAACCATGTTGAGACCGAACTGATTGGCACCGCCATCAAACGAGCGCAGACCACTGGTGAGATTCGCCGGATGATTGAAATTCTCACCGTAATACATGTCGACGAATCCGCTGAGCGTGGTAGGGCCAAGCAGACTCGACAACGTGGTGTGCGCGGGTGCAGCAGACGCGGGAGTGATCAGGTCGCTGGCCGGAGTCGGCGCGGAAGCCGCACCCGAAGCGGCGGCACTTCCCTGCTTGAGCGCTGCAAGTTCAGTACGAAGTTCGTCTATCTCCTGTTGCAATTGCTGGACCTGAGTGGAACTTGCCGGAGTTGGCTGAGCATCAGAGGTCTGTGCAGCGGCACCAGCGGCCAACAGGGAGATGACAAGCCCGAGGAAACAAGAGGCCGGGATTTTCATGAACGCTTTTTTCATAATCTCCTGCTCTTTTCTCGATTGCATTACGAGGCCTTGTTTCCATGGAAACGACTGCCAGCTGGTGTGTGGAGACTCTAGCGAGAGGAGAGCACGGCGTCTAATCGATACTTCTTATAAGGGCGATAAGAAGCGGTACTCCGCGGAAAAACTAATTCGGCGAATCGGCAGGACGGATGGATGCGAGCAAGAGCAGATGGCTGCGGGAAGAGATTTAACGGATTTCGATATTTATATATATCGATTCGCTACAACCAACATCAACGAATTGAAATCGGCATGGTATGGGGCTTTGACAACAAATGAGGTCAAGCACCGGTCGGAGATGGAAGCGAACTGGCACGCAGATTACGCTCGCACGGTTCACGATGGAAGCGAGGGCGTCAGGGCAGCTTCGCCGGAAGCAGAACGCCTGGAAGTAATTTCATCCATCGGAAAAAGCGGTCGCTACGCGAACAACCGGTGGTTAAGCCCAGGTAAAAGTGTTCACCGAATTTCCATCAAGCGGAGCCGCGGCGACGGCGTCACCCATCTTTATCTGGACGGTTCGTTTTGCGCCACGGTTGGTGACGATCAGAACGTTGCTTCCGTCGGGATTCTTGAAGGCGACATGATCGAGTTCGGCAGCGGAACTTTGCGAGTCCACGCGTTGCGCGCCACGGCGCAGGAATCGCGAGTAATGCGCCATCGCCCAGAATTGGCCACTGTAGGAGAGGGCGTTCGTTTCCGAGTGGATGGTGACGAGGCCTCCGCAGGAAAATGGCCCGATGTTCGGCTTGCCATGTTCGTCGAGAGCGAGGTTCCAGGCGGCAATGGAACGGCAGCAGTTGCGAAATACGCCAGTGAAAGTCTGACTCCAATTCGCCCAGTCGGTACCATAGTCGGGATCAGTGTAATCGGGACCACCCTCGGTCCATTGCATCCCGACTTTGGGATGAGCACGCTGCACACGCTGGATCCATTCCGGTTTCCCGGCGTAGCCGTGCCATGCGACGGAGTGAACGTATTTGCGGACTTCCGGCATTTCCAGTTCGTCCATGGCGCGACCCCAGAGATTGTAATTGTGATCGATGATCCAAATCTGCGTCTGGGGGCGGGACTTCTGCAAGAGCGGACCGAGGAATTCGCCGACGAAGTCGGCCTCGTATTCCTGCGGCCAGATGCAAGCCGGCATGCGGCCATCCTGATCGGTGTCGACCTCGTTCTGCACGGTGATAGCCTGCACCGGAACTCCCTCGGCCTCGTAGCCATCGAGGAATTTGAGGAAGTACTGCGCATAGCTGGACATGTAATGACGACGCATTGAACCGCCCAGCATCGAACCGTTGGCCTTCATCCAACCGGGCGGACTCCATGGCGAGGAAAAAAGGAACAAGTCCGGATTGACCTGGCGCGCCTGGCGCAGCATGGGAAGAATGTACTGGCGATCATAATCGATCGAGAAGCGCTTGAGATCCGGATCGGGGTCACCCTCGTCATAGCTATATACCTGGCGGGAATAATCGCTGGAACCTATGCAGGTACGGCAGACGTTCAGACCCATCTCGCGCGGATGAAACAGCGTGTGAAATAGTTCCTCGCGCTGCGCGGCGGTAAGGCGATTGAAGTTGTAGCACGAAGCATCGGTGAACGCTGCGCCGATGCCAAGGAGATCCTGAAAAGTTTTCCCGGGATCGATGACGACGGCGTCGTGCTCCACGGCTGCCGACGCAGGCTGCCAGGCGATTGCGTGGCCCTGCGACAGACGACGATTGTCGCTGGTGGTGCAAACAGAGATGGGGCCGCGCGGCATTGGCTCGCGATCGCCCTGGCCGGAGCCGAGGGGAGTTTCCGCAACTGCCTTGGTGGCAACCGCCGCTGCAACTCCCATGCCCGATACTTTCAAAAAGTCCCGCCGCGAATATTCGTGCGTCATTATTAATCCTATTTCGACAAAACAAGTTCTGGTGCGACTTATTGGGCGCGCTGCACCGTACCGGTGAGCTCAATTTGCTCCGACGAACTCCCGACGGAAATGGTGAAGTGGGCGGGATCGGCGGTCCAGCGATGAGTGTGCACGTCATAGTAGGAGAAAGCGCGACGGTTGAGCACAACGGAAACACGCCTTGTTTCTCCGGGCTTGAGCAAGACTTTTGCAAAGCCCTTCAGTTCCTTCACCGGACGCGGAACCCTGGCGTTCGGTTCACCGACGTAGACCTCCGCGACTTCGGCGCCCTCACGCTTTCCGGTGTTTGTAACGTCGAACGATGCAGTGACCTTCTGATCGCCGGAGACAACGGAAGGAGTCAACGCAAGATTCTTATATGCAAATGTAGTGTAGGAGAGTCCATAGCCAAAGGGAAACAACGGCTTCACTTTGGATCGGTCAAAGTGCCGGTAGCCAAGGAAGACGCCTTCCTTGTAAACCACTTTCTTCTCGTTGCCGACGGGATAGTAGCTGTCGTATACGGCATTGTCTTTCCAATGGCGCTCAAAACTCACGGGCAACTTTCCGGAGGGACTGTATTCACCGAATACCAACTGCGCCAGCGCCTTGCCACCCTCCTCACCGGGATACCAAGCCTGCATGAGCGCCGGGACATGACTGAGCCAGGAGTTCATGTCAACGTCGCCGCCGGAGGTGATGACGACAATCGTGTTTTTGTTCGCGGCCGTAATAGCCTTGATTAACGCGTCCTGTCCCGGAGGAAGCTCGAAAGTCCGATCGGAACCCTCGCTCTCGCTGTTGGGGTCATAACCAACGGCGAGAATGACGGCGTCGGCATGGGAAGCAATGGTAACCGCCGAGGGGCGCACAAGCGCTTCCGGTCGAACGATGCCGAGCCGCACAGTTGGCGAACCCCAGCTCCAATTCACGAAATACTCAAAGCGGACCTGGTGCGGACCGGCGGCGAGAGGAATCTGCACCTGGCTCACTGATGCGTTCGCACGCGTCCAACTATCCATGACAAGTTTGCCGTCAACGTAGAGACGATAGCCGCCGTTCTCGCCAGGGCCCTGCACGAAGGCAAGGTGGTTGCCCGGAGTCCTGGGGACAAAATACCCAGTCCAGCGTACCGAAATACCGTTGTCGTTGACTCCGCCGCCGATGCTATGGTCGAGGTTAATGTGCTCATCGGTGCGAGTGCTGACGGGATTTCCGCTGAGATTGGGGTTGTTGAAGTACTCGGCCTTCAGCCCAGGCTGTCCATTTTCGGCGGCGGTGGTGAAGTCCGTCGCGTTCGCCATTTCCGGGTAGTCCGGCAGACCGCGATCGTAGTAGGTCTTGCTGTCGCCAAGATATTCGCTGACACCCTGCAAAAAGCTGACGGCGACATACGGCTTCGCGGCTGCGCTGCCTCCGCCTACGGGCACGGCGGGATATGCATCGGGGCCGATGACGGCAACGGACTTGATTTTGTTTTTGTCGAGCGGAAGCAGGTTCCCCTGATTCTTCAGCAGGACCATGCCGGAACGCGCCGCGTCAAGAGCGACCTGGCGCGACTGCTGATCGAACAACGGGATCGAGAGGTCGGTCTGGGGACGATCAAGCCAGCCGAAGTGAACCGCCATGCGGAGGATGCGCAGGACCTTGTCATTGATGGTGGCGAGGCTTACCTGACCCGACTTGATTGCTGGCAGCAATGTGGTGCGATTCATGTGATCGCCGGCCGGCATTTCGAGGTCGAGACCGCCGTTGGCGGCAGCGATGCCGTCATAGGTGGAGTCCCAATCGGACATGATGATGCCCTGGAAACCCCACTCTTTCTTCACGAGGTCCGTGTTCAGTTCCCCGTTCTGTGTCATGTGAGCGCCATTGGTGAGGTTGTAGGAATCCATGATGGCGCAGACATGTGCCTGCTTGACGGATGCTTCAAAGCCGGGCAGGTAAATCTCCCGCAAGGTGCGTTCGTCGACGACGGAGTCGATGTTATGGCGGTCGTACTCCTGGTTGTTGGCGACGAAGTGCTTGACAGTGGCGCAAACGCCCTGGCTCTGAACGCCCTCGATGTAAGCAACGGCGATGCGCGAAACCAGGTAGGGGTCTTCTCCGAAGAACTCAAAGTCTCTTCCGTCCATGGGAGCGCGATAGATGTTGATGCCGGGGCCGAGGAGGAAGTGCACGCCACGGGCACGCGCGTCGCGGCCAATCACGGTTGCGTAACGGCGGACGAGCGGCGTATCCCAGGTTGCGGCAAGACCAATGCCGCCGAAAGTGGTGGCGGGACCGAAGTTGCGGATGCCGAAGGGACCGTCAGACATCCTGAGGCGCGGAAGGCCGATCTGTTTTTCGGCCCGGATATAGAAACCATCGACGCCGCCAAGCAGATCGATTTTCTCGTCGAGCGACAACTTCTTCAGTAAGGCCTGCGCACGTGCTTCTTCCGCCGGCGATACCGTGGGGAGCGGTTGCTGGCATACGGCCGCGACGGAAGACAACGCCAATATAAGGACAAGAGAAGCGATTATCGATTTCGTGCTGCGTCGCATAGTAATTCCTGCGTTGCTGGAGATTGGGAAACATGGCCTGCGGAAACGACCGCAGGCCATGATGTGAATTAGAAGTAGAACTTCGCGCCCAACTGGATGACGCGAGGTCCTCCGACACCCGTGTACTGCGAGGTGTACTGCCCGTAATTGCCGCCCTTGGTGATGGACATCGGGGTGCAGCCGTTGGCATTGCAACTGGGTAACGTCAGATTGGCCGAGATCGCCTTATCCTGGAAATTCGGATGGTTGAAGACGTTGAACGCTTCCAAACGGAGCTGGAAGTAACGCGTCTCACTCGAACCAATCGGAATGTTCTTGAAGAGAGACATATCCCAATTTTGCATGCCACCGCCACGAATGATGCCGCGCGATCCGGTGTACGGCTTACCAATGGTGGGCAGAACGAGATTGCCATTGCTGTCGGTTCCGAGCCATGCCGGGGGAAGCTGGCCCCACATGTTAGACCCGGTCAGCAGGTTTCCAGGTACCCACAAGGCCAGGCTGCCGCTGGTTGGATAATCCGACAGGGGCGCGCCTGACATGAATTGCGTAACCCCGGACAGTTGGTAATTGTCCGTCACATACGACAACCACGAAGGCCAGCCGAAGTGCTTCGCCGGCTTGGGAAGGTTATACACGTAATTGATCGCCGCCACATGGCGCCGGTCCCAACTCGCTGGGCGGTAGTCCAACGCGCGGGTGTATTGCGTATACTGCCAGTCCTCATCGGTGTTGGCGGTGGTCAACGTTTTGGAATACGTGTAAACGGCGCCAAACGTGAGGTTTTGGCCGAAGCGGCGCTGCAACGACACTTGCAGAGAATTGTAATTCGCCGTGCCATCGAATTTGTAGTACTCGATGGGTCCGTATCCCTTAAAGGGAACAAGATAGTTCGTGGGGTAAGCGTATTGTCCGCTGAAGCTGTAGCCTGCCGCTGCGTACTCGGGAGGAAGGTAAGGCTCGACCGTGGGCACAACACCGCCGGCAAAGTTCGCCGGATCCTGTGCCGCCCGCGTGAAGGTGGTTCCGAACGGAATGGCGTTGATATCACGCGCCGTAACCAGGTGACGCGACAACGTGCCGACATACGCGACGTCGATCGTGGTCTTGAAGCCGAGGTCGCGCTGAATACCAAGGCTGTAGCTATACACCACCGGCACCTTGCCGGTTGTATCCGCGCCATAGATGCCGTTGAGCACTCCGGGCGCTGCCTGGGGCAGGCCAGAAATGTCCGTGATGTTGCCGTTGTAAACCGTGGGCGTGACTACATTGGCAGGGTTGCCGAAGACGGTGTTGAAGACGAGGTTGCCCTGCTCGCGGTCATGCGAGGTTCCGAAGCCGCCGCGCAGAACCGTCTTGTTGTCACTGGTCAACTCATAGGCGAAGCCGATACGCGGCTCAGGCATGATGTGCCGGCTGTTCCAACCACCCTTGGGCAGCGTCCCGTTATTGCTGTAGGCTATTCCGTCCAGAGGGTTGCCGCTGCCGGGAACGACCGAGCCATCGGACGCGATCTTCACGGCCGTTGCCGGGTTATACATGGCAGGGTTAAACAACGCGATCTGGTTCCTGGCGTCGAACTGCGGCGGAATCCACGCAAAGCGCATGCCGTAGTCGAGTGTCAGGCGCGAGTTCACTGCCCAGGTGTCCTGCGCATAGAACTCCAGTTGGTTGTAGCGGAAGTAGCCGACAGGCCGAGCGCTGGACTGATCGAACTGGCGGAAGTAGCCGAGCAGCGCGCTGGCATAGGCCATGCCGGAGTCGCTCGGACAGTTAGTGGGATCGGCTGAAGTCGCGCAGTTATCGAACGTGAACTGACCGTTGGAGTTGCCCCATCCGATTTGATCCTTGCGACTGCGCTGGTAAAACAGTCCAAACTTGAAAATGTGATTGTGCTTTACCCAGCTCAGGTTATCGGTGGCATCAATCGTTGTGTTCGCCTGGTACCAGGGGTTGGCGCCGAAATACGACCACGGGTAAGGAATGTTGTTATTGCCCTGGAAGCTCATGTCCGGAATTGACGTAGTGGAGGACACGGCATAGAGCAACGGCAGGTTGATGTTGTTCTTGCCGACGGACAAATTAGGAGCCGTCCAACTGGAGCGGACGACGCTCGGTCCGAAGGATGCTTCGTTGACGATGTTTGAGCTGATATTGCTCACCAGGTCCAAGGCCAAGTCCCATGAAGGCTGACTGTTGACGCAACCGCCGGGAAGCTGCAACTGCCCCATGCAGTTCAGATTCCAGGTCTCCATTGGCGAATGGGATGTCTCGGCGTTGTGGATCCAGCGACCGAAGATGTGGTTCCGACTGTTGAGCTGGTAGTCGATGCGCAGAATGTCTTCGCGCCTCGGATCGCTGTACGAAAGCTGGGTCTGGTAGTTGTATGGCTGACCGGTTACGTTGGGCAGCGGATAAGCGGAAAGGATCTTCGAGATCTGCGCGAACACCTGCTGCTGCGCCGCGGTGAGCATCGACGGATCAATCTTGTTGCCGGGAAATGGCTGACCGGTCACAGGATTGTAAATCACCAGCGGCTGACCATTGCCATCCACCGACTGCGAGAAGTCACCCTTGCGTTCAAGTGCGGTAGGTACGCGGAAGGTATCGAGACCGCCGGTCGGGATGAGTTGGCGATAGTATTCCTGACCCCAGAAGAAGAACAGCTTGTCCCGCTTCTTGTTGAAACCCGTGCCGGGGATAAGGACCGGCCCACCCAGTTGGTAGCCCATGTAGTTGTAGCGATACAGCGGCTTCGACTGGCTGAACCAGTCGTTGGCGTTCATACCTTCATTGCGGTGGAAGAATCGGACATCGCCATGAAAGGCATTCGATCCACTCCTGGTGGTGACGGCGATCTGTCCGCCGCCCGCCTTACCGAACTCCGCACGGTAGTTCGAAGTAAGGACTTTGACTTCGGCAATGGCGTCCGTGTTCAACGTGACATGGGTTCCACCGTTGTTGCCGGTATCGACGTTGGACGTGCCATCAATGGTGAATTCGTGTTCATTTGCCCGCGTGCCGTTGATGTTGAAAGAGTCGAGCCCGCCGGTGCCGGAAGCCGATCCATCGAACTGGCTGACGACGCCGGGGATCAGCTTCATGTAGTCGAGTACCATACGGCCGTTGAGCGCGACCTCATTGAGCTGCTTGCCGGTGATAAGGTCCGAGCGCTGCCCCGAAGTCGACTGCAACTGGAGTTGCGCGGCATCGGAACTAACCGTAACGGTTTCAGCGACGGTTCCCAGCGTGAGCACGAAATCACCCGCGTTGAGCTGATCGGCCGCGGTCAGCACGACCCCAGTCCTTTGCAACATCTTGAAGCCTGGCGCTTCCACGGCAACGGTGTAAGTCCCGGGAAGTAAACTGGGCACCACGAAGTCGCCCGTGGACGACGTGACCGCCGTTCGCTTGACGCCGGTTGCCAAGTTCGAAACGGTGACATTTGCCCCTTTGACAACCGCGCCGCTCGGATCCTTCACTTTTCCAAGAATCGTTCCCGATGTAACCTGCGCGAGAGCCGTTATCGCCAACAAACAAACGATGATGACGAGCGTGAACAAGTGCCGAGCTGTCCGCACATGGCCGCTCGAATGATGCGACATCATAAACGTCCTCCTCCCCTGCTATTGCCGATGCAGAAACCACGACAAAATAATCAACGCGAGATTCTAGACATGGACCACGTAGTAAGACACTTGTGCATTAGATTGAATTTCGAATACTACTTTCGTATAGGCGGAGTTCCCTGCGTCGTGGGATGAAGCAGGGCGACGCGATCAACGGTCGAGAGAAATGATGCCGCGTTGCAGAGCGGCCGTAGCCGCCTCGGTGCGATCCCTCACTCCCAACTTTTCCAGCACGTGGCTGACGTGGAGCTTGACGGTGACTTCGGCAATATTCAGCGCTGAGGCGATTTCCTTGTTGCCGAAGCCCCTGGCAACCAGCCGCAGAATTTCCACTTCGCGGCCCGTCAGCGGGCGATGCGATACGCGAGCCGCGAGCAGGCCAGCGGCGGTGGCATCCACGTATCGTCCGCCATTGTGCACGGCGCGAATGGCACGGAGCAATTCTTCGCGCAGGACGGTTTTCAGAACATAGCCGCTTGCTCCGGCCTGCAGCGAACGATAGACCTCTTCTTCTTCCGCATGCGTGGAAAGCATCAGGATGGAAGCGTCGGGAAATTCGCGCAGCAGCGCAGCCACGGTTTCTGCGCCACTCATGCCCGGCAGGCGAAGGTCCATCAGGACGACGGTGGGACGATGCTGCCGGTATGCCGGCAGGGCGTCCTCTCCGCTGCCGGCCTCGGCAACCACCTCCATGTCGGACTCCACGTTCAACGAGGCCGAGAGCCCCATACGAACCATGAAGTGATCGTCAACGACTAGAATACGTATCGGTTTTGACTTCTTCATCGAAGCTTGCCTTTTCATTCACCGGAACTTGCAGGGAAATCGAAGTGCCGGCACCCGGCCGGCTTTCCACCTGCAGCGTGCAACCCATCGACGACGCACGCTCGCGCATGTCAAGCAATCCAAAATGACCGGCTCGGAAGGAATGCGCCGGCTCGAATCCGCAACCATCGTCAGTCACTCGCAGGGACACCTTGTCCGGTTCGTACGCAAGATCGACTTCCATCCGGCGAGCATGGCCGTGCTTGATTGCGTTTGCCACTGCCTCTTGCGCAATACGAAGAAGGTTCATGTCGATCGACGGCAGACGCAGGGGTTGTCCCGTCAGCCTGATCTCCGCCGTTGCGTTTCCCCGGGCGGCCAAAGGTTCAATCGCGCGACGAAGCGCGGACTCCAAGCTGCCGGTTTCCAGGAGATGACAGCGAAGATCCCACACCGACCGTCGCGCCTCAACCATGCCGTGACGGCTCATGTCGCGCGCCGCATCCACGGCCTGTCGCGCTACCACCGGAGATTGCTCGAAGCAATCGACGGCCAAATCAAGCTGCAAGGTGATGCCCGCCAAATCCTGCTCCAGCGTGTCATGCAGTTCGCGCGCAATGCGATTCCGTTCCTCGATGACGGCTCCACGATGCAATTTCTGTCGCAAAAGTCCCATTTGCGCCCGCAAGCGACGGCGCAACACCACAATCCACACCAACAGAACAAGCATGGCGCCAACGGCCACGCACAGCAGCAATAGAGTGTGATGCAGGTTCCACCACGAAGGCATGCGCAGCACGGTTACATCTTGCGACGATCGCAACTGGATACGGAAGGATTGCGGGACCGACCACAAACCGCCGCTGCGGACCAGGCAGATTCCTTCTATGCGGAGGCGGCTATTGAGGGGGATGGTCGAAATCCGGTCATCCGGCGAATCCAAGGTCGCCTGGAACATCGCCTTGCCCGCGCGCAACAGAAGAACGTACTGCGATCCCTCACTGTGACGCTCGAGCAAAGTGGCTTCCCTCGTAACCAACGCGCCGTCGTATTGCTCCCACGGGCGGCTTAGATCGAGCGCCTCCGGGGCAGGCAGCGGTCCATGCGTGACACGGTGAAACACCGCATCGGCGAGCACGGGCGCAGATTCTCCCATTTGCGGGAACCCTAACACGTCCACCACGTCCCCGATCGCGACGGGCGTGTCCTGTTGAGTCAGCACGCGCAGACCCTTGCCATCCGCCTGGAGGAAGATCGCTTTCCCGGGCTGCTGATAAGTAACGACTCCCCGGACGCGCACGCGGTGTCCGGCGCGCGCGCCAGGAGAGAAACGCAGCAGAGCCGAGATTGGCACGGGCGGAGCCTCGGCTTCGATCCGTATGAATTTCAGGCTGGGAACGTAGAGCAGTATTCCCGTGAGTTGGCGCTCTGCGGTGAACAGGCTTCCACAGACACCTTCAAGCACGACGGCGGTGTCGATCCACTTGGAAAAATCAACAGGCTGATCGATTGGTACGCGTACTTTGAAGTCACCGCCGCCGGAAGCCACACGCATGGCCAACGCGGGTTCGTGCCATGAAGTGTGATCGATGGAAACGCTACGAACAATGCCGCGTACCTGCACCCACTGGCTATCCAACTGGCCATCGGAGAGTTCGCTGAACAGGTAAAGGCGCGCCTTCGGCAGCTCTCCCTTGCCCAACACGCGCAGTTTCTGCTCGCGGATGACGGGAGCAAACCGCCCCGGATCGGTTACGCCGTCAACTTCGACGAGATCTCCCACATGATGCGGGAAGACCGGCGCGGTGCTTCCGTTTACGAAGATGCCAGCCGTGCCGTCTTGTATAAAGAAATCGGGCGCAGGCACCGCTCCGGTGATCACCCCACGTATCCGTACGGGAATTCCCCGCGCGGCCTGCTCGGGCGTGAGCCGGCGCACCTGCTCCGCTCGCGTGAGCACCGCCGGCAAACGCGTGGCAGCCTGCGCATGGGCCGCCGCTGCCAAGGCAAATACCAGCAAAGTTCGCAGCATCGCACTTACGGCCACACTTCTGCGCGACCGTTCTCCTATCGGAATTATCTTTGCAGGCATTCCGCGATACCCCTGTGCTGCTCAAGAGTACATAAATTGGATCGACAAGGAAAAGTCGTGAGCAGGAAGAGACATTTTTGATTCTGCGGCATGAGGGTTAAGAAACGAGCAAAAGGGCGTGTTTCCGCTGAGTCACAACGCATGACAGCTAAGACGTCTTGACCTTATCGCGCGAACTCCGGGAAGTATCCCTTGCGGTACACGTGGATTCGCGAATGACCAATTCCGGCGCAACCGTAATATGATCACGCGGCAAATCGGGATTGGTGATGCATTCGAGGAGGGTGGTAGCGGCAAGCACGCCCATCTGGTGGAGAGGCTGCCGCACGGTGGTAAGCCGCGGATAAGTGAAGGCCGCCGCGGTGATATCGTCAAAGCCGACGACGGAGATTCGCTCGGGGACGGCGATGGCGTCGTCGTGGCCGGCAGCCAGATGTGCCATCACAGCATCATCCGGAAGTTTGCCGAGTTGCCGGTAATTCAAACTGCAGGGTTCTCGTGAATCTTCACTTCGATAAGCCACCCGGCAATCTCCCCACATGATCGGGTCGCAGCCGCCGCAACACCCTGCCCACCCGCGTCCGATGGAGAAACAATATATCCCAATTTCAGGCTCCGAAGCGCGGACCGCCTATGAAATAAATGTCCGATGACGGGCGGCACAAATCAAGCCCCTGACGCGTACCGCAGTATTCGGTGGATCCATTTTATGAAGAGTTTTGCTCTGTCTCGGAGCACTTGCGCCACTTCGACAAGCATCGTCTCAAGGCGTTGTCGAATCCAGAGAAGCGCACAAGACGCACGATTTCTCTTCACGGGTATTTCTAATAGTAAAGATGGATTTTTTGAATTGGACGCGGAAGCAGAACGCACATACCCTGCAAGAGTACCGATCATGAAATGCCGCCTAACCATTGCGTGTTGTACCTGCTGTCAACTGACGCACAACTACGCACGTACGAGGGTGGCGCGATCGTGATCTAAGTTCAACTTAGCGATTGACGAAAGTTCAACCCGCCCTCGGCAAAACCGAGAGGCGGGTTTTTATTTGCTATGACAGAAACCAATAAAGAGACGAAAGCACAGCTGGCGGAAAGGCTAAAGGCCGCGCTCAATCCCTGGGAACAGATGGGTGAGATTCGGCGTTTCGCGCGGGATGGATACGGCGCGATCCCGCCAGAGTGGCTCAGCACGTATTTTCGCTGGTGGGGAATCTACACCCAGGGAGACGGAGCGGGAGCCTTAGGTGGTTCAGGTGGGGAGGGCCGCAGCACTCCGTACTTCATGGTGCGTATCCGCATTCCCGGCGGTATCGTTCGCTCCAGCCAATTGCGGACCGTCGCTTCGCTGGCGGAGAGATTCGCCCGTGGCCTTGCCGATATCACCGTGCGTCAGAACATCCAGTTGCATTGGGTTACCACGGAGGCTCTTCCCGAGATCATCGACGAACTCATCGCAAGCGGGCTTACGACCCTTGCGGCCTGCGGCGACGATGCACGCAATATCACCGGATGCCCTCTTACCGGGCTTGATGGCGAATCACTTTGCGATGCGTCTCCGCTCATATTCGCTGCCAATCAAGCTCTTATCGGCAACCCGGATTTCTATAACCTGCCGAGAAAATTCAAGGTGTCCATCACCGGATGCCGGTCATGGTGCTCTTACCCGGAAATCAATGACATCGCCTTGACCGCCACCGAGAGAAAATTGCGCGCGGGAACCGAGGCCGGGTTCTCACTGCGAGTGGGTGGGGGGCTCTCCACTGAGCCACATCTGGCCGCCCGTCTCAATGCGTTTGTGCGATGGGACCAGGTACTGCCCGTGCTGACTGGTGTTGCCAGACTCTTCCGCGACGCGAACGTCCTGCGCTGCAACCGCAGACGTGCAAGATTGAAATACCTCTTTCTGAAGCACGGCTATACGCCAGAAATATTTCTCGCCGAGTTAGAAGAGAACATTGGATTCAAGTTGGATCCAGCCGAGCAAGAAACGGTTCCCGCGGATGTCTTTCGTGATCACGTTGGTATCCATCCCCAGTACCAGTCCGATCTTCGCTACGTAGGCGCATCCGTTCTCTGCGGGCGGCTGACCTCCGATCAATTGCGAGCAGCAGCGGAACTCGCCGAACGTTTTGCCACCGGCGAACTTCGTACGACGATCATGCAAAACCTTGTAATCGTCAACGTTCCCGCAGTGAACGCCGCGCCCCTGGCGCAAGAGCTGGAACAACAGGGTTTCAGGGTCGGTGGTTCACCCTTCTGGCGTGGCGCCGTTGCGTGTACCGGGACAGAATTCTGCAAGCTGGCAATCACCGAGACCAAGGCGTTTACGCGCTGGCTCGTATCAGAGATCGACGAGCGCCTTCCTGAGTTTGATCAGGAACTGAAATTGAACGTTACAGGCTGCCCTAACAGTTGCGGCCAGCACTGGATCTCCGACATTGGCCTGGAAGGCAAGAAAATCAAGCAGGATGGCCGACTGATGGATGCCTACTATTTCTGCGTCGGCGGGGCACTCGGGGAACACCAGGCGATTGCGCGGCCTGTGGGCTTCCGTTGCCCGGCCGCAGAAGTCCCTGACGCGCTTGAGCGCTTGTTGCGCAGCTATCTCGAACTTCGGCACGACAATGAAAACCTCCGCAAGTTTCTTGCACGTCACCGGGACGAAGAATTACGCGCCTTACTGTCCGGACACTCGTCGGCAGACTTTGCCGAGCGGGACTTGCCGCAGGGACACGTATCTTACGAAACCGAGGTATAAGCATGAACTCTCCTAACCTTTTCCCGATTTTTCTGAAGGCGAAAGGACGCCGTTGCCTCGTGGTCGGCGGCGGTGCCGTTGCGGAGGAAAAGATACGAGGCTTGCTCGCCGCCGGAATGATGCCGACGGTGGTATCTCCCGAAGTGACACCCACTATTGCACTTTGGGCGCGAGATCTGCTGATTCGGTGGGAACAGCGCAATTTTCGTGAAGACGACCTGAACGGAACCTCCCTTGTCATTGCGGCCCAATCACAGCCATCCGCGAACACTCTTATCTATCGCGCCGCATCCGCGGCCAACGTGCTGTGTAACGCCGTCGACGATCCAGAGCATTGCGATTTTTACTATTCCGCGGTCGTCCGGCGGGGGCCATTACAAATCGCCATCTCGACATCCGGACTGAGCCCAGCGTTGGCTCAAAGACTCCGAGGAGAACTCGAAGAACGATACCCTCCCGAATACTCAGGATGGGTGGAGGAGCTGGGGGCGATTCGCTGCGAATTGAAAAAGCTGCCGATGGATACCGAGCTTCGGCGCTGGTTGTTGCATCTCTACGCCGACGATTCCGCCTTCCAGCGTTTTCTGTGCGAATCCTCCGCGGCAGTCACACATACCCTGGAGGACGCCTCATGAGCGGGAAGGTTTTTCTCGTGGGAGCGGGACCGGGAGATCCCGACTTGCTGACCGCAAAGGCCATCCGCATTCTTCGCACTGCGGAAATCGTGCTTCACGACGCGCTGGTTGGCCAGCAGGTTCTCGATCTTATTCCGGTCTCGGCGCATGTCGAGAACGTCGGCAAGAGGGGCGGCGGGAAGCATTGCCCGCAGCACTTGATCAACCGCAGGATCGTCCACTTCGCTTCTCTCGGAAAATGCGTCGTACGACTTCAGGGCGGCGATCCCATGTTGTTTGGGCGTGCGGGAGAAGAAATCCATGCCCTTCGAGAGGCGGCCATTGACTTCGAAGTGATCCCGGGAGTGACTGCCGCACTGGCCGCTTCCGCTGCCGGACGTTTTCCGCTCACGGACCGGACGGTTGCCTCGTCCGTGTTGTTCCTCACCGGACACAGTTGCGCGGGCAATGCGACGATCGACTGGCGCGCCGCCGTCTCGACACGCGCCACGCTCGTCGTCTATATGCCTGGCGACCACCGCATCCTTGCGCGGAACATCTTGCGGGATGGCGTGGCTCCTACTCTACCCACGGCTCTCATTTCGCATCTCTCGTCACCGCAGCAAAAGATCGTTAGTTATTCACTACTGGAATTAGCGACTGCGCCGCCAGCGGGCAGTCCTTCTCTTCTTGTCATTGGTGACGTTGTGCGTCACGCACAAGCCACCACCAGGCTGCCCCAAGAATCCGTGGCTACGCGCGTAGCAACGGAGGCGATGTATGCCGCTCTGCGTTGGGGCGCCAATGTCTACCCGAGGCCAAGTGAATGAGTGTGACTACCCATCCAGATCATCTTCGTGCATTGGAAGCCGAAAGCATCTTCATCCTCCGTGAAGTTGTCGCCGAGTTTTCACGTCCGGTCATGCTGTATTCCATTGGCAAGGACTCATCGGTGATGCTGCGACTGGCGCAGAAAGCGTTCTACCCGGAAAAGATTCCCTTTCCTCTTCTGCACATTGACACAAGCTACAAGTTTCCTGAAATGATCGAATTCCGTGACCGGTATGCGCGCGAACTTGGCGTTGAGCTCATCGTCCATACCAATCGGCAGGCCCTGGATGAAGGAGCAACCCCCTATACACTCGGAACACAGCGCTGCTGCGGTCTGCTGAAGACGCGCGCGCTACTCGATGCACTCTCCGCCGGAGGTTTCGACGCCGCATTCGGAGGAGCACGCCGTGACGAAGAAAAGTCGCGCGCGAAAGAACGCATGTATTCCCTGCGCGATCCGCTCGGCCAATGGGATCCTAAAAACCAGCGGCCGGAATTATGGAACATCTATAACGGGCTTCATCGCACGGGTGAAAGTGTCCGTGTGTTTCCTCTGTCGAACTGGACTGAATTGGATATCTGGCTCTACATCGAAAAGGAAAACATCCCAATTGTTCCCTTGTATTTCGCACGAGAGCGTCAGGCTCTCATCCGCGGCGATTCGATCCTCCTTGTAGAGCATGGGGTAAGGTTGCTTCCCGGAGAGCAGCCGCAACCTGTCCAATGCCGCATGCGTTCGCTCGGCTGCGCGCCGTGCACCGGCGCCATCCGCTCCAGCGCAGACACTGTCGCAAAGATTCTTGAGGAGATGATTTTGTTCCGCAAGTCTGAGCGAGAAAACCGCGTAATCGATCACGACCAGGAAGGTTCCATGGAACTGAAAAAGCGTGAGGGATATTTCTGATGGCCACGCCAGAACTTGAGTTCAGCGCAATCGTACAGCGGTCGCCCGGGTTGCAAGAGACATCAAAGGGCCCGCTTCGATTCACAACCGCCGGCAGCGTCGACGACGGCAAATCCACGCTCATTGGGCGCCTGTTGTACGACAGCCAGTCCGTATACGAAGACCAGATAGCTTCTATACGGAAGAGCCGGATTAACCGCTCAGGCGGTCCCATCGATCTCTCGTTACTCACCGATGGGCTTCGCGCAGAACGTGAGCAGGGCATCACCATCGATGTTGCCTACCGTTATTTTTCTACACCACGAAGACAATTCATCATTGCCGATACACCGGGACACGAGCAGTACACCCGCAACATGGCCACTGGGGCATCCACGGCAGACCTCGCCATTGTGCTCCTTGATGCTACGAAGGGAGTACTGCCGCAAACACGCCGCCATCTTTACATCGCCGGACTTCTTGGCATGCGCCATATCGTGGGTGCAGTCAACAAGATGGACCTTGCAGATTATGCAAGCGATGTCTTCGAACGGATCGCCATCGACTTTCGCAATCTCGCCGATAAGCTTGGCATTACGGACGCTTACGTCGTGCCGATGAGCGCTCTTGCGGGTGATAACGTTGTTTCGCGCGGTACAAGCATGCCGTGGTTCCACGGTCCTACCTTGCTCGAACATCTGGAGAACGTGGAGGTGCATGGGCATCGCGCAGCGGACCCAGTTCGCCTGCCTATCCAGCGAGTTGTTCGTCCCGACTCTTCGTTCCGCGGCTTTGCCGGCCAGTTGGCTTCAGGCACAATTCGTCCCGGCAGCTCCGTCATCGCGCTGCCCTCGGGTGTCCAGACTCGCGTCAACTCCATCGTGTCCTTCGACGGAAACATGGATCAGGCCGGTCCCGGAAGTTCCATTACGGTGACCTTGGAAAAAGACATCGACATCAGCCGCGGCGACATGCTTGCGGCTAACGACCATTTGCCAACTGTTTCCCGCCGCTTCCATGCCCGCCTGGTCTGGATGGACGCCGATGACATGGATATTCAGAGGTTCTATCTTCTCAAGCACACGACTCGGACCGTTCGGGTCCGCATCAAGACTCTGGCCTACCGTGTTGACGTCAACACATATGAGCATCTTCCCGCTCCAACCCTATGCATGAATGACATCGGATCCGTGAAGATAGAATCCACCCAGGCCTTGTTCTTTGATGCCTATGTGGAAAATCGAACTACCGGCAGTTTTATTCTCATCGATCCGCTCACCAACGCCACCGTCGCCGCAGGGATGATCGACGAAGCCTCTACTAAAGCTCCCTCGGAGTCAACGCACAGTACCGTCGCGGACGCCGATGTCACACGCGGGGAGCGTGTCCGCCGCTTTGGTCATCCGGCGGCCGCCATTTGGATCTCCGGACCTCATCGCATCGCGAAACTCGTCGAGCGACATCTGTTCGACGATGGCTGGCTAACACATTGGTTCGACATCTCTGAGTTCTCACACAACGAGCTGAGAGCGGTGGCCAGAGGATTCGCTGCGATAGAAAGCGTCCTAATCTTTTCGTCTCCCGCGGAAGATACCGTCTCCATGTCCGCAGTCCAGGCGGCTTTCCCCCGAGGAGCCTTTTTCCATTACAGCGTTCCAATCGGCGCTACACAAACCATTGCGCATACCATCTGTGAGAATCTTCGTCGCTGGCGCGATGCAAACCTCGGCGCCGCAGAGGACCAACAATGAACGACTCCGCCTCCTTTAAGCACTTCGACTCTCTGCCGCCTCAGGACATCATTGATTCCGTGCTCGGCTTGGACGCCGGCCCGGCCTGCCTTACGTGCAGTTTCCAAGTTGAGGATATGGCCGTGCTGCACATGTTGCGGCAGCGCGAGCCGGAAATTCCGGTGATCTTTCTCGATACCGGGTATCACTTTCCGGAGACCTACGCTTACCGAGACCGTATGGCGGAGCAATGGAATTTGAATCTCATCAATGTCGTTCCGCAGCAATCCGTCGTTGAGCAGGAGACGCAACTCGGCATTCTCTACCAGTCGGCTCCTTCGCGTTGTTGCCAGCTACGAAAGGTCGAACCTCTCATGGATGCGCTCGAAGGCTATCGCGTCTGGTTCACCGGTCTGCGCCGCGAACAGTCACCTACCCGCAGCAATCTTCAGGTGGTGGAGCGCCATGTTCTCCCTGGCGGAAACGCGCTCCTCAAGGTGAGCCCGCTCGCTGCCTGGGACTGGCGCCAAGCCTGGGAATACACGATCGCTGAACATATCAACTATCTGTCGCTCTATGACTCTGGTTACCGCAGTATAGGCTGCCGTCCATGCACCTCTATTCCTGCTGAAGGTGCAGACCCTCGCTCCGGGCGATGGAGCGGAAAAAAGCTGGAATGCGGCATCCATACATTCTCCCGGCAAACGGAATAGTGCAGATCCTTTTCATCATTGTTATTGGCGCGCTGGTTGTGATCTGCCCGATATTGCGTACCAGATCCGCTGTTATCCCATTTTGTACACAAATCGTCGTTCAGTCACCCCGCAGTGTTCAATATTGACCAGTCTTTACGATCCCGTACTTCGATAATGTCAGCGGTAATTTTCTGCGAGAAGTATATGTGCGAAGCACCCGCGGTGCCTTCGTCAAGCATTGTAACGGGTACTTTCACTCCCACATTCCCGTAGCGCGCGCTACTCGGCCCCGGAAGTCTGGGTCACGCCAAGGAACATATTTATAACGGCGAATGTAGGCCGGCCATGACAGGTAGTAGACGCCATGAACGGCGCCATTCAAGCTGCCGCGAAACTTCTGGCGGAACAGCGGGATGCATATCGAGGTCTGTCGGGACATTTTCAGGTTTACGCAAAGGATAAACGCACATCGGGAATTCCGGTTGAATAGCGAGTCCGTGTGAACCCGGACCACAGGCAAGACGGAAAGCCTTATAGAAATTCGCGCCTGACGTTTTTTGAATGTACGGGGCCACCGATCCAGGAAGGAAACGCCATGTCACTAAATTTGGAGGGCAGGCAAATGTGCACACGCATGGTTAGCAAGTTGTGGTTTATGGCACTCCTACTGGTCGTATTTGCCGCCGGATGCGGTGCAGGTCGAGAGCAGGGAATCCTCCCACCCACGCTAACCTCGATCAGTCCGAACAGGGGCACCCAGGGACAGACGGTGAACGTCATCCTGACGGGAACGAATTTCGCAACTGGAGCCACGGTCAACGTAGGCGGGGCACTGGTTGCCGTCAGCAATACGACGGTGGTGAGCAGCACGCAGATCACCGCGACGTTTGCCATCGCAGCGAATGCCGCGTCCGGCGCCATGAACGTCAGTGTGACGAGTGCGGGCACTACGACCAATGCGGTGACGTTAACAATAGGGACACCGCTTACAGTGAGTTCCGTAATCCCCGCAAATGGCGCGACCGGCGTGCCCATCAATCAGGTACTCACCGCAACCTTCAGTCAGGCGGTGAACTGTGCTACGGTCACCACATCAAGCTTTGTCGTGTCAGGACCTGCGGGAACCGTAGCTGGAACGACCACGTGCTCGGGCTCGACCGCGACCTTTACCCCGACAAGCCATCTCGCTTCCGGCGCCGCCTATACCGCCACGTTGACAACCGCAATAAAGAGCTCTCAAGGCGACCCTCTGCTGAGTAATTTTGTATGGAGTTTTGCGACCGCGTCACCTCTTGCGGTGACTTCCACCAGCCCCGCAAATGGCGCAACGAGCGTGCCCATCAACCAGGCACTCACCGCAACCTTCAGCGAGGCGATGAACTGTTCATCGATCACCACATCGAGCTTTATCCTGACAGGACCCGCGGGGCCCATAACAGGAACAGTTGCCTGCTCCGGCACAAGCGCGACGTTTACACCGGCACACACTCTCGCAGTCAATACCGTTTACACCGCCACGATTAAAACGGGAGTAACTAGTGCGGCAGGCGCAGCACTGGCGAGCGACTACGCGTGGAGCTTTACAACCGAGCCTCCTCCCTCTGTGGTTTCCACCATCCCCGCAAATGGCGCAACGGGCGTTCCAATCAATCAGGCACTCACTGCAAACTTCAGTCAGGCGATGAATTGTTCAACGATCACCACATCGAGCTTTACCCTGACAGGACCTGGCGGAGCCATAGCAGGAACAGTTGCCTGCTCCGGCATGAGCGCAACGTTTACACCAGCAAGCCTTCTCGCGACTAATACCGTTTACTCTGCCACTATTACAACCGGGGCGACCAGTGCGGCAGGCGTAGCAATCGCAAGCAACTATGGATGGAGCTTTACAACTAAGCCGCCGCCGACGGTGACCTCCACCAGTCCGGGCAATGGCGCCACCGGGGTTCCGGTCAACATCGCCATCGG
>Ga0307375_10000617_pt1 | contig 43123 bp, 40 predicted proteins | sample TR1MG_FD_202531 | JGI IMG/M metagenome (GOLD analysis project Ga0307375, IMG submission 202531) | Soil microbial communities from Risofladan, Vaasa, Finland - TR-1 | ecosystem: Environmental > Terrestrial > Soil > Coastal area > Acid sulfate soil | place: Finland: Risofladan, Vaasa | collected...
TATGGGCGAATCGCAGCAGGACTTGGTCTGCGGGCTCACCGCGCGCGAGCGCTCGGCGCGCTCGTTCCAGTTCCGTGTCTCGCAAGGTCTCGGTCGCAGCGCGCAAAGCGCGCACCGTCGGAACTGAGTCGAGTGATCGAACCCAGCGCATGAACTGGATAACCTCGCCCTCGATAATGAGTTCGGCCTCGCGCGCTGCTATTTGGCGTGACTGTATGTTTTCTTCGATCACGTCTTTGAGGTCATCGATGCTGTAGAGGTAGACATCGTTTAGATCTCCGACCTCGACTTCGATATCGCGCGGGACGGCAAGGTCGACCAAGAACATCGGTCGGTGCTTGCGCGCTTTCAGGGCGCTCTCGACTGCTCCCTTACCCAAGATCGGCAAGAGGCTCGCTGTGCAGGAGATAACAATGTCTGCGCTACTTAAGTAATCCGGGAGTTCGAGCAGAGAGATTGCTTGTGCACCGTAGATGTCACCCAGGATCCCCGCGCGCTCGACTGTGCGGTTAGCCACGATCATGCGCCCGATTCCCTGTTCTTTCAGGTGGCGTGCGGCCAATTCGATCATCTCGCCCGCCCCGATCAATAACACCGTCTGGTTTGAGAGATTATCAAAGATGCGTCGCGCAAGGCTTACCGCCGCAAAAGCGACGGACACGGCGTTGGCGCCGATGGCGGTGTCCGTGCGTACTTGCTTTGCGACCGAAAAAGTATGTTGAAAGAGGCGGTTTAGCATCTTGCCCGTGGTGCCGGCTTTGTGGGCTGTGGCAAATGCGCTTTTCATTTGGCCGAGGATCTGGGGTTCCCCCAATATCAGGGAATCAAGGCCCGAGGCGACCCGGAAGGCGTGGGTGACCGCTATGCGGCCCGTGTGAACGTAGAGATGGGGGCGCACTGCGCGTGCCGATAACTTGTGGTAATCACAAAACCAGGCGACAAGTGGATCATAGACGTTCTCTTCAAGGCCGCAGTAAAGCTCTGTCCGGTTGCAGGTGGACAGGATAGTGGCCTCGCCTGCGCCGTTTGCGGCCATGGCACGGAGAGCCTCAGGTAGGGCCTGAGGATCGAATGCTGCCCGCTCCCGCAAAGACAGGGGCGCTGTTTTATGATTGATGCCCAGGGCGACGAGATGCATGGTCTTCGGGTCGGGACCGGGTCCGCCAAAACAGGGCCGCTGCGACGGCCTCGGTGATCATGACTGCTCCCGACAGAGCAGCACGTAGTGGGTGACCACCTGGATCGGTCCACCCCATAACGATCAGCGCTATGTCGGTTAGCGCAAGCAATACAAGGCCTAAGGATACCACAAAGCGTGGTAGCGCGCGCCGCCACAGGATCAATGCGGTAGCAGCGCCAATTCCAAGGAGTGCCCCCATAACGATCTGGTCGTCAGCTGAGAGTCCATGACAGAGCCAGAGCAAGGCCCCTAAGAGGGCTGTGGTCATAACCGGGTGCACGTGAAACTTTGATGAGACGGGGCTTTTGATGAGTCGTTCTTGGTGGCTTTCCAAGGCCGCGGCCGTGAGCAGTAGGAGGCTTGCAAGCAGCATCTGACTCACCCAGGGACCGAGACCTATAAAGCCCATGAGGCGCATATTGCCAGTGACGGCGGCGATCACCAGGGGTACGGCGCCTGGGTCGGTTGCAAAAAAGAGCCGCCACGGGAGGACCCCGCCGAAGCTCAAAAGCAAACTGATCAAAAAGCCGACGGCCATTGCCCCCTGGAGCAGGATAAGCCAATAGAGGGTGCGCCTGGGAGAAGGCGTGAGCGCGTTGTCTCCCAAAGGGGCAAGCGCTGCCGCAAAAGGTAGGGCCGATGCCAGAAGCGGTAGAGCGGCCAACAGGCCCACATGGCTCAAGCGTGGGACCTTGATCGTGGGATGGCCGATAAGGGCAGCTAGGAACACCAGGATAGTAACGCCTCCTAGGAGGAGCGCGCCGAGGGCGCCGTAGGCGGGACGGGCTTCAAGGCGGTTGCGGCGCTTTTTTTGGATCAACATCAGAAACAAGAGGGCATAGAAGAGCAATGGACCGCTGGCGATCAGGCGGTGGTAAGGTCCCATTATGAGGGAGGTGTGGCCAGTGAAGGCCAGCGGCCAGGAAGGTCCGAGTGCGGCGAATAGCACGCCTATTGCCGTTACGAGCAAGAGGCCGCCGACCAGTTCGGCGCGCCGGGCGGCCAGTAAGGGCATTAGCCTGTCGGCGGTCAGATACAGCGCGAAAAAGGCGAGCAGTGCGTGCGGACTTTGTGCCGCGAGCCCGGCCCATAGGAGCGCTAGGATGGCGCTGATAAAAAGGCGCGCTAGGGCGTTTGCCATATGGAAAATCGCAGGTGTTATGAGGCGGCTTTGAGCGAGGGCGGTCGCCGCTCCTATAGTGGTGGTGGCGAGTAGGATCCAGAGGAACGCGGGCGCCCACCCGAAGCGTAACCCGAAGGCGGCGCCTGCCAGTAAGAGCGGTGTACCAAGGATACCAAAGTCGCGTAGGCGCGCGTCCACAAGCGAACCTGCCCCGGGCGCGGCGTCTGTATTATAATGTTCCCCATCCTCTCCCGTCATGGCCACGAGTTGGCCTATAAACCGGTAGGCAAAGGCCAAGACCAGTACGGTCAAGAGGGGGAGTAGAATCACGTTCATAATGCAAGGCCTCCCTTGGGCTCTTCCAGAGCATAGACGTTCGGAGGTCCTGGTGTCTCTCATGCCTCATTGGGCTTGTTGGGGGGGTGGGTATTTCGCTACGGGGTTGACCCTTTTGCGCTGAAGGAGTTTGAGGCCAGGGAAGGATGCAGGCGCCCTCGCCGGAGAGGTTTGGTGGCAAACATCATGGTTACTTTATGTCTCACGAAGGTGGCGATAATAGCGCCCCCTTGTTTTCGTCCCCCAATGCTTGCGGCTTATGAAACATTTCGCCCGAAAGCGGCTCGTAACTCAAAATGTCAGACTGCTATGCGTTATTATGGAGAAATGAGGTGTTTTGTGCGGTCTGTTTTCGAGTAGACATAAGCGGCCCTAAGGTCCTGTTCGAGAGGGATGCGCCAAAGGCGGCGCTTCCTTCAAACTTACATATGAGTGGTCTGGAGTACGTATGACGCGACGTCTGCCGCCGTTTGCCTTTGTGGCGATGGCTGCACTTTTGGCAGGGTGTGCTACCACAACTTTGCCCGTGAAGCCCGCAATCCCCCGCTTACAGGCGCGGGCGTCTATCAATAGAGATAGCCTTCTCTATCATGTGCTAGTCGGGGACATTGCCGGCCAACAGGGTCATTTGGGCGCGGCCGCGCATGCGTTTGGGCGGGCGGCGCAAGAAAGCGGCGACCAGGATCTTTTGCGTCGCTCCGTGCTTTTGTCCCTTTATGCTCGCCGTTATGGCCAGGCCCGTCATTTGGCGCATCTCTGGGTTATTGCCCGTCCCCAGAGTGTGGGCGCCCTGGAGGCGCTGGCAGATGCTGATCTAGGCCTTGGTCAATTCGCATTATCGGAGCACGAGTTTGAGCAGGCGCTAGTGCTTGGGACCACGCATGACGGCTCGGGTGGTCGTGCGTTTGCTTTTGAGCATATTGCGACTTTGTTGTTGCGGCACCGACCCTCGCCACAGGTGTTGGCGGTTATGCGCACTTTAAGTCGGCGTTATCCCAAAGATCCCGTAGGCGACTATGCCTTTGCCGATCTGGCTCGCCAGTACAAGCATCCCCGCCAGGCGTTGCGGGCGATCGATCGAGCCTTGACCTTGAAGCCGCACTGGGAAGACGCTGCGGTCTTGAAGGCACGTATCCTATGGATCCAGGCGCCACGCGCAACATTTCAGTTTTCTCGCCAGTTCTTGCAGGCCAACCCGGACGCCACGCGTTTGCGTCTGGATTACGCGCGCAGGCTCGTGTCCCTCGAATATTGGCAGTCGGCTCTTGCCCAGTTTCAGCTGATTGCAAAGGCCGCCCCCAACGATCCCCAAGTTCTTTATGCGGCGGGTCTTTTGGCCTTACGGACCCACGAGCCTATATTGGCAAGAAAATATTTAAAGCGCAGTTTACTGTTTGCGCCAAATGACGCCCACGCAAAGCTTTATTTGGGCGAAATTGCCGAGCACGAGCGGCGCTTTGCCCGTGCTCGCTATTACTACAATCAGGTGGGCTCTCCTTACCGTTTTGCGGCAAGGCTTAGGGAGGCGCTGATGCCGTTGCGGGAATCGCGCCCGCAGGTGGCTTGGCAAAACCTCTCCCGTCTGACTGCGCGTACGGCCGATCAGGATGTGACCTTGGCCTTGGCGCGCAATCAGGTATTGATAGCCTTGCATCGATACGCGCAAGCGCTCGCTGTTTTGACGCCTGCCATAGCTAAGGCACAACACAAAGGTGCGCTTCTCTACGCCCGTGCCTTGGGTGAGGAAAAATTAGGGCAGGTGGCGGCGGCGGAGGCGGACTTGGAGGCGCTTCTCGTCCGCCATCCTCGCGACCCGATGGTCTTGAACGCGTTGGGATATACCTATATCAATCATAGGCAGCACGAGAAGCGCGGGCTTGCCTTGGTGCGCCAAGCGCTTGTTCTTGACCCCGGGAATCCCTATATTCTCGACAGTCTTGGTTGGGCCTACTATCGCTTGGGTCAGCCAAAGCTCGCCGTTCCCTATCTCCGCAAGGCCTTTGAGTTGTCGCACAATGTGACGATCGCGACCCATTTAGGGATGGCGCTGTGGGCCTTAGGTCGGCACGCGACGGCGCTGCGTATTTGGCATGGGGCTTTGGCCAAGGCACCGCAGAATGCAATGCTCAAAGCCGAGCTGAGAAAGCACCCCTCGCCGTGAAGCGTGTACTCACCGTTGTCTTGCTGGGCGCGCTCCTTGCGGGTTGTGCTTCGCAACCGCGTGCGCCACGGCCTGCGCATCCCCAGAGAGTCTGGGTTTTGCATTCCGCCAAGATGCGGGCCATCACCCATTTCGCTCTATCGGCAGAAGGGGGTATACGTGCCGGGGGCCATGGGGGCACTTTGATGTTGCGCTGGGTACTTATGCCGCAGGCCTATCAAATGACGGGGTACGGGCCCTTTGGCCGCCTTATTTTTCGTCTTCGCGTGAATGCCGAGGGCGCCAAGTTAGTGACCGAGCGGGGACGTTTTTCTGGGCCAGACGCGGGCGCGCTCCTGGTTCGCCTGACAGGCTGGCGCTTGCCGGTGGCGGGTTTACGTTTTTGGATTCTTGGGGTCGCGGGTCCCGGGCCAGTCACTTATCGGCACGTGAATCGCTTTGGTCTTTTGGCCTCGTTAGATCAGGCGGGTTGGTCGATTCGCTACCATAAATATCGTGAGACGCCTTGGGGGCGTATGCCCCGGTTTTTGACCTTAACTCATGATGGAAAGACGAGGCAGTCGCCTCAGGTCGTCGTGACTATTCGGATCAATCAATGGCAGGCAGCGTCATGAGAGATACGTTCGGAATCTGGGCCGCCCCCGCGAAACTCAACCTCTTTTTGCATGTGGTGGGGCGTCGGGACGACGGTTACCATAGGCTGCAGACCGTTTTCCAGTTTATTGATTGGCAGGATGATCTGCAATTTGAGGTCACAGAAGATGGGCAAATCTCCCGGTCCTTGGCGGTAGTCGGCGTTCTTGAGGATCAGGACTTGACCCTGCGCGCGGCCCGCCTCCTGCAAGAGGCCTCTGGCTGCACCCGCGGCGCTCGCATCCACCTGACCAAGCGTTTACCGATAGGCGGTGGCCTGGGCGGGGGCAGTTCGGATGCCGCTACGACCCTGCTGGCCCTTAACGTCCTATGGGATCTGCATTGGCCTCTGGAGCGCTTGGCGGCGCTGGGTCTTAGGCTGGGCGCTGATGTCCCCGTGTTCGTTCGGGGTGCCGCTGCCTGGGCTGAGGGGGTGGGTGAGGAACTGACCCCCGTGGACCTGCCCGAGCCTTGGTATGTGGTGCTGGTGCCGGACGCTACGGTGCTGACCCGCCTCGTTTTTGCAGAGCTTGATTTGACAGGCTTCCGGCCGCCCATCACAATACGCGACTTCCGTGCCGGGCAAGGGGAGAATGATCTGGCGCCTGTTGTGCGCAGGTGTTACGAAGAGGTCGACCGGGCCTGGCGCTGGTTGGCCGATTATGGGTGTGTGCGCATGAGTGGATCGGGCGCCTCGGTCTTTATTGAGGTGTCGGATCAAGCCGTTGGGCAGCAGATCGTTGCGGCTTGCCCGCCTTGTTGGCGCGCTTGTCTTGCGCGCGGACTCAATGCTCACCCAGTGCACACGCGTCTCGGTCAGCTCACGCATTGGGGTGTCGCCAAGCGGTAAGGCACCGGATTTTGATTCCGGCATTCCCAGGTTCGAATCCTGGCACCCCAGCCACTCTTAAGCTGAAAAGAGCGCTTTCCAGAACGCAAGAGGGAGTCGTGTCAGCAGACAATATGGTAGTTTTTACGGGCAACGCGAACCCGGCGTTGGCCGAATCCGTGGTGCGATATTTGGGCATTCCGATCGGGAAGGCGCACGTGGGGCGCTTTAGCGACGGTGAGATCCAAGTCGAGGTCATGGAAAACGTCCGTGGTAAGGACGTTTTTATTATGCAGCCCACGTGCGCGCCCAGTAACGATAATCTGATGGAGCTTTTGATCCTGACAGATGCGGTCAAGAGATCATCGGCCCGGCGTATAACGGCCGTGATCCCTTATTATGGTTACGCGCGCCAGGATCGGCGTCCGCGGACGGCGCGGGTCGCCATTGCCGCCAAACTGGTTGCCGATATGGTGAGCGGCGCGGGCGCTGATCGAGTTTTGACCATGGATCTCCATGCCGATCAGATACAGGGATTTTTCAGTATCCCGACCGACAATATCTATGCCGGTCCGGTATTGCTAGGCGACATTTGGCGGCACCGTCATGACAATTTGTTGGTGGTGTCGCCGGATGTAGGCGGCGTTGTACGCGCCCGGGCCTTGGCGAAACATTTAGAGGCTGGTCTTGCCATTATCGACAAGCGCAGGCCCAAGCCCAATGAAGCCAAGGTGATGCATATTATTGGTGAGGTCGAGGGGCGTTCCTGCATCCTTATGGATGACTTGGTCGATACCGCCAATACTCTGTGCGAGGCGGCAACCGCCCTGAAGGCTAATGGCGCCGTGCGGGTTGTTGCGTACTGCACGCACCCGGTCCTTTCCGGGTGTGCCGTTGACCGCATAGAGGCGTCTGTACTGGATGAGTTGGTTGTTACCGACACGATACCATTGCGCGCACAGGCCCAGGCCTGTGCGAAGATTCGGCAGTTGAGCGTAGCTGAACTGCTCGCGGAGACCATAAGGCGTATTGCGGATGAAGATTCCGTAAGTTCGCTCTTTATGGACTAATCGGTCCGACCGCGGGACCTCTGGATGCCCTGGTCGCGGGGCGTCCCTTCTTGAAGGAGTAGTTATGAGTGTAAAGTTTGAATTAAACGCCGAGCCGCGTAGCGAGAAAGGTACGGGTGCGAGCCGCCGCCTCCGCCGCGCGGGCAAAGTGCCGGCGATTTTGTATGGCGCCGGGAAAGAGCCCGTGAGTTTGTCGGTTGAGCATGATCCTCTTTGGCACCACACCCATCAGGAGGCCTTTTTTACCTCGGTTTTGACCGTCAAGGTAGATGGGAAGATTGTCGATCAAGCGATTGTGCGCGATCTGCATATGCATCCGTATAAACCGCGAGTGTCCCACCTCGATCTTCAGCGTGTCAGTGCCACGGAACGCCTTCATCTTCCGGTTCCGCTTCACTTTATCGGTCAAGAGTCGGCCCCAGGCGTGAAGTTGCAAGGCGGCTTGGTGGCACATTTGATGACCGAAGTGGATGTTTCGTGCCTTCCCAGTCAGTTGCCAGAGTTCCTTATAGTCGATGTGTCAGCTCTCCATGTGAACGACTCGATCCATCTTAGCAATCTTACGCTGCCTGAAGGCGTGGTGTTAACCGATTTGACGCATGGCAACGACTTGGCAATCGCGACTATCACGGTGGTCCGTGAAGTCGAGATCGAGGCCCCGGCCCCGGTGGCGGAGGTCGCTGCGGCAGCCCCGGAAGCTGAGCCCGCGAAGAAGGAAGGCAAGTAATTGGCGGAGGCGTTCGCAGCCCTTGTTGGACTTGGCAACCCGGGATCCGAATATGTCGATACCCGACACAATGCGGGTTTCTGGTTTGTTGAGCGGGCTGCGGAGCGCTTTGGGTGTTCATGGCGCCATGAGCCCAAGTTCTCGGCGGTTGCAGGCCGGGTTTGCGTCGAAGGGGTGGATCTGTGGTTGATAAAGCCCCTGACCTTCATGAATGAAAGCGGCACCACGGTGCGTAGCTTGTGCCGCTATTACCGTTTGGCGCCCACGCAAGTTTTGGTAGCCCACGATGAGTTGGATTTGGCTCCGGGCGTCGTGCGCCTCAAAAGGGGTGGCGGTGCGGGTGGCCACAATGGGTTAAGCGATATTATCGCCGAGATGGGCGCGGATTTCTGGCGCCTTCGCCTGGGGATCGGTCGCCCCGCCCCGCGGCGCGACCTTATTCCCTACGTCTTGGGGCGGCCGCCTCAATCAGAACGAGAATCCATTGAAGCCGCCTTGTTGCGAGGGCTTGATGTGCTTCCTTTAATCATTAAGGGCGAGTCCGAACGCGCTATGAATCTGCTGCATCGAACCGACGGCGAGGCGCTTCATGGGGCTTAAATGTGGCATCGTCGGTTTGCCGAACGTAGGCAAGTCGACACTCTTTAATGCGCTCACGGCCGCCGGCATCCCGGCCGAGAATTACCCATTTTGTACGATCGAACCTAATGTCGGAGTTGTCCTTATTCCTGACAAGAGGTTGGCGGCTTTGGCTGCGATCGCAAGCCCGGAACGCATTGTTCCGGCGGTGATGGAGTTCGTGGACATTGCGGGCTTGGTCGCAGGTGCTGCGCAAGGCGAGGGTTTGGGGAATAAGTTTCTCTCCCATATTCGGGAGACCGATGCCATCATCGAAGTAGTGCGTTGTTTTGAAGACGAGAACGTGGTGCACGTGGCAGGCCGCATAGATCCCCTTGCCGACATCGAGGTTATTAACACCGAGCTTGGCTTGGCTGATCTAGAAAGCGTGGATCGGGCGTTGGCGCGGGAAAGTAAGGGTGCGCGCGCCGGCAATAAAGATGAGTTGAGGCGTCGTGAACTCTTGACGCGTATTCGTGAGCACCTAAATGGCGGCGGCATGGTGCGCACTTTGCCCCTGACAGATGAGGAGCAGCTCATTGTGCGCGGTTTCTCGCTCCTGACCGCAAAGCCCATGCTATATGTCGGCAACGTGAAGGAAGAAGGACTGAAAGCCAATCCCCTGTGGGACCGTGTTCAGGCTCGAGCGCGGGAGGAAGGGGCCCAGGCGGTGGCCATCTGTGCCGCTTTTGAGGCGGAACTTGTCTCACTGCCTGATGAGGATCGGCCGGCGTTTCTTGCCGAAATTGGCTTAGACGAGCCCGGCCTTGACCGTCTGGTGCGCTCGGCCTTTACGCTTCTGGGTCTTGAGACCTTTTTCACCGTAGGTCCCCAGGAGGTGCGGGCCTGGACTATGCATCGTGGGAGTTTGGCTCCACAAGCGGCGGGTGTGATCCATACGGACTTCGAGCAGGGATTTATTCGCGCTGAGGTGATAGGTTTTGAGGACTACGTGCGCCTTCGCGGTGAGCACGGGGCGCGTGAAGCCGGGAAATTGCGTCTCGAGGGCCGCGACTATGTTATGCAGGACGGGGATGTCGTGCATTTTCGCTTTAATGTCAGTCGCTGAGAGAGGATCTTGGCGTAAGATCGGGTATGTGGGGCAAGATTCAGGGTGATAGGGGGTGTAACCTCGAGCTTCTTCCCTTGACATAGCTTGGGGCTGCCCCCAAAATCCCCGACCTTCAGGTTACGGCTATGTAGCTCAGCTGGTTAGAGCGCGGCACTCATAATGCTGAGGTCGGTGGTTCGAGTCCACCCATAGCCACCATATAAAACAAGCAGTTACGTACTATCCCCTCGCCGGAATTGATTTATTGCTCCAAATTTGCCCCACCGGCTTTTAGCTGATGACTAAAAATCGGGAATAAAAATGGCATCTATTCGTAAGCGCGGCCAGCCCGTCCAGTGCAAGACCTTCACTACCCGCGCCAAGGCCGAAGCTTGGTCTAAGCAACGGGGTCTCCGGGTGACTATTCGCCGCCCCTCGCCAGTGAGCCTGCACATCCAGTCCATAGATAAGATCATACAGAAACCGATACTCCGCTTGAGGCGCCGTCTTCCAGTAGGGTGTCACGCGTTCGCGCGCTATTCCCTCACGACACCTTCTTCTGGTCTTGCAATAACGGATGGCCCTCACACACATCGATAATCTCTTGGGGCCAACGGCCGGGGGAGGGTCCAGCGGCTAACGCCGAACGCCGTGCGCGCCATGAGATCAAGGGGGGAAAGTACCCACATTATCACGCTAAAATACAGAGGAGGATTTTCTCGTATCTGCCTACGCTCCGACTTCTAATTCTCCCGGACTGGGGCCAAGACGATCTCCCTGGTCTCCATGTACTGGCAGCAGTAATCCCAAAAGCGATAAGCGAGTTCCTCGCTGCCACTACTTAGTGTCCTTCCTGCACGCTTGCCGGAAGGACACGACCGACCAAGCTCTTACCGGTGCTGGCGCGTCGGGAAAAAGCCTGTCCCCACTGGTTCCCGCTTCGGGGGAATGGTGGGCGCGAAAGAGTGGCTTCACCGCCGGCTCGCCGCTTGCGGGGTCCCAGCCGCCCGCGCCCTTTTCGGTTCGGCGGGGCATAATCGCGCACCTTGAGCACAGCAGAAAGGACGGATACGCTAAGGATACTGTATGCGACTTGATAATGAGCAAGCCAAACACGTGGCCGAAACCTTGCGGATCATCGCTATCGCGGAGTTGGCTTCTTTGGCTATACGGCGGGGCTTGAGCGGAGTGATTGGTGGCTTATGGCAGCCTCATCATTAAGCTTTATTCTTATCGAGTCCGCCGCAGTTCTAATTTTAGGAGACCGTGCATCATGAGCGCAATCACCACAACACAGCTATGGATTGGCCTGGGATGGGTCACGCTCATTGGCGTGGGCGGGCTGGTACTGGCCTGGATGAATCATCGTGGGCACAAACACAAATAGGGCCGATTGACGTCCTCAAAGAGGCCCAGACCCTCACTAGGCTCGGGCCTTTCTTTTGCCCCAAATTTGCTCCACCTGCTCCACACTTTAACGATACCGAACGCCGCCGTATACTGTCAAAAGCAGTCTGTTCTAAAAGACATTATTCGCTAACGTACGACACGGAAAGCACTAGTGTTCGCACTCATAACGCTGAGGTCGGTGGTTCGAGTCCACCTCTAAATCCTGGTTGCCTATGACCGGGGCTTCCTTCTTGCTGGCGCATTCGATCTTGTCGTAGATTCGGTATCAAGCGAACCTTGCGCGGCAAGCGCCCCGGCACGGGTGGGCCTACCCTTCAGTATCCATTCGAAGATAACCCCAATCAGCGCACCCAAGAGCGGTCCTACGACATAGATCCAGGTGGTAGCGAAGTCGCCGCGCACCAGATCCGGCGCCAAGGAGCGCACCGGGTTCATTGAGGCACCGCTGATCGGTGCTGCCCAAAGTCCCGCGAGCGCAATATAGCCACCCACCGCGATGGCACCATTGGTGCCGATATTGCGGGCCCCCGAGGCTGTGCCGAGGATCGTGTTCACTAATCCCGCAGTGAGCACCACCTCCATTGCCAGTGCCTGCCCGCAGCTTATCCCGTGGCCAGGGCGGGTCGCGCCCAACGCACCGACTATTCCGAACAAGGCGCGCAGGAAGGCGGCCGCCCCGACACCGCCTACCATTTGCGCCACGATATAGCCCGGCACTCGACGCCAGGGAAAGTTGCGCCGTAGCGCGAACGCCAAGGTGACGGCTGGATTCAAATGCGCCCCGCTCACCGCACCCATGAAGTAGATGATCGCCATCACCATAAGTCCAGGTGCGACCACTATCATGCCTAAGGTGACCGCCCCGCCACTTTGAGCCGCAACAACCCCGCCACCTGCGGCAACGAGAACCAGCAAGAACGTACCCCAAGCCTCGGCAAAGAGCCGTCGCCACTCGTGAGACGGGTCCAAGAAGTCGGGGGACCGCTGCTTTTGAACCATTCGTTCCTGCTGCGTCAGGTTTTGCCGGTGTTCGCGTAGTGCCGTCATGCATGCTCCCAAATTAGTCAGGAAAACCGCGTCCATATCCGGACCTGCCCACTCTCCGGACTTATTCCACAAGCTGTTTGCGGATCAATTGCAATTCCTGTTGGCGTTCAGCGCTGGACTTTGGGTAGGCCATATCGAGCGCGTGGAACGTGTCAAGAATAACCTGAGAGATGATCAGGCGGGCGTTTTTTCGGTCGTCTGCGGGGACGATGTACCAAGGCGCAGCGCGGGTACTGGTTGCGCTCAGACATTCCTCGTAGGCCTGCATGTATTCCTTCCAGAATTTGCGCTCTTCAATATCGGCAACGCTGAATTTCCAGTTTTTTTCAGGCTCATCAATGCGTTCGAGAAAGCGCTTCCGCTGCTCATCCTTCGAAAGATGAAGAAAGAATTTTATAATCTTGGTTCCGTTACGGCTAAGGTGATCTTCCAAATCCACGATGGAGCGATAGCGCCCTTTCCAGAGGGTCTTTTCATTAAGCAATACATCGGGGAGTCCCTGGCTGTGAAGAATCTCCGGATGTACGCGAACGATCAGAACCTCTTCGTAATAGGACCGGTTAAAGATGCCGATTCGACCACGTTCCGGCAAAAACCGGGTGGTGCGCCACAAAAAGTCGTGCTCGAGTTCCGTAGCGCTGGGATGTTTAAAGCTATAAACCTGGCAGCCTTGAGGATTGACACCGGACATAACATGTTGGATGGCGCCATCCTTTCCGGCGGCATCCATCGCTTGAAAGATGAGGAGCACGGCGTAGCGATTGGACGCGTAGTGGAGATGTTGCAATGCGCTCAGTTCCGAAATGTGTTCTGCGAGCAGCTGTTGATATTGCGTCTTGGATTTGTAGACTGGCTTCACAAGCGTTGGCCAGTTATGGAGTTTTACGGATTTGCCTTCCCGTACACAGAAGTCATTGGAATTGATTTTCATCTTATTTGAGTGGCCTCCAATCCTTTGGATGAGTTTGAGGCGACGGTCGCAAAGGGCCTCTATTGGCCGGTTTCAGTGCCCATGCATGGTTAGAGTTTAAAAATGCCTGGCGGGCAGTTACCAGCTAAGCGGGCACTCGATCATCGCTCATTTGGTGAGCGATGTCAGCTTGCCCATTATGGCAAAGCGGCAGGTGAGCTTCAAACAGCCTTCGCTACGCGCTAAAGGTTCGCTTTTATTGCCAAAAAGGCGGCCTTGGACGGGGCACGCCGAAAGGGTTTTGGACACGGTGTGCGCTCGTCGGCTGCGAATTCTTTGTCGCGGGGTCGATGCTTGTGGTGCAGAAAACGTGGGTTATGGTGTTTCCCGCGCGCGACTACCCACGCCAATGGCATAACGGGGATTATCGCCCGCCACACACCAGCGGTCCTTTTCTCAGGGGAGGGAGTTCGCGCGTGTGCACCATTTTTGGGAAATATGCTGTGGTGGACTATTTTGCTGTCGGGCTTGGGTGGGCGACTGGCGGGGATAGCCATTCGTGGCGCGTGATATCGATCATCGGTGCCCTGGATCGCGGACGGATGGGGGGTGTGTTGGTAGCGCATCCGACCTAGGATAACGGGCGCCACGCAATTCAGGATATTCGTGGCGCATAAAGGTCGAAGACGGAATGTCCCAAACCCGCTGTCGTATGGTTTCGCGACCGGGGGTGCGGTCAGAGCCATCGACCAAGGTGAGGCGCAGGGCGGATCGAACCGGACGAAAACCAATGAGGTATAGTAGCGGATTGTGGTAAGCCAACCGACAAAAGTACCAGCGAAGAACGCACCCATGGATCGTGCTCGGCACATTCTCAAGAGTACCTTCGGTTACAGTGAGTTCCGCCATCATCAGGCCGATGCCGTTGAGGCCTTGCTGGCCGGCCGGGATGTTCTGACGCTGATGCCAACCGGGGGTGGCAAGTCGCTTTGTTATCAGATCCCAGCGCTCGTGCGCGAAGGGTGCGGGGTCGTGGTCTCGCCTTTGATCGCCCTGATGCAAGATCAGGTGGATGCCCTTACCCAGCTGGGCGTCCGCGCCGCCCTTCTGAATTCCACCGTAAATCCGGCCGCCCAACGACAAACCGAGGCAGCCTTACTCGCGGGCGAATTGGATGTCTTGTATGTGGCCCCGGAACGACTCTTGACCGAGCGCATGCTGAGCCTGTTGGATCGGGTGCGGATTGCCCTATTCGCCATTGATGAGGCTCATTGCGTCTCTCAATGGGGACATGACTTTCGCAAGGAGTATCAGCAGCTTTATAAGCTGCACGAGCGTTATCCTGCGATCCCACGGATTGCGTTGACCGCTACCGCCGATCAGCGCACCCGCATTGAGATTATTGAGCAACTCAATCTGCAGAAAGCCGCGATTTTTATTGATAGTTTCGATCGCCCTAATATTCATTACGCGCTGAGCGAAGGGCAAAATGCCCGCGAGCAATTGTGGCGTTTTCTGGCAAGTACCCATCCACGAGATGCGGGCATCGTCTATTGCTTGTCGCGTAAAAAGGTCGAAGACACCGCGCTCTGGTTACAGACCAAGGGCCGAAACGCCTTACCCTACCACGCGGGGCTACCGGATCGGACGCGTCACCTGCACCAGGAACGCTTTTTGCGCGAGGATGGGTTGATCATGGTTGCCACGATCGCTTTTGGCATGGGTATCGATAAGCCTGACGTGCGCTTTGTGGCCCACCTCAACTTGCCGAAGAGCGTCGAGGCCTATTATCAGGAGACTGGGCGTGCTGGACGGGATGGCGCACCCGCCGACGCCTGGATGGCCTACGGTTTGCAGGATGTCATTACCTTGCGCCAATTCGTACAGCAAACCGATGCCGATGAACAATTCAAAAGGGTAGCCCACCACAAGCTGGAGGCCATGTTGGGTTTGTGCGAACGGGTCAGTTGCCGTCGTCAGGCACTGCTCGCCTATTTCGGGGAGACCCTAAGTGAGCCTTGCGGCAACTGTGACAATTGTATCCGGCCGCCGCAGACTTGGAATGGCACAGTGGCGGCGCAAAAGGCAATTTCCTGCGTCTACCGCACAGGTCAGCGCTTTGGAGTCGGCTATATCATCGATGTACTAGCGGGCAAGGACGATGAACGGATTCGGCATAATCGGCACGATCAGTTAAGCCTTTTTGCGTTGGGCGTTGAGCACAGCGACACGGAATGGCGCGGTATTTTCCGCCAACTCATAGCTCAAGGGTATCTCGATGTCGATATGGAGGGTCACGGTGCCCTCAAGCTAACTGCTAAATGCCGCCCCTTGTTGCGCGGCGAGATTCAGCTCGATTTACGCAAGCTCATCGTGCCGGAGAAAAATAAGCAACCATCCGGGGGCGCGACGCGGGGCGCGCAGGTCGGTGATGTGGCCATTTTCGAGGCCCTGCGCGCCCTGCGTCGCCAGTTGGCAAAAGAGCAGGGCGTTCCGCCCTATATTATTTTCCATGATACAACGCTGCAGGAGATGGCGCGCGCCCGCCCGGTCAGTGTCGACCAAATGCGCTCCATCTCTGGAGTCGGAGAGCAAAAACTGAAGCGTTACGGTCTACGCTTTGTGGAAGAAATCGCCAAATATCCTCTTTGACGTCCCCCCAACATGATTACGTAAAATTCCTGCGGCGCTACACTAGAGCAAACCCTTGAGTCGTCGCTCCGCAGGTACTTGGGCTTTAAGTGCCCTAACCGCGCGATTCATGTCTCCGCAAGCCTGACACCGCCCATCCGGCGTTAGTCCATTGAAGGATAAGAAAACGATATCCCCACCAGAACCCATTGCAGGATGCCCGCGGCATCCTGGTTCTCCTTTCCTGCCCTGATGGGCCCTAGGCCATGCGGCCTACAATGTGCGGCCCACAATGACGGTGAGCTTGTCGCGTAGCGGGGCAACAAGGGGCATATGCGTCGTTAAAAAACGGCCGTGTGGGCATTGCCTGGGCGTGATCTTGGAGGTACTGTCGCCGAGTTATCGTTTGCCGACCGCTACTGATAATGAACACGTGTCCGCCGCCGACCTTAGTTATCTGATTGCTGGTGATAGGATGTTCGCGTGCGGACTTCAAGCGGTTCGCGTACACCCTAACGGCCATGTTGAAGGCTGGGAAACGTCTAACAGATTCGGGATTGGAAGATTTGGGTATAACCCCATGTCTGGCTTTTAATATGGGACATTTTTGACTTCTTATACTGGGTATTCTCGACTTTTATGCAGTATAATACGCGACTTTTTGCGCTTGGCCTGTGAAACCGCTAGGCTATTATCGTATCTACACACAATAACGATCACTGGGGAGAAGGTAGTATGTATTGGGTTTGGGATCCATCATTAAACGTCGGAATCGATGTTATCGATAAACAGCATAAGCGCATTGTCGAGTACATCAACGAAGTTCACGAGAATCTAGGGGACCGTAATCGTGAGGTTCTCGGTGGCGTAATTGACAGCATGATCGATTATACGTTGACTCATTTCGCTTTTGAAGAAGCGCTTATGGAGCGGGCTGGCTACCCGATTCTAAAAGACCATAGGCTCGTTCACCAAAGTTTTGCGCAACGAATGCGGGATCACAAAAAGCAGTTCGATGCAGGTAAAGATGTCACTCGTCAATTGCTGGGTGACCTACAGATATGGCTGACTAGCCACATTAAGCGCGATGATCAGGATTACGCCGTACTTGTGCGAAAGGCGGTTACAGAGAAGAGTTGGGTCGCAAAAACGCTTCAGATGTTCTTTGGTTGATGGCGGGAAGGAGCGGACACCGGTAACTTTCGACGCAGACCAGGAAGTAAATCGGTAGCAGGGAGACAGTTTGCGGACGGAGGCGGCGCGTTTCCTCGGCGCGAGCCAGGGAATGCGAAGCGTGGGAGGGCGGCCCGTTCCCACGCCACACAAGCGGGCTCTATACACAGGAGGCCTAAGGGTCCTTGCAGATGGCCACAGGCCATCTGCAAGGACATTCGGCACACTGTCTTGTACCTTGTGGGCAGGCAGCAAGTAGCACATCGGACGCACACTATTCAGCCACGGAACGGTTAGGGCGCCGCAGACAGGTTGCGGGGTAGCGAGTCGTCGAGACCGGTACGTGTGTGTGATCGAGCGCTTTATCGCGCATCTCCTTGCGCGTAAGAGAAGTGATGGCTGGGCGTAATCGAGCCTATCACTCCACAAAGGACTTGGCCGAAGTAGGTGGTATCGTAATAGCGCGCCCGTTGGACTCCTAGACGGCTTGCAAGGCGATGATTAGATGGTTTGCTGCTGGTTTGATACGCGCTGCAGCCAATGGCGATCGCTGGGTTGGTGGCAATCGCACGCGGGGTCATTTGATCGGTGTCAGGCCATGTCGTGGTATGGGGAGCCGGTTCGCGGGTTCGGGAGTGTTTGCTTATCGTTTATGGGCCGTCCAACACACAGGAGGTGTGCTTTAAGATTTTGGCGGCGGCTTACGCGTAGTATCGCCAAAGCCCATACACCCGATCACAAGGAAGGCTACACTGGGTATTGAGTAGCCGTAGGGCGGGTATGAACGCCTTAGTAAAAATCTCGTGGGCCGAGGCGCCAGTGGTTAATGGGGAGGGGCTACAGAATGGGCGAGCATGAGTGTGGGGACCGAAACGGTTCCTGCGGGGGCGCAGGCGCCAGAAGGGCTGCGGTCTTGTGGCTGTGGCTTCTCGCGCAAGCCCTTGGTATCGCCCCGGCAGTGGCCGCAAGCTATCGTCTCGGGGCGGGCGAAAATATTGGGGATTTCAACCTTGCTGGCTATTCGAATCTTGTGTTCAGCGCACCTCGCGGCGGCCCCAACGAGCTTACCCTAGAAGGGTTTAGCCTATTTCTGTTTGGCCATGTCAGCCGCTACGTTAACCCATTTCTAGAGGTAGAAAGTGAGGGTGTGAGCTTGGCACCCAATACTCATTCCGGTAAGATTGTAGTAGAACGTTTGTACAATGATTTCGATCTCAATTCGTCGACCACACTACGGATTGGGAAGATGCTTACGCCTGTCGGTGACTGGAATCTTGTTCACGCAGCCCCTCTTGTGTGGACCGTAACTAGACCACTGACCACCTATTATTCGTTTCCGGTGTTTGTGACAAGCGCTTCTTTGAATTTTCAGAGCTTCTCGAATACGCGCTGGGATGCACAGTTCTATACCCAGCCGGGTAACGATGTGTTTGCGGCGGGCGGGGATTATGAGCCGCGGCAGTATTCTCGCGTGGCGGGTTTTAATGTGCGCTATGGAAGGGATCCGCTGAACCATATCGGCCTATCTGTGCAGACAGCTGATATCCAGCAATCGGGCGGGGCGAGCCAGATACTAGGCAGTGTTTACAGCGAATTCACCACCGGCACTGTTATGTGGGAGTTCCAGGCGAATTTTACGGATATCCAAGGGGGCGCCCTCATAAGGGCCCATAATCATGAGGAGGGGGGATTTCTTCAAGCTGTATACCCCCTGACAGACCAATGGTTCGTTGTCGGGCAGGGGGAGGTCTACCAAACTCAGGAATATGTTGCTAGTGCCCGGCGCTGGGCGGTAGAAGCCGTTTATCGTCCTCGACCAGCGATTTCCTGGAAGCTCGAGTATCTTGACGCCCAGGGTCCGCCCGTAGGGGACCCAGGAGGCGTCTATGCGGCATTTTCTGTGCTGTTTTGAGGGCGGTGCCATGAGTGCATGGATAGCTCGGGCAATCACGTCTTTTGTATTGTTGGCGATCATTGGCCAGCCGGGGATTGCCGAAAATAAGCGCAAGATTTTGGTCGTAGGAAATCCAGGGATTCTGGCCTCCGTCAGTCGCAAAGAGCTTGCGGCCATCTACCTGCTGCGCATTGCGTTCTGGCCTAATGGGCAGAGGATCGTGCCGGTGAACCGCGGGGCTGCTAACCCTTTGCGAATTCAGTTCTCCCAACTTATTTTGCATGAGCCTCCTATGGCGCTCGCCGATTACTGGAATCAGATGCACTTTCAGGGGGTTAACCCGCCAGTGATCATGGACTCCAATCGCGCAGTGGTCGCTTTTGTGCGCAAGGTGCCTGGTGCCATCGGTTATGTGAGCGCGACTACTCCAACGGACGGAGTTAAAGTGCTGCGCCGTTTGCCATGAAGACGTTTCTACCTACGAGCTTGTCGCGTTTCCTCGGCCCATCGGCGCGCCGAATGCTGTTTGTGTTGAGCGCCTTGTACTTGATTACTTACGCGAGCGTCTCAGCCATCGTACTGAGTGATTTGAGTGCATATCAGTTGGCAGCGGAGCGGAAAAGGCTCGCGCTTGTGGCTTCCGCCAAGCTCAATGTTGTGAAAAGAGAGTTCGTTCATCAGGCCCTTAATGACCGTGCCTGGGCGCGTCTTGATGTGATGAATGACCTGATAACAGACGATGTAGACAAGCGGGTCGCCCGCACATTGCGGCAGATGAAGAGAGAATACAAACTGCCCGGTGAAATTTATGCCTTCAACGCCGCAGGCGCCCTCGTCGCATCCAGTACCAGGCGTAGCTCCTTGCAACAAACCATACCGCGGAACTGGATACCGGCGCCCCAAACCGATTTTCTGTTCATAGACAAATCTCCCGATCCCTACGATGGCGGAATGACCGTGGCCTTCAGCGAGGTCGTACACACCGCATACGCCCCCAGGCAGGTGAGCGGGTATCTCGTAGTCACCTATCCATGGAGAGTGGTGAGATCTCTGCTACATCTAAAAACCGGCGATCTGATATTGCTGAATCAGCGGGGAAGCGTGCTCTATAATGGCACGGGTAGCCCCCTGCCTTTGGTGAGTTTGGCACGGCTCCGGGCGCGCGCCCCGGTATACTCTATAGAGAACAAGACTTACCTTGCGAGCTACGCGGCGCCGTCCGTAAGCGCATTCCCGCTCCATTGGCAAGTGGTGGCGATCAACTCCGCTAACGCTATGAAGGGGCCCCTTCGCGCCGCTTGGAAGCAGATTATGCTGTGGGCATTCCTGCTTGGGGCGCCGATGGGCGTGCTTATTGTGTGGCTCGCCTACCGGTTCACAAAACCACTCACCGATATTACTGCGGCAGTTGCCGACATCAGTCGCTCGTCCAACTTATCCAGACGGGTCGCGGTGACCTCGCGCGGAGAATTGGGTGTGTTTCAGGAGGCCTTTAATAACATGGTATCGCGGCTCCAACAGGTACTGTTGGAAAAAACGCGTGAGGCCGAGGCTCTGGAGGTGCTGGCAATGACCGACAGTTTGACGCAGCTACCAAATCGAATGCTGTTCGTAAATCACTTAGAGCAAGCGCTGCCCCGCGCCTATTGGCGTAATCGATCTGTCGCCGTATTGTTCCTTGATTTGGATCGCTTCAAGTTCGTTAACGATACCTTGGGCCACGACACTGGCGACCGCTTGTTGCGAGCGACGGCGACACGGCTGCTCGCGTGCGTGCGCGAAACAGACACCGTCGCGCGTTTGGGCGGAGATGAATTTGCCATACTCCTTGATGAAGTGGCATCACCCGATGATGTTGCCCCCATTGCTCGTAAGATACTAGAGGCCTTGGTGCCGCCTTTGATGATTGGAAACGATGAACTGCTCATTACTGGAAGCCTGGGTATCAGCCTTTACCCACTTGATGGGGCAGACGTTCAAAGTTTGATGAAGAATGCCGACAGGGCTATGTATCAGGCAAAGCAGCATGGCGGCAACACCTATCAGTTTTACCAAGCGGATATGAACGCGCACTCCCGCCGTCGGTTTAATATGGAGAGCGATTTGCGGCATGCCCTGGAACGTCAAGAGTTCATACTGCACTATCAGCCCCAAGTTGATCTAATTAGTGGTGGCGTTGTGGGTCTTGAGGCATTGATCCGCTGGGAGCGACCTGGGGTGGGGCTCGTCTCACCAATGGAGTTTGTGCCCCTGCTGGAGGAGACGGGACTGATTGTTCCGGTGGGCGAGTGGGTACTACGCGCCGCGTGTGAGCAGCACCACGCCTGGTGTGCGGCGGGACTGCCGGTATTGCGTATGGCCGTAAATTTATCGGGGCGACAGTTTTATGGTGCGGACCTCATTGGGACCGTACAACGGATTCTGCGGGATACATCGATGGATCCCATGTGCCTGGAGCTTGAACTAACGGAAAGCATTATTATGAAAAAAGCCGATCCGGCGGTTGAAGTGCTGCGAGCCTTAAGTGCGATTGGGGTGCGATGCGCGATCGATGATTTCGGTACCGGCTATTCCAGTTTAAGTTACCTCAAGAGATTCCCGGTCACTATACTGAAGATCGACCAGTCATTTGTGCGCAACATCCCGGACGATTCAGATGATGCGGCGATTGTAAGTGCCATCATTACCATGGCGCATGCCCTTGATATTGAGACTATCGCTGAAGGCGTGGAAACGCACGACCAGATGGTGTTTCTGCAGGGACGAGGCTGTCAGTTAGCCCAGGGCTACTACTTTAGTCCACCGCGACCGAGCAAGGAGATTGAACATCTTCTAAATCGGAAGTTCCAAAGCGGCCACGCCCGTTCACTGAGTTAAAGGTTCGTGATCAGACTTTGCGTACATCTAGGAGATGCCCGCCTTGGTGGTGCGGCCCACGGGATCTAGGCCGTTGTGGAATGCCCCCACGCTCTCCCGAGAACCCCGCACAATTAGGGGGCAATCATTCATCGGGGAGTGGGAGGCGTTAGACCGTGGCCGCGAAGCACCTCGCCTGCGAATTCTCGAGTAAGGGGGCGGGCCCTCCGCCCGCGAAGCCCTAGGAAGAGGTCGGCCGCCTATCTTGTAAGCGGATTCGGACCATAAGGGTTATCCCCGGACGTCCCCGGCAATACAGTAAAAATAAAGACCGCAATACTCAATGCCATCAGACCTACCAATCCAATAATGAGCCCCATGTGATCACCAGCCATAATTGAGCCAAGGAATGGGCCGACATCGTGCGCCTTTACGGATCTAAAAAACTCTACACCGAAAATCGCGTCCATGCTTAAACTATAAATGACCGTCGCACCTATCCACCAGCCGCTTCTACCCGAATCGTGAACGCGTCTAACCTCCACGGCAACTAACGGCACTAGGGAGGCGATCACTACTAGGGCAAGAGCCATATCGATAAGTAGAAGAACCAGTGATGCAGATCCCGTGCGGCCGGGGCTTACCGTATGCCGGCTAAATATTTGAAACACGACGTCAATTACGACGTAAAATAGGACAAAATACCAGTACTCGGAGCGGCTTGCGCGGCCCTTTATTCTGAAACTGTTTCGATAGCCGGATGTAATTGCCTGCTTTATGTTCACGTATACTCCTCCCGTCAATTATTGGCATACTACTCTACTGGGACGCGTGTCGCAGGAGCGTTCCCTGGCGGATGACAACTGCGTGCCCCATGGTACCTATATTGTAGATGGCAATTGGGCCTACGGGCCCATGTGATGACAAAAGAATATTGATTAGCGAAACTGGCAGCCACGACGCAGCCTACCTACAGAAGCGGACCCCAATTTTGGACACTGGCTTGGGTGGGCGTCCGCCCTTGTCGCGCTCGCCACAGGCAGGCTATGCAATCCATGCGCCCAGACCAGCGTGCGTTTCTTCCCCGAACGCAGTCCCTATGTGAGTAGGGCTAAAGGTAGAGGCGCCAAAAGCGACCCCACCACGTTAAGGAGGGTAGGCGAGATAAACGCAAATGCGGGCGTAGCGGCGCGAGAACTACGCCGCGCCATTAACGGAGCGGCGCTTTGCATTGGAATTCTTGCGTATCGCAGTTGCACTGTGGTCGCCCGGAAGATAAGAACACCATTTCCGCATGAACAGTGGCAAGGCGCCACCCAATCAAAAAAACGGCATGCTCGGTCGGGTACTAACGACTAGGCGAGAATATTCGGATCTTGGCCGAATGCAACCTGATAGGCACAAACCGTGTTTCCAGCGGGGATTTTCCGGTCTGAAATCGGCCTATTTTGTGTAAGGAAGGGAGTTGTGGTGAATAGGTCAACCGAATGTTTCGGGTGGGATTACGGACAGAGCCGTATCTTTTCGAATATGCGCTCGCGGGTCTGGAAAGCGTGGGAAATCTCCCTCCACTAGGGTTCCGGTTTAAGCTCGGCAGAGATGCGACTCTTTTAGTTGACTGTGGAAAATTCCTTTAAATTTGGCCCACCAGATTCGGTGCCAAATTGGGCCGTTTGCCTGCAAATGGCCTAGTACAACTGCATTTACGTCTGGTGTATACTCTAGAGCATGCCGTAAAATGTTGTGTATGAGGAAGGCCATGGGAAGGGTAGCCAAACTAACCTGCTGCCGACTTGCGGGCAGTCAGGGAGTTGTTACCGAGGATCTGCCGCGATTGCGGTTCAGATTTGTGTTGTGGGTGCACACCGTAAATTGGGGAGTAGTTTGGGGTCCATTCTTTATTAGGCCGGCCGGTGACGTATTTATTGGCCAATGGTTCTATAGGCTAGGCTTATCATAAAGGAATTCCCCCCATGCGTAATTTGAAAACGCGCCCCCTGGTTAATGTACTTACAGATACGGAAAATTCTCCTATGCAAAGTGCAAAAATTCAATCTCCCGAGTTACTAGAGTTGCGCCCAGCGCGCGCTCGCGCCCTGGACGTTGCGATACGCTTATTCGTCCGTAGGGGCTATTTTAACACCTCCATTCACGATATTGGAAAAGAGTCTGATGTCAGCGTTGGCTCGATATACCATTATTTCGGCGGCAAAGAAGGGATCGCAAAAGCGCTACACGACACCTATATTGACAGGATGCAGCGCGAAATAGGCAATATCCATGATAGCAAAAGCACTCTCAAAGATCGGTCTAGAGCCATTGTTAAGATGTTGTTTCAGCTGACGGAGCAGGAACCAGAGGCCATTGCTTTTATGCTTGGCGTTAAACTCCAAGAATTTCTACCCAACGAGCTACCAGTGTGCTCCTCGAAACCATTCGAGCAAATGCGGGATATGGTGAAGGAGGGTATAGCTAGCGGTGAGATCCGGCGGCTCTCGCCGATGGTGGCGGTTGCGGCACTGTATGGTGGTGCGCATCGCATGATTCATCACAGAATGGAAGGGCGCATTAAAGAGCCGCTATATCGTTATGAAAAGGAAATCTGGGAATGTGGCTGGCGATCAGTCGTCAAGTAGAAGGAGGACGTTCTTAGCCCCGCGATTGAGGACGTCCGTTCGTCTCGGTTTTGGGTTCGGTTATCCTGCGTCACACCGGGTTTCCTCGACAGTGAGTGCGCACAACCCAAGTACGGCTAGGGCCATGATGAGCGCCAATGGCCCCGTATAAGAGGGCGTCTCTTTCCCCGCCACAATGATGGCGCCGCATATAATGAGCGCTCCCACAGCCATGCGACCAAAGAACGTGTTTGCTCGCCCCATGTTAATCTTGTATACGCGCATTTCCGCCAATAACGTTGTTAGCACGAGGACTACAATTCCTGTAGTTGTTCCGACCCACATAGGATTAATCCCGAAAATAAAGTGCACAGTCGAGAATCCGCCCATGGTGTTCCACAGTATCCCGCTCCCGCTTCCCAATATAATTGCCGCCATGGCGGCCCATTTTTTTACGATAGGCCAAACTAACAAAGCAATCGTGGGAGAGAAAATAGCCCCATTCCGTATGGTCAGAGAGAGCACCTGCCACCATGCGAGGTTATCTGGCCTCATCAGCGCAAAAAGAATTACCAACAGCGCCTGAAACGGCAAAGAAAGCTGAACACAGAATTTGGCGGTTGCCATATGCCTTGCAAGGCCTGGCTTAATGACGTCCGCTCCTAGGCTAGATGCCCCAGAAAACATAAGCGGGGCCGACCATGTAAGGGCGGCTGCCCATACTGCGAGTGTCATGATGGTCACTACGAATGGGCTTGTATGGTGTAGGTAAAAATCCGGAAGCGCCTGGATGCCCGATATGTCTTGACTCACCGTTTGCGCCCTTACGCATACACCTATTATCACAGATAAGATGGAGAAGATTCCCACCGACAACATAGCCCAGCTTAGCCCCCTTCGTGCGACTTTCGGGTCGGACGCCGCCATAAGTATTTGGAATTCGGCTTGTGCGCTTACGGCACTCAGGAGGTTGGAGAACAGCCAAACTAAGATAATAGAGATCCCCACGCCATCCCATTTGAGGTACATGGCTGGAAGTGCGGCTGGAAGCGTTCTAAGCGGGACCACATGTATCGCAGAAATAGTACCGACAATTAACCCTAGAGAAATGACGATGAAATTGGCAATCTGCGTATATGCCAGTGCCCAAATACCGCCAGCGAGAATATAAGCAAGAATTATGATGACCGTACCAAGTAAGGTTACAAAGAACGGCCATCCGGTAACTGTGTGCACAAACACGGCCGCGGCCAGTACATTAGACATTGCAAATATGGGAAACGTAACACCTATGACGAGTCCTGTGAGCGTTCCAGCTAGCGGGCCAAAGCGCTTGCCGATGACTCCACTATTGGTTATGTAGGACAACTTGGTAAATCGTGTTGTTAGTAGAAAAAGGCTCGTTATGGCCATGACCCCGACAGCCACGCCAAACCAAATGGCCGAAACTCCAAACAAGTATGCGCTTTCGATCTCCACGATAAATATCCAGGAGCACCATAATGCACTTATCATGAAAAACACTTGAAGCGCGTTAAACTGACGCCCGCCCGTGATAAAGTCCCGATTGCGCGCCTTTCGGCGTCCTAGGCGCCCAAGATAAACAAGTAAGAGAGTGTATGCTAAAACTAAAACGATCATGTCAGTGGCCAAGTGGTCTAGGTTGTCAAGGCTCGTTTTAGCAACCTTGTAAAAAAATACAGAAATGAACGCGGACTTCACCAGAGCCAGAAAAAGCGTCGTGCCGGAACGACGGCGGAAACAGGGGTCGTAGGCCGCCAATCCGGCGTCTGCTGCTCGTGATGAGTCCAAGTATAGACACTAGGATCTTCCGGTGGCTATGGTGAGGCCGGCACTACGCAAGATTTTTGCGATCACGCGCGATTACGGCCAGTTGCTAGCGCTCAGTTACCCAATTGAGGCCCAAAGCCGGACCATTGCGCTATCTTTTTACCAATTGCGTCTGGTGAAATATCCTCTCAGCGTGGTTTCTGGAGCCCGGGGGCGGCTTTCGGACATGCGTTTGTGCAGTCCAGTCATCAAGGCGCTCAAGGGGCCTTGGTGGCTTGCGATAAGGGTCACATACACAATGATGCCATCGTTATATTGTGCTGGGTTGCACGCATAGTCCTTCGTCGCTATCCGGTTTGTTGCCAATTATGCCTCGGGTGATGTCCGCTCGCCGCTGTGGAGGGTCTCGTAGGTAGGCGCCGCTGCCTGTGCCGAGATCCCCAAGATGGGGTTAAACGCGTTCAACGAAACTGCTGTCATTTACTTTGGGTTGAATGATAGCGGCTATTGATAAGCATTTTAACGTTTGAGAATATGCTTATTGTGTCTGTGTGTCGGCACTAGCCACGAGGATAGTAATCAGGATTAGTTCGGTCGGTATCGGGGGAGGATGTGGCGGCCATGTTGTGGCGAAAAGTTTCGGTGCAAGAGATGAAGGCTCTCAAGCTCGAACCCCAGCCCTTTCATGGCGCGTGGACCTGCCCATTAGGCCACGGCACCGATCGGCGTAATTTCTCAAGGTACTATTTCACGAGCCCTTAGGGGGCAGACTGCGAGAGGGTTTAAGTGTGGCGGCTTGGCGATGGCTTGCTTTGGGCTCCGGGCTATGAAAACCGATTGGGCGCCAGCATGCTTGGCTTATGTGCGATGGGCTTCCCTAGCATACCCGCCACTCCAATTATCTTAGCCAAAATGTACTTCTAAAACTCAGAAGCCAGAAATTGACGTCCCCCCCCCGGCCCTGAACGACGGGCTTTCCGCGTAGTCCGGTAACGTGGTCAGCAAGTCAGGCTGCTATCCTCAAAATGCCTTTTATCGCGTCGCTACTTTATCTCTGCGATTAAAGACCGCAGGGCCCTACTGCTCGGTTGGCCCACCACAAATTTCGCCTTTCCATCCCCTTTCAGGTACACCAAAACCGGCACAATCGAGTATCCGGTTGTCGCTTTCAACAACTTTAAATTGCTGCGCAATTCTGAACGTACGCGGCGACTGGGTTTTGTCAACCCTATACCCATACCATGCCTAAATACGTAGTGGGCTTCCCCCTGCGCGATAAGCCGTAACGGATGTTTGGATTCCAAAATCGTGGCGGCCTTGAAAAGGCTTGTCGGCGTCAAATACCCTACGGGTACCTCACGGACAGTTAGATGATCAGGCCCAATCAGAGGCTCTAACTCCTCAAAAAGCATATGGCAATAAGGGCAATTCGGATCGAAAATGAAGTAGAGAATCTTGGGCCCGTGACCATTTGCCACCCAGGTCGCATGAGCTAACTCCGTGTAGAGTTTTTCAGCGTTTGGGCGGAAGAACAAATTCGTGGCGTTGGCCGTTCCGACGATGAGAACCACGAACGCGACGGCTTTAATCATGAGTGCGCCGAAGCCATGGCGTTGTTCCCTAGAATCGCGCTTCATTATTGCCTTCCTCCTTAGATTTGCGCGAGCCTACACCAAGTAACGTACCCGCAAGTAAATAGATTATGAAATAAATAGGTTATGAATCGCTAATGCTTATTGCCACCAATATTGACGGGCTGTCTATACGCAAGAGATCCAAGGTAACTGATCATTGCCGTCATGTTTCGACCACCATATGCCGGTGGTATGCCCGCAAGGCCTGCATTGACACAAATCCGGATCTGGGTTTGGAGCGTTATGACCTTATGTTCTTTTGGCGAATAACGCGGAAAAATCGCTAACGCGTTCACAAGACTTGGGATGCTCCGTCTATCGGCAAGGCGCCCTCGAGTCATTCCCCCATGGAGATGACATGTAGCGCACGTCACGGGTTTCCCGTGAATCATATTTGCACTGAAAAATCCATTGCCCGTGAAAAGCTTATACCCTTCAGCCACCGCTTTCGGGAGCGCTGATCTTGTCACTGCTACTGCTGTGTTGACCACTAGAAAATAAGACCCGATTATGGGCAACGCTGCCAGCAAAGGCCAATATCGCCCGGTCTGCCAGAGCGCCTGGAGCCACCGGACGCGATCATGTGATCCAGCGCGTAAACGGGGATCGCCATGAATGCTACTCGCCATCAATATACCCCGGTGCCCCTACTGTTGCGGTTCTGTGCTATCGCCCAACATCGCATACGCAATTGCGACTCATGTGCGCGCTAACGATAGACCAATGTAAGAACGTTCAGGCCGGTGCCGTATTGTAAAGCCGGCTTCTGGAAAGCCTACGGCACGGGCCTAAACAAAGCATACTACCTCTTAACATGAATTAACGAAGCGCCCGTCACCGAGTTCGGGTTAAATACCGGGGAGTACCCGCGGTGTTCATATTCCGCGACCGCAAGTATGCCTGCTGGTATTACGCGCATAAATGGGTAAATTTCGTTTGTATGTACATGGAGTAGGACCATGGCGTTGTGGCATACCGAAAACGTGACGCCCCTTTCATGCAATGCATGCAACAACGGGCCCCATCCAGCACTATACTTCTGACTTAACCGGTCTGCCACCAAGACGCCTTTGCTATAAAACACAAAGTGAATCTTGTACTTGTATCCCTTGTGGACTAAATACTTAATGACAAGAGCGGCGTTTACCAGGGATTCGCTCGTCTGTTCGCCGGGCTGGCCTACCGCGAATAAAATCTTGACAGGCTGGTGGTGTTTAAAATACCCGCCGTATGAGAGGCCGGGTTTTATTGGTATGTTTGGTACGCTAGGGAAATTGACCGTGTTGCCTGTGTTCGCAAACGCAGGGATTGTCGCCAAAAATGATAAGGCGAACAACGCTGACGCGACTATTCTATTTTTAGTCATCTGTACCTTCCTCCAGTATTTAGCACCGCTAGTTTGATTGTAGCGCACGTAGAACGAATCGTCATTTTACGTCTTCCGTTTATACGGTCTTGATGGGCGCGTTGTCAATAGTGCGATCTGTGATCTTAGAACCACTCTGGTCAGGGCTGTGGGGTCTCGGGTTCTGGCTTCGGGTGGAGCGTGATCACGGGAAAACTGTGCGGGGCGGCCGAAGTAGAGTTTCGTAGGCAGCCATTGAAAAACGGCGGAAGGGGGTGGTGGCCCAAGAGCGGGCCGGTAGACATCGGCGTGCATGAGTTCCCAGACCCGCAGCTCGCCAAAATCGAGCCTTACGGGGTGTCCGACCTCGATCAGACCGAGGGTTGCGTTGGTGTCGGCACCGGTCATACCGATTATAACAGGGGCCGCATCACGGTATAAATGAGAGGCCGATGGTGGCAAAAGATGGCTCGTAAGCGCTCACCCCTACGCCCAAAAGCCTTGATTGTGGCTGACAGGCAAGTGGCCGATCCCTTAGCGCCCAAAAGAAGCGGCACCCGACGTCGTTTGCGGAAGGCATCGTTGCAAGGCGCCGGCTAGGCCGGGGCACCCCGATTGCTATGAGCCATCTTCCCCAGGAATCAGTGATCGGAACAAGATCGCGCTTAGCCTGTTGTGCGCATGCCACAGAACTCGCGGGCTGGCCCTTTAGCGGGTCACAAAGTTATTACCCGCTTGATTGTGCTCACGCGGCCCAGTTCAGTAAGGCTCGACCACCTCAGAACCAATGTTCATAAGAATATCACCACTTAGCTTATGCAGACCCGCATTTTTAGCCGTTCTTGACACAAGAAGTCCCGCGATCTAGAGTTGTAGAACGACGCGTCAGTCTAACCAAGTAATCGAGCGGTAGCCGCATTCGGTGAAGCTTTAAGGTGGCACTCAGATCGCATTAGAACTGAAGAGTCATTAGGAAAAATTACAGCGCCACCGATTGGAAACCGAGGGGTTGATCAAAGGTTGGCTGTATACGTAGTTGATGAGTCAAATATTGTGAACTCGGGGTAGGGGCTAAAATGGGCGTGATTAAGTGGCAATTCCGGCATTGCGCCACAGACTTTATGGCCTCTTCGCGCCTAAAGCGAAGCTTCGCTATGTCTGTCGCAAACGGGTTCAATCCGATGCCCATATCCCAAAGGCAGACGCTCTTAGGGGCCATGTCCCCTTTTCAACATTCGCGGTGGCATGGCGTGTGCTCCCTTTTCAATGGCACCCCAGGTGCCGATGACTCGCTCCTTCATAGATTCAACCATAGATTCAACGCAAACGCTGCCTATCGACCAAGAAGCTGCGCGTCCCGTTCTTCCATGACAGATGATGAGCGACGAGGAGTCGGCTGTGTGCCGACAGAGGATTGGTTTTAACGCAAAGTACAAAACGCAATAATAAAAAATGGGGAGAAAAATGAGAGCGGAAAAAAGTAGGACGCAGAAAAATTGGATGGGAAAACGGTCCGCGGCACCTCTATCGGGCGCTTATGCCTGCGAGGCAATGTGAAGTGGACAACGTACATGTTGATCGTCACTGCAAGAGGCTAGGAGAAGCAAAAATGACTCATTACAGAGCGGCGTTACAGGTGGCTATGGCGTTATGCGTGTTTATGCTGGCTAGGCCCGTATTTGCCGGTAGCGGGGCGAGCCCTGGCGTAAGAGATGGGCATGCAACGCAATACTTTCAGCATCACAAGTTTAAGGCCGTCTTTGAGGTACCAACCAACCCCAAGCTGTGGCCCGCTGTAACGCTTGTTTTAACACATAACATTACGAGCCTCATAGGACATGGAATACAACCCGATGTTGTGCTCGTGGCGCCCGGCCCTGCCATTCACTTTTTTATGAAGAAGTTTGATGCCGCGAACTACAAGCAAATAGAGGTTCTGAATAAGATGGGCGTGCGAATGCTGGCGTGCCATGCTGCCTTGGTCGCGTTCCATGTCAATCGCAAAGAGCTCTTTCCACACGTGGGAGTGGCATACCCAAGCGGCGTCATTTACATCCTTAAAAAACAAGCGCAAGGCTACACATACTATACCTGGCCTTAGCGAACCAATTCGCTTGAAGCGCGACTTTGTGTACAAACAAGAAAGCCATCTGCGCCTTAGTGAGGAATGCGATCATGAATAAGCATATTGTATTGTCCGTCCTGTCTTCAGCGTTAGCGATCTCCATTGCCGCGAAGGCAAGCGCCGCAATCACCATAAGAGTGTTTGCATCGGACGCTGTCGAGAAACCGCTGAGAGAGATCGGATATAGGTTTGAGAAACAGCACCCGAACGTGAAGCTTCATTACGAGTTTGCGGCGTCTGGGTTGTTTATGGCGTCAATAATTCAAGGCGTGCCCCCGGACGTATTCATATCGTCCAGTGATCACTATCAGAACGAACTAATCAATCGGGCGGAAATCAATTTTCCGACTACGATCGCGTACAGCCATCTGGCAGCCGCGGAGCCATGCTACAACCCAGCGGGATCCTCTAGGATAGGAACGATTACCTCAGGAAATCTTGTGGCACATCTCATGAACGGAAACATGCGGGTCGGGATTGCCTCTCCCGTGCTGAGTCCCGCGGGGCGTTATACCAACGACATGTTCATGGCAATCGACAGGACGACTCCCGGCGCATATCGTCGGATTATGAGCCATACAAAAGAGGTAATGGGACCGAACCTCATTATTCCTTATCTAACAGACGCCAAAACTGATATTGCCATTCTATATGCGTCTCAGATAGCGGGAATGCGGAGAGAAGGGGTATGCGTAAGCGAGACGCGCATACCAAATAAGTACAACAGAAAGGTCACATTTTCCGCGTCTATACTGAAGCCATCCGCGTTGCGGGTTGTAAGCGAAACCAGGAAGAGTGTTGATGCGGAGTACGCAGGCTTCCTAACTTCGGCGACAGGACAGAGAGTGTTTAAAGAGTGGGGTTTTGTGCCAGCCACATAACGGCAGGTTGGTCGTGTTTGCACATTTGTCCAATCACGCGGGTAATAAAAAGTGGTGACTTGTGGAATGACTTATGAAATGGTGCCAGGAACGTTCCGCGTTGGCAGGTGGCGCCTGCCTATATTGGCGCGGAGCGGTCGTTCGATAATGAAGTGGTTTTGGCTTCTTAAGGGAGGAATAGTATGAGTAACGATATAAATAAACGCCGCGAGTTCTTAATGGCTTCGCTGAAGATGGGTGCGGGGCTGGTCGTTGGTAGCCTCGGTGTGCTAGGCGCTAGGCGGGCAGATGCGGCCATCAAGAACGTTCCCGGTTGGCCGGCAGAGACATTTGGCCAGAAGGCACTTAACGCAGCAATGGAAAGTGCGCTCGGAACGACTCATGTGCCTGTGTCGACAAAAATACGGGTGTCGGCACCGACCATCGCGGAAAATGGTGGTGCGGTACCGGTGTCGGTGGTTGTGGACTGGCCCATGACGGAAGCGGACTACATTGAATCCGTCTACTTGTTTGTCGAGCATAACCCGCTGCCGTTAACGAGTGAGTATCACTTTACGCCGGCGAATGGGGTCGCGTATTTCGCCGAACGCATAAAAATGGCGAAGACGGATCGTATCCGCGTCATTGCAAAGACGAACAAAGGCAAGTTGATGGCAGCTGCTCCGCGCGAGGTGAAGGTCACGATCGGCGGATGTGGCGGTTAACTGAGAGAACCTAGAGCACCAGGACCAGAATAAGGAGGAATTTATGGAACAGTTTGGCGGCCCCATGATCCGTATGCCATCGCATGCCAAGAAGGGCAGTGTGATTGAAATCAGATCACTTATCATAGATCCAATGATTACTGGCCTTGTAAAGAACAAGGCAGGGGTAATTCCCCGGGCGGACTTTATTCAGTCTGTAACCGTGACATTTAACGATAAGGTCCTGACGACGGCAGAGTGGGGGACAGCGATCAGCGCGAACCCGTATCTTGCGATCAAGATGCGGGCGGAAGCTAGTGGCACGCTCAAGATGACATGGCGGGATAATCGCGGGCGGCACTGGAGCACGAAGGCGAAACTGACGGTAAGGTAAGTGCCGCCCTTTTGACGGGTGGTCGAGGAGTTGAGATGGCCATTAAATTGAGTACGGCGGCGAGTAGGACAGTATACACGGGGTTAATAAGTCTACTCCTTGTGATGGGCGGGGGTTTGTATAGCCGTGCCGATGCGCAGGGGCCTGTTAGTGGAGCGGTATATGTGAAGGGGATGCCCCCGATAAGCGCGAATTCGCCACTCTATGTGGTGGACGTTCAAAAAGGGGTGACGCCAGACCAGGTCAAGTTGGGTATTGAGATGGGGGCCGAAGGCGAGAATATGAATCTCGTCGGGACACTGAATGTTCAAGATGGACTTAAGGCGCGCGGTATCAAAACCAATCAGCCATACGTGATTTATGAGGTGTGCAATCTCGTTCTGGGCGCCAAAGTACTGAAAACCATGCCGGAGTTCGGCGCGTTTGCGCCGTGTAAGGTGGTTTTGTTTGAGCAAAACGGTCGCCTTAAGCTTGTTACGTACTTACCAACATACGCACTTAAATATTTCCCGCCGAGCGCTGTTGCCACTCGTGTGGCAAGGGAACTGGACGTAATGATCATCAAGATTATGCAGCAGGCGGCCTCAGGGGGGCTCTAAACAATGAATCGGTTTTATCGCTGGGAGTGTTTATGAGTCTATCTAGAAGGGATTTCCTGCAGCTGATGGGCGTGGCCGGGGCGGCTGGGTTTTTTGGGCCAGGCGCCATAAAGTCGGCGTGGGGGGCAGACAAGGACCCATATGAAATTCCATCATACGGGAACGTGACCTTGCTCCATATGACCGACTCGCACGCGCAGCTTTTGCCGGTTTGGTGGCGGGAGCCCGGCACGAACATTGGAGTCGGCGGTGAGCGCAACAAAACGCCGCACTTGGTTGGGAATAGCATGCTGGAATACTACGGCATCAAGGCGGGGACGCCGGAGGGATACGCGCTTTCGTGTCTTGACTATGAGACGTTGGCGCATAAGTACGGGAAAATCGGCGGATATTCCCATATTGCGAGCATTGTGAAGCGTTTCCGTAGTGAGCTCGGTGATCGAATGATATTCCTTGATGGTGGGGATAGCTGGCAGGGGTCGGCTACGAGCTTGTGGACAAAGGCAGCGGATATGGTCGGTGCGCAGAATTTGCTTGGCATCGACTACTTCGTCGGCCATTGGGAGTTTACTTACGGCCAGGACCGAGTGGAGTACCTTGTCAAACACAAGCTAAAGGCCAAATTCCTGGCACAGAACATTTTTACGATTCCTTGGGAGGAGCCAGTCTTTCAGCCATACGCCATTAGGGATGCGGGCGGCCACAAAGTGGCGGTAATTGGCCAGGCCTTCCCGTTCACCCCTATTGCAAACCCTGCCTATCTCATGCCGGATTGGGGATTTTCCATTCATACCCGCCATATGCAGAAAATGGTCGACGAGTGCCGCCAAAAGCACAAGGTCGACGTGGTAGTGGTGCTATCGCATAACGGCGCGGATGTCGATAAGAAGATGGCATCGTTAGTCACTGGTATCGACATCATCCTAGGTGGCCACACGCATGACATTATGGGGCCGCGGCCCTATAAGGTAAATAAGACGCTCATCGTTAACACGAGCACAAATGGCAAAGTATTGGCGAGATTCGACCTCGACGTCGGCAAGGGCAAACTGAATGGGTGGCGGTACCACTTTATTCCAGTCATCTCAAGTGTCGTGCCTCCAGACAAAGAGATGGACGCTTACATTCAAGGGGTGCGCGCGCCGTATGCTAAGGAATTGGCAGAGCCGTTGGCGACAACGGAAAGCCTACTCTACCGGCGTGATAACTTTAACGGCACGTTCGACCAAGTCATATGTAACGCTTTGCGAGAAGAGCTCGACTGTGAGGCGGCATTCTCACCTGGGTTCCGCTGGGGATACTGCAAACTTCCAGGCGAAGTCATTACTATGGAGGATTTGATGGGTCAAACCGCAATTACCTACCCGGAGGCGACTGTAACCGAGTACACAGGAGCGGGGATTAAGAACATTCTGGAGCAGGTGGCAGATAATATCTTCAATAAGGACCCCTATTACATACAGGGTGGGGATATGATCCGAGTTGGCAATATTCAGTATACTCTTAACCCAAATGAGAGAATTGGCCATCGCTGCACCGATATTGCGATCAACAATACGATGATTAGCCCGACAAAGAAATATAAAATTGCGGGATGGGGGGCTATGACGCCTGTAAAGGGGAAGCCGGTCTGGGATATTGTGGCGAGTTACTTGCGCTCGCAAAAATCCATACGCGTGGATACCGTAGATAGGCCTCGCCTGACAAGGGATGTGCGCGGAAATAAAGGCATTGCGTTTCCCGAAAAATATGGACTGTGACGGGGCGATCGCCAGGGCATCCTGTTCTCAGGCTTCGGTATCGGGGTGCGTCTGGACCCCTTCGTGGCCAACGTGGCCAATACGCGACTGCCGGCAATGCAGGCTTTGTTGATGAGCGGATAATGCCTAGGGACTCAATGTGGTGGCATTGATGCCCCAGGCAGTCCAGAGACATGCCGATGCGCAGCAAATGATTTTTGATTGGGTACTCTGTTGGATGTTGCGCCCGTAATGACTGAAACGAAATATCTGGTAAGGAGTTCGGGAATTAGGACGGAAAACGGGCGAATCCATTGTCTGGTTTCTGCCATACCAACATACAGTACCACGAAGGGAATGCGCATCTCACAGCCGGTGGCAACCGGGACTGCGCCGGCTCTCCTCGCGAGCCGCCCTTGTACCTTGTCGTTATTGTGCATGACCCGTAGCCGTTAAACGGCTAGTCAATGATTTACGGCGTTCGGTGTCTTAGGGCGGAAGCGAATGTGGGCGTATGCGGTCGGCATAGGTTATGAGTATGCCAACCGCGGCCAAGATGGCCCCTGCGAGGGTCTCGTCCATGCGTGCCCAGAGAAGATGTAAGGCTACAGTGTGTGAGGCGTAGCCGAGACCAATGGCTATGATGATGAAAATCACGATTACGGTGGAGGCCAGCAGGTAATTGCGCGCAAAGGCGACCGGGAACAAAAAGGCCGCAATCACCAAGCAGGCCGCCATGGCTAACGGCTGGTGGGCAACACTTAACAAGAGGAGAGTGACGGGGACTGCCACTAATGTCCCAGTCACGCGCTGAAATAATCGCGTAAAGGCGATATGCGCTTCTGGCTGCATAGTAAAAATGGTGGTCACTGTAATCCAGTAAGGGTGGCTCAGTCCCAATTCCTGACCCAGCACAAGCCCGAGGGCGGCCACGGTCCCGAATGTCAGCGCAAATCGCCGGTGGCGCCTGGGCGAGCGGAAGAGTTTGTGGGTCTCGCGACGGAGATTGCCGACCTGAAAGCGTCGCGAAAACCCCGATTGCGAATCCGTGGCGCTCGACACTAAAAACGACACGGCAGCCCCCAGTACGATGAAGGCAATGTCTGGCAGGCCAATTTCCGGCAATGCCGTGGTCACCAGAAAAGCCACCGTCCCGAAGCGAAAGATTTGCAGTACGCGGGGCCCGCTATTGACAGTCCATCCCGTCAGAAGGCTTAACACGAAAACCCCACCCACTTGAGCGGCGTTGAAAGGGGCAGCGAGATGCCCCAATATGCCGCAACCTATGACCAGCAAGAGACCAATAAAAATGGTGGGAGCGCGGTGGCGCGGGGGACCGCCAAAATCGAGGAAGTAGATAAATAAGATCGTGAGCGCAGCGAGGCTAGCACCAGTTTGTTGCCCAACCGCAAAACACATCGCGGTTGATATGGCGACGCTCACACCAAAATCCCACGTCCGCCGCAAAGGGTTTGGGGTCGGGGTCAGAGCAAAGGCGTCACGCAGGGTGCGCCGTACCGTCTGCATAAGACGCATAACCGAAAAGGTTCCCGGATTAGTGTTCTAACGAGAGCGCCATTGTATCTGGGACCCTAGAAGTCATGGTGTCACTAGTCAAATGGCTGCGCAGATCATTGCTAATCCAACGGCGCATGGGGCGGAGTATTGCACTATAGCGCATCTTGGGCGACTTATCATTTAGCGCCGATTGCGACCCCGGATGTCATGTGGTGGAAGCCGCTCGTGGCGCGAGGCGCTGTGTACGCCAGACTCCAACGTGATTCTCTTCACGATTCGAGATCCGCTGCCGTGTCGCCTGGAGCGTTGGCGGGCGCGCAATACCCATACCCACTTCAACGTCTCACGATCTGCCGCGTACATATCGATATGCTGTGAATGTTCAGCTCGCCACAGACAACTTATCCATCGCCCAAGCCCTGGTTGGCGTATTGTGAGGGCATCGCCCGGCCCTTGGCAACTCGGTGCGCGACGGCCTAGAGGCCCATGTGGCAAACTGGATCTATCCGATGTGGATTATCTCTGCCCGCTCATCTCAGACTGAGTCGCGCATGGCGCTCATCTCGTATGATTCCTCCAAACCCTTACGCACTCAGAATATAGTGTGGACAAGGGCATGGGTGATTACGCCAAAACGCGCGCCCGCTACTTCAGGTACGCTAAGCCATCGCATTCCATATCCCAAGCGTTGTCGGACTTTGCTGTAGTCTGGAAAGGCCAAAACACCCGCGTGGCTCGTACCCTTCGAAGGATCAGAAAGGTTCATAAGGGGCTACTCGTCGCAGTTGCACTGGGCCTGCCAACGGACGATATGCCCAGGCGGTACCATTTTCTGAAGCTGCGGCAGGACAGCATTGATAATCCCAGGTTCGTCAAAAAACTCCATGACGAGCGGTAAATGGACTGTCATGCGCAGAAGATCTGCGGAATGCACAATACCCTTTGCGCCAAATCCAGCGATGCCCCGAAATACCGTAACCCCATGGACTTTGTGCTGGTCGTGCAGGAGCGAAAAGATCTCCTGCATAAGTCCATGCCCCTCAAGCTTATCGCCTTCTTTTATATAAATGCGGACGATCGAGATCTCTTTCATATGTCACCTTTTAGATGTTGCGAGATAGCCACGCGCCGCCGATAGCGGCTCCAATACCGAGAACGTTCGACGCAACGACGTATAATGTTGCCTTGAGGGCTTCACCGTCCTGTAACAGAACAAGGTTTTCGAGAGTAAATGTGGAAAATGTCGTATAGGCACCCAGACCCCCTGTCAGAATGCCTGTCCGTAAGACGGGATCTATAGTAATGCGGTCCACTGTCTCAAAAAACAGGAAACCCATAAGAAACGAACCAAGCACATTGATCGATAATGTGGCCCAAGGAAACGCACGACCAAAAACCTCCTGAACAAGAATGCTTTGGCCGTAGCGAGCCCATGCGCCCAATATCGCAAAGACGGCAATAGATACCAATGTCCACATACTGTGTTTCCTCTCCTCTCTTGAAATGGCTACCAAAAAACCGACATTAGGACGAGTAACAATACTACCCCGATATAAGCAAGATAGGCGTTCATAGAGCCCATTTGCAGGATACTGATACGCGCGGAAAGCGCCCGAATAAAGCGCGTAACGGGCGCGAAAAGAGCGGGGCCAAATATCGGGGCTTGGCTATACTCGAAGCGCAAGGCCTTAATGAAGTAGGGACGTTTCTCTGTGCGGCGCTCGGTTACGGTACGTGGCCGATAGATAAAACTATAAAATTCGCGCAAGGCGTTGGAGAAGGCCAGTGCGGTGGTCGCGCTCGCCACAGGCAAGTTAGGCAACCCGTGCGCCCAGACTGGCGTGCGCTTTTGTCCCGAACGCAGTCCCCAGGCGAGAAGGCCTAAAGGCAGAAGCGCCAAAAGCGGCCCCACCACGATGAGGAGGGTAGGCGAGATAAACGCAAACGAGGGTGTAAGGGGTACGAGAACTACACCGCGCGCCATTAACGGGGCGGCGCTTCGCATGCCGTCTGATGTGCCGACGGCGAGCGCTTTTAGCCACCAGGGCATGCCTACTGCGTAGGCAAGAACGGCGAGACCTAGCACGAGGATGCCTATTCTTCGACCTGCGCGGGAAGGCAAGGGGTCAACCCCGTTCTTGCCGAGAAGTCCTACGCCAAAGACCTTGGTCATAGTAGCCAAAGCAATGGCCGCCGTGAGCGCAAGCCCGGCACCCCCAAAGGCTAAGGCAAGGCGTGCGCCGATCCCGTGTAGCTGAAAATCCTGAAAAATCGTCTGAAAGAGGTACCATTCGCTCACGAAACCCGCTTGCGGCGGTAAGGCGGCAAGGCTCATGGCCGCACACAGCGCGCCAATACCGAGCGTCCAGGGGCTCATCGCTAAAAGTCGGCTTTGGGCAATCTGGTAATGCCCCCGGGTTTCGTGGACGTGGTCTGCGGTCAGCATCAGGGCACCCTTAGCTAGGCTGTGCCCTCCAAGTTGCAGGAGACCCACCGTAAACGCAAACCCGGCCAGTAGAGGCAGGTGGTCGCTCCGGAACAGAACCGCGGCCCCCAACGCCACAACCGCCACACCGCCATTCTCGGCCGATGAGAATGCCAGCAGTCGGCGCCAATCCTCCTGTTGGAATGCGTAGAGGATGGCGAGGATGGCGGTCAGCGTACCAGTGACCACTAAAACTTCCCCAAAGGCGGTGAGTCCGACGAATGGCGGCATCCATTGTAAAACCGCGCGCGCAAGCGCAAACCAGGCCACGTTCAAGACCACACCCGAGAGGATGGCGCCACTTGCGCCGCTGCCGCTGCCATAAGCGGCCGGATACCATTCGTAGAAGGGCAAGATGCCAAGCTTTGCGCCAAAACCTACCAGGAACAATAGCCCAGTTATAAAAATCTCGGTCGCGCCAGCGTGCGCGAAGTGCCCAGACCAGGTCGCAAACTCCGGGTGGTGGGCGCCGATGATGAGAACTGCGGCCAGTAAGGCCACCGCCCCCACTTCCAGTAGCGCCAACATAAAAAAAACGGCCCGCCCACTCTGAGGAATGGGACTCAATTGATCGGCCAACAGCATGACGGCTCCCCCTAGGCTCATGACCTCCCAGGCGATCAAAAAGGAAATCCCGTCTTGTAAACCTGCGACGCCCAGCGCCCCCAAGAGGCAGAGTGCCGCTCCGCTCACCCAAGCGCCTGGATGTTGGCTAGGTGGTGGTCCCGTAGTCACCGTGATAAGGGCCGGCACAAGCCCCCAGGCTAGGAGCCAGATGGCTGCTGGATTGAGATGAAACCCGACGACTATGTTCGCCGATAGAAAAAGATCCCTCGTCGTGGCCCCGGGGTCGAAGAGGCCAACCGTAAGGCCTATAAGCGCAAGGCCTATACCAAGCCCCAGGAGCGCGCGACCGAGAAGCGGTGGGCCAAAGCTTATGCTCGTGATCGCAGCCGCTACCCAAACGAGAGCTGCGAGACCTAGCAGTTCAAGGTTCATAATGGCCTCCATGTACCCTTTGGGGCATTCGGTCGAGCAGCATCAGGAGGGCGTGAATCAGGGCAGCCGGGTTCGGGGGGCAGCCCGGCAACCAGATGTCTACCGGGACCACGCCGGAAAGTCCGTGGCCCCCGCTATAGCCGCCGTCTACCGGTGCGCCGGATACGGCACAGGTCCCCGCCGCCAACACGAAGCGGGGCTCCGGCATGGCGGCAAAGGTGGCAAGCAGGGGATCACGCATGGCGGCCGTCACGGGGCCTGTTATGAGCAGAAGATCTGCAAAGCGCGGAGATGGGGTAAAAAAGATGCCAAGACGATGGAGGTTGTAGAAGGGGTTGTCGAGCGCGGACAGTTCCGACTCGCAGCCGTTGCATGATCCGGCATCGATATGACGGACGTGTAAGCTTTTGCGCAGCGGCTTGCTGATCGCGGTTTGCGCGGTCGGCGGGGGCGAATTCTTGTTAGTGTCCTGCCATATCAGGTCATTGCGTTCGCGTGTCGCGAAGGCCCAATCGGACGAGGCTTGGAGTGCCCCGGTCGGACAGGTTTCGACGCAGATTTGGCAGGCGATGCAGCGGCCGTAATCCAGGCCCGGCTCCAATGCATCGCGATACAGTGCGGCCGTGGGACAGCTGACCACGCAGTCCTCACACTGAGGTTTGCAGCGCGTAGGATCAAACCGTGGCAGCCCAAGACCCCCTTCCTGCCCATCGGGGCCGGAGCGCGGCCAAGTTGTCGTCGCTCGTCCGGCTTTTAGTCCAAACCAGGTCCATAATGGCATTGCGGCCCCTTTAACGATCCGCTCCGGCTATAGTGAGGCCGAAGCTCGCTTCGTTGATTGCGTAATCCATCATGTTGCTGCCATGCACCGTAAACGGAAATACCCGCCAATTAGAAAATGACGGTGATTTGATCTTGACGCGCGCAAGGCGCCCGTCTGCAATGTGCACCGCGTAGTAAAGAGATCCGCGTGGCGTCTCCACCCATCCCAGGCCTTCGCCCGTCCGAGTCGCGATGGTTTTTGTGCACACAGGCCCGGGTACCAAGCGCGTGCGTGCCTGGGTAATCAGTGCCAGCGCCTCCCGTAGGGACTCGGCGCGCACCTCGGCGCGTGCCCGCGCGTCGCCCTGTTCGCGTACCGGGACCTGTAAACGAAGATCTTGATAGGCGGCATAAGGGTGATCCCGGCGCGCATCCCGATCGAGGCCGGATGCGCGCGCGATGGGGCCCGTGGCGCCTTGGTCAGAGGCGACACTACGAGAGAGGGTCCCGGTATCGATGAGGCGGTCGAGATAACTTGCGGTACGGCCAAGGCGGTCGAGATAATCGAGCCCATCCCGACCGACATCCGCCATTGCGCGACCGAGGTCGGTCGCATCGATGTCTCGGCGCAGCCCGCCAATTGTGAGCAGATTACGTAAAAAGCGCGAGCCTGTCAGTCGCGCGCTGATTTGTTTTACGCGTTCTTCGAGAAGCAGGCCTTCCGCCGATGCGACTTTCAATGTGGTGGTTTTCGCCAGCAAGGCAAAATAATGGAAGTGGTTGTAAAGTCTCTCGATCTCCGCCAGTAATACGCGTAGAAGACGGGCGCGCACGGGCACTTCCATTCCCAATGCCGCCTCTACGGCCTGACAATAAGCCAAAGCGTGGCTTACGCTACCAACGCCTGAGACCCTCTCGGCCAGGAAGACGCCGCCTGCCGGGGTAAGGCCTTGGAACCGTTTCTCGATGCCGCGATGCTTATAAGCCAAGCGCGCGTGGTAGTGGATGATCATTTCGCCGATGTAAGAAAAATGGAACTCCCCTGTTTCAAGAACGTCTCCGCGAATAGGGCCCCATACCAGATCCTGGACTTGGTCTGCGGTAATTTCGGGCATCATGGGCGGCGTTCTCTCGCCGATCCACTGCGGATCCTCGCAGCCGGGCGCGAGGGGCGGCACTAAGAGGCGTAGACCCTCGTGTATCAGTAACGGATAGGGCTCGGGGTGTCCGTGGACTGTGATGCCTGACAAGTCCGTCATTTCCCTCTCATACCAGCCGAGCAAGGGCGCAATGGGCGCAAGCGAAGGGAGCGCCTCGCAGGGAAAGACACGTAAAAGCAGGAAGGGTCTGTGCGGGCCCCGATTGACGAGATACAAGATCTCAGGTCCGCTCTCGGTGAAGTGTGCGTAGGCCATTTCGAAGCGGTGACCCTCGCCCAGGAGGGCTTGAGCCGTGTCCAAAAGCGTATGGGCCGAGAGCAAGCGCTCCTCACAGTCGTTCATTGGGCCACCTGCGCTGCGTGTTCGAAGAAGTGCCAGAGGAGAGGTGGCCACCATAGGCCTAGGATCGTGAGTGGGATCAGCGCAAGCCACATGGGGACAGTCATCCAGAGGCTAAGCGGCATGTGTGGTATATGGTCCCGGGCGGTGGCGGCGCCTGCGTACATGCGACGAAAGTGTTGGAGGAAGGCGATAAAAATCACGATCAGAAGGATAACCATAATCCATACCGCCCAGATATTGGGCCCTTCCATGCCGGCCCTTAGGATTGCGATCTCGCTTTGGAAGAGACCAAAAGGTGGGGCACCGGTAATGGATATTGCCCCAAGCAACCAGGCGATGCCCGTTACGGGGTAGAATTTCAGGATCCGCCGTATGACTCTCATGTCCTTGCTGCCATATGCG
>Ga0307375_10000618_pt1 | contig 43091 bp, 36 predicted proteins | sample TR1MG_FD_202531 | JGI IMG/M metagenome (GOLD analysis project Ga0307375, IMG submission 202531) | Soil microbial communities from Risofladan, Vaasa, Finland - TR-1 | ecosystem: Environmental > Terrestrial > Soil > Coastal area > Acid sulfate soil | place: Finland: Risofladan, Vaasa | collected...
CGCCGAGGCGCGTCAGTCGGGCGAGAAGTACGTAGATGAGGGCGACGGCGCACAGAAGATCGTCGAGTACCTCGAGTCGATCAAAGTTCTGTAGGAGACATCATGACGCTATCTTCCATTTGGGTCCTCGCCGAGCCGTCCAACGGCTCGCTCACCTCGACCTCACTCGAACTGCTCAGCCACGCGCGCACCCTGAGTGAGCACGTTTCGGCCATCACCTGGGGCGCCAGCGACGCGCTAGCCGCGCTGGTGGGCGAGTACGGTGCCACCACGCTCTACGACGTGGGCGACCTGGCCGGTGCTTTGCCCGGCGCGCCCGTGGCCTCGGCCATCGCGGCACTGGTGGCCCAGGGGGCGCCCGACGCCATCCTGGTGCCGACCAGCTACGACGGGCGCGATATCGTCGCGCGGCTCTCGGCGCGCCTGGACCGGCCGGTCCTCACGAACGTGACCGGCCTCAGCGACGACGCGGGGCTGGTCACCGAGCACCCCATCTTCGGTGGCACCCAGATCGCCAATGCCCGGTTTACCGGAGAGGGGCCGGGACTCATCGCCGTGCGCGCGAAGTCCTTCGTCGCCGAGCCGTCAGGTGGGGCGCCAGCGAACGTGGTCGTCGCCCCCGCGGGCGAGACCGGCGCCAGCGGCGCCGCGACCATCGTGACCTCGCACGTCGAAGAGCGCACCGGTCCCAAGCTCGAAGAGGCCGCCGTGGTCGTCTCGGGCGGACGCGGACTGGGCGAGGCGGACAAGTACGCGTTGATTGAAGAGGCCGCCAAGTTGCTGCACGGCGCCCCCGGTGCGAGCCGCGCCATCGTCGACGCCGGGTGGGTTCCCTACTCCCACCAGGTTGGCCAGACGGGCAAGACCGTGAAGCCAACCGTGTACATCGCGTGCGGCATCTCGGGCGCCACCCAGCACATGGTGGGCATGAAGGGCTCGAAGAACATCGTGGCGATCAACAAGGACCCCGACGCCCCGATCTTCCAGATCGCCGACTTCGGAGTGGTGGGCGACGTGCACAAGGTGCTCCCCGCGCTCATCGAGGCGCTGAAGTCACGGTCATAACAATCCTGTTCAGAGGACAAAACCCCGGCCGGTGGCCGGGGTTTTTGTCAATGCACGGGTTCGGCGATGGCGTTCTTTAGGCTGGAAGGACCGTTATGAGTTCCGGCCCCTTCTCGCTGCACGCCCGTCGCTGGTGGGTGCTCGCGGTGCTGAGCGTGACCCAGTTGATGGTGGCACTGGACGCCACGGTGATCAACATCGCACTGCCGTGGGCCCAGCGCGATCTCCACTTCTCACTCGCTGATCGACAGTGGCCCGTGACGGCCTACGCGCTGGCCTTCGGCTCGCTCCTGCTGCTCGGCGGACGCCTGGTCGATCTGTGGGGACGCCGCACCAGCCTGCTGGTCGGCCTCATCGGCTTCGCGGGCGCCAGCGTGGTCGGTGGCATGGCCACCTCGTTCTCGATGCTGGTGTCGGCGCGCGCGGTGCAGGGCGTCTTCGGAGCGCTACTCGCACCCGCGGCCCTCGCGGCCCTTTCGACGACTTTCCACGAGCCGGTCGAGCGCGCGACCGCGTTCTCCATCTACGGCGTGGTGGGCGGCTCGGGCGCCGCGGTGGGCCTGGTCCTCGGCGGGGCGCTCACCCAATGGTCGTCGTGGCGCTGGTGCCTCTACATCAACCTGATCTTCGCCGTGCTGTCCCTGATCGGGGTCTGGGTGTTCGTGTCCTCGAATCGGGGCGAACACCGCGCACCGCTCGACGTGGTGGGCACCGTGCTCGCCAGCGCGGGGCTCTTCCTGGTCGTGTTCGGCTTCGGCCACGCCGTCACTTCGAGCTGGTCGAACGCGGTGACCTGGGGGTCCCTCTCGCTCGGGGGGCTCGTCCTCGCGGGCTTCGTCGCGTGGCAGGCGCGCAGCGCCCATCCGTTGCTGCCGCTGCGCATTCTCACCAACCGCACGCGCGCGGGATCGCTGGTGGCGCTGTTTCTCACCACGATCTCGATCTTCGCCCTCACGCTGTTTCTCGCGTACTACCTCCAGGGCACGCTTGGCTACTCGCCGCTGCGCACCGGGATCGTCTTCATGCCGATGGTCGCCGCGCTGGGGCTCTCGGCGGCGCTGGCCAGCGCTCGGCTCCTCGCCATGGTGGGTCCGCGCCCGTTGGTGCCGGTGGGCATGCTGTTGGGCATGCTCGGCATGGTGTTGTTCACCAAGCTGACCCCGCACTCCAACTACCTCGACCACGTTCTACCGGGCCTGATCGTCACCGGCCTCGGCCTCGGCCTCGTCTTCGCCCCGGCCATTGCGAGCGCCACCGCCGGCGTGCGTCACGCCGACGCCGGCGCGGCGTCAGCCCTGGTCAACACGGCCCAGCAGATCGGCAGCTCGATTGGCGTGGCCCTGCTCAACACGATCGCGGTGACCGTCACCGCACGCGCCCTCGCGCACGCACCGGACAATTCGTTGGATTCGGCGCGCCTGGCCACCCTGCACGGCTACGCGGTCGCGTTCTGGTGGGCGGCGGGCAGCTTCGGGGTCGGCGCGATCGTGAGCTTCCTCCTGCTCGAATCGGGCGCGGTCGACCAGGGTGAATCCCTCGATCAGATCAGCGGCCAGGGGTAGGGCGGCCAGTCCGCGTCCTCGTCGGGCGTGGGGTAGTGGCCGGCTCGGGCGAGGCGACGTGCGCGCCACAAGGTGCGTTCGAGCTCGGCGGGACTCAGCCAGCGGCCGAGGTTGGCGCCGTCGCCGAGCGCGAAGCGGTCGATCGCGTCGAGCAACTCGCCCGGCACCGCCAGCCCCGCGTACTCCCACACGACGGTGCGCAACTTGTCGTGCTCGTGGAAGCACAGGCCGTTGTCGATCGCCCAGCACCGCTCGCCGTCGAACAGGACGTGGCCCGCCTTGCGATCCGCGTTGTTGGCGACCGCGTCGAAGGCGGCCAGCGCCGCGAACCAGCCGCTGAACTCTTCGCGCTCGCGCAGGGTGAAGTAGTGCTCGTCGTCGGCTTCGATCCACCACTGCAGCGAGCCGACGCCGAAGGGGGCGTCATCACGTTGGACGGTGGTGGGCACGAGGCCGGTGCCCAACGCCACGTCGAGCTCGTAGGCGGCGACCTCGCGGCGCCACAGGCCGTCGGGGAAGTCCCAGAGCGGGCGCTCGCCGGCCTCGGCTTTGTAGCAGGCGAGCGTGCTCTGCCCGTCGAGACGCACCGTGACGAGCAGCGCCTGGTTGGAGGAGCCCGTGACCCGGCCCTCGATCTGGATTGAGCCGCGACCCAGGAGCGTCCTTCGCTGCTCTTCGTCCATGGTTCAGCGGATCGGCGGTCGGTGTCCGTTGGTTCGAGGGCAGTCGTGACCACGCGGGTCGAGCGGCCCGCCGCACAGCGGGCACGCCGGGCGGCCCGCCTCGACCAGCCGGGTGATCGCGATCGCCAGGGCACCGGCCCACTCCCTGGTGAGCGTCAGGTCCAAGGTGTCCTCTTCGTCCACCGACTCGAAGGTGACTTCGATGCGCTGGTCCTCTTCGTCGAGGGCGAGCGCGATGTCGCCGACCGCGAAGTCGCTCTCGTACTCGGGCTCCAGGTCCAGGTCGTCGGGCAGGTGCCCGGGCCGGCCGAGCTCGCCGACCACGTGGCCCAGCCACTCGGCCAGCGCGGCCAACTGCTGCTTCTCGCACTTGAGCACGATGAGCCGGCGGCCCTGACGGGCCTGGAGGAGGAAGAGTCGGTTACCGACCTCGCCGCGCACCCCCACCATGACCTTGTCGGGGTTCTCGAAGACGTAGTTCATGATGGATGCAGCTCCTTCAGCGATCCGGTGTTGTTGACACAGAGCACCACCGGGACCGAGTCGGTGATCGCCACCGCACTGATCGAGCAGGTGGAGATGACGGTGCGCTGGAAGAGGTCGAGGGGAACGCCCTGGGCGTAGGTGACCAGCGCCTTGATGGGGTCGGCGTGGCTCACCACCACGATTGTCTGGTTGCGGTGGCGCGCCGCCAGCCCTTCGACGGTGTTCCACATGCGCTGTTGCATCTCGGCGAAGGACTCGCCACCGGGGAAGCGGAAGGTGCTGGGCGCGTACTGGACCGCGTGCCATTCGCTCTTTCGCCGCAGCGAACTCAGTCGCTTGCCGGTCCAGGCGCCGAAATCGCACTCGAGCAGCCCACGCTGGGCGCTCGCTCGCAGGTGCAGGGCCCTGGCGATGGGCCGTGCGGTCTCGCGGGCCCGTTCGAGCGGCGAGACGTAGAGGGCGACGGGCTTGGTGGGCAACTCGCCCAGGCGCTCAGCCACGCGCTCGGCCTGGGCCACGCCGCTCGCGGCCAGGTGCAGGCCGGGTGCCCGACCCGGCAACACGGTGCCGGTGGTGGTGGTCGTGGCGTGGCGCACGAGCAGCACGGTGGTGAAGGTTGCGGCCATGGAGCGACTCTAACGGCGCCTAGGAGGAGGTCAACGGGATCCGGCGCGGCCCGGGCGTCGCGTCCGCGGGCCAGCGCTTGCGCGAGAGCTTGGCGAGCCGGTGCAACAGGGCGACCGCGCCGGGGTCGTCGTCACCCGGTCGCGTCTCGATGAGGTTGCCACTCTTCATCGCGTCGATGAGCGCGCGTCCCTGGTCGGTGCGCACGATCACGAGGGTCCAGTCACCGAAGGCACCGATACCCCCGGTCGAGATGTCCGCGTGCTCGGCCGCGAAGTCCGGGCAGGTCGTGCAGCCCTCGCGCGTGTACGCGTGGGCCTCTTTGAGCGGCACCTCGTGGTAGCCGCCGTCCCTGGTCCAGATCTGGAACACGCCCTTGATGTTCATCTTGGCGATGTCGGTTCGCTTGATGTCGTACTTCGTCTCGAAGAGCTCCTCGAAGATCGAGTCGTCGAAGGTCTTCGAGCACAGCAGGCCGATGGTGAGACTGAGTCGGCGCGCGATCTTGCCGGCCTTGCGCACCTGCATCGCACCGGGGGCCGAGGCCATGCAGCCCATGCCGACCAGCGCGATGCGCTCGGCACCACCGGCGACCGCCTCGGGGTAGGCGAGCAGGTTGGCGCTGTAGGTGTAGCGCGAGCCGGCGGTCGCGAGCACGTCGTCGCGCGTGCGCGCCACGCGCGGTTCGGCGTGCCAGGTGCTCCCGTCGCCCTCGAGTCCACTCACCAGCGCGGCGTCGATCACGTCGTGCTCGAGGGCGTAGATGAGCAACGCCGAGACCAGTCCGCCGTCTTGACCCTTGTCGACGATGGACGGGTCCGAGGAGCGCGCGAGGAAGACGTCACCGATGCCCCACACCTCGTCATCGGTGCGTTCGCGCGCGAAGCGGTGCGTATCGATCTCGCTCTCCCAGTTGCGAAAGCGCGGACAGGCCCGCGTGCACATCGTGCAGCCCTTCTCGCCGTGGGTGCAGTCCTCGGCGCCGCCGTCGATGTCGAGGTGCCAGGGCTTGTAGATGCCGTCGCCGCTCTCGTAGTCGAGCACGTCGTGGGGACACGCGATGACACACGCCGCGCAGCCCGTGCACAGTCCCGAGGTCACGACCTCGCTGAAGAGTTGACGCCAGTGCGGTTTGTCCAAGGCCACTCGACAACCTTAGTGAGTCGTCCTTTGCGCGCCGCGACCGCTACGCTGCGCCGGGTGCCCGAAGTACTCGAGATCGAAACGTACCGCTCCCTCGCCGAGCGGATCATCGGCGCGCGGGTGGCTCACGGCTGGGCCGATGGCTACCTCGCGAAGAAGTTGACCTCGCCCGGCGCGTGGCAGCGCGCTACGCGCGGGTTGCGCGTCACGGGTACCGACCGGCGCGGCAAGCTCCTGGTGCTCGAGACCACCGGGGTCAGCCTCGGCATTCGCTTCGGCATGACCGGCGTCCTGCTCATCGATGACGAGGCCGGCATCGACGGCCTGTTCTACGGCCCCCACGCCTACCGCGAGGAGTGGGTTCGCGGTGGACTCGAGTTCGACGACGGGCGCCGATTGGTGGTGCACGACCCGCGCCGCCTGGCTCGCTTCGAGATCGACCCGGACCTCGGCGCGCTGGGGCCCGACGCGCTCTCGCTCACTCGCGCCGAGTTCGACCGGATGCTCGCGACGCGCGGGGAGGGCCCGGCCATCAAGGCGCGCCTGCTCGACCAGGCGCACGTGGCCGGGGTCGGCAACCTGCTCGGCGACGAGATGCTCTTTCGCGCCGGTATCGATCCCCGCACTCCCGCCGGTCTGCTGGGCCCGTCCCAGCGCACGGCGCTCTTTCGCGCCTTCAACCAGACCATGCGCACCCTCGCGCGCCGCGGCGGCTCACACACGGGCGACCATATGATCGCGCGCTTTCCCGGTGGGTTGTGCCCGCGCGACGGGGCGCCCATGGTGAGTGCCACCGTGGGCGGGCGCACGACGTACTGGTGCTCGCAGCACCAACGATAAGAATTTCGGCAGGTTTTCGCCCGGCCGACGGTTCGTGCACCAGAATGTCGCAATGCAGTCATTCGTCCAGAACTACGGCTACTTCGCGCTCATCGTGCTCTCGATTCTCGAGTCCGCGTGCGCCCCGATCCCCTCGGAGGTGACCTTCGGCTTCGCCGGGGCACTGTGCACCGCGGCGGTCACGGGCCACGCGGAATTTTCGGTGTGGGGCGTGATCGTGATCGGCACCGTGGGCTCGCTGGTGGGTTCGGTCATCGCCTACGAGGTGGGCCGCACCGCCGGACGGGCCATCGTGGACCGCTGGGGCAAGTGGATCCTGCTCACTCACAAGGACCTCGACGCCGCGGAGCGCTGGTTCGCCAAGTACGGGGCGATCTCGGTGCTGATCGGACGCATCCTGCCGGTCGTGCGCAGTGCGATCTCGGTGCCCGCCGGCGTCGCCGAGATGAAGCGCACGCCCTTCGCCGTGCTCACCACCATTGGATCGCTGGTCTGGGTGTCGCTGCTCACTGGATTGGGCTACGCGGCCGGAGCGAACTGGCAGCACGTGACCAAGTACTTCCACGCGGCCCAGACGCCCGTGCTCGTCGTGATCGTGGCGCTGGCCGTCTGGGGATTCTGGCATCGCGTGCGCACGGTGCGTCGCCACAACGCGAGCTGACCGGGCGAGCCGGCGTCGCCAGTGGCGACGTGGGCTCGCGCTAGTGGGCGAGCTCGCTTTCGAGCTGGGCGAGTACCTCCGGATCCTCGAGGCCGCTGACGTCGCCGCTGGCGACGCCGTCGACCACCAGTTCGCGCAGCAGGCGGCGCACGATCTTGCCGCTGCGGGTGCGTGGCATGGTGGTCATGATGTGCACGCGGCGCGGCCGGGCGATCGTCCCGATCGCGTCGACCAGGTGCTGGGCCAAGAGCTCCTCGGTGATCGAGTCGTCCGCGTTGGCCCCGAGCGTGACGAAGCCCTCGGGCACCTGACCCTTGATGGGGTCGTTGACCCCGATGACCGCCGCCTCAACGACGCCGGGCACGCTGAGTAGCGCGCTCTCCATCTCCATGGTCGAGAGCCGGTGGGCCGCGACGTTGATGACGTCGTCGACGCGCCCCACCACCCACAGGTGTCCGTCTTCGTCCTGGATCGCGGCGTCGGCCGTGTCGTAGCGGTCGGCGCCGAAGCGGGTGAAGTACTGGGCCCGGTACCGCTCGGGGTCGTGCCAGATCCCTCGGAACATGGTTGGAAAGGGCGCCGTCATTGTCAGGTAGCCGGTGGTGCCCGGCGTGACGGGCTCGCCGTACTCGTCGAGGATCTGGTAGGCGTGCCCGGGCAGCGCGGGGCCGCACGAACCGGGCTTGGCCGGCGTGACGCCGGTCATCGACGCGGTCCACGCGCTACCGGTCTCACTCTGGCCGTAGGTGTTGTTGATCTCCAGACTGCCGCGCCCGAGGTTCTCGTCGGCCCAGTGCCAGGTGTTGGCGTCGAGGGGCTCGCCCACCAGCGCGAGCAGTTCGAGCGCGCTGAGGTCGTAGCGCTCGGCGACACCTTCGCCGTAGCGCGCGAGCATGCGCACGACCGTGGGGGCCGAGAAGACCTTGTTGACCCGGTGGTTCTCGAGGATCGAGTAGAAGCGCTCGGGTCCCGGGTAGTCGAGCGCGCCCTCGCAGGCGATCATCGTCGCGCCGAGCGCGGTCGCCCCGACGATCTCGAAGATGGGAAAGGCCAGCCAGCCGCAGTCCGCGGTGCACCAGTAGACGTCGTCGGGTCCCAGGTCGACGGCCAGCTTCATGTTGTGGTACGCGCCCACCATGAAGCCCAGTCCGCTGTGGACCAGTCCCTTCGGCTTGGCGCTCGTACCGCTGGTGTAGATGATGAAGCCCGTCTCGTTCGCCTCGAGCGCCACGGGTTCGGCCAGGCTCGTGGTGGCCGCGAGCAGCTCGTCGTAGTAGCGGTCGCGCGGGGCGAGCATGGGCACTTCGGGATTGGCGCTGCGGCGAACGACGACCACGTGCTCGACGCTGTCGAGACGTCCGAGCACCTCGTCGAGGTTGCGCTTCAGCGTGATGGTCTTGCCTCGCCGGTACGTTTCGTCGGCGGTGACCACCACTTTGGCTCCCGTGTCGACGATGCGGTCGGCCAGCGCGTCGGGCGAGAAGCCCGAGAAGATGATGTTGTAGATCGCTCCGATGCGCAGGCATCCCTGGACCACGGCGAAGGTCTCGAGCAGGTTCGGCAGGAAGATCGCCACCACGTCGCCCTTGGTCACGCCCATTTCGACCAGGGCCTGGGCGAAGCGCGCGGTCTCGTCGAGCAGCCGGGCGTAGGTCCAGGACCGCTCGGTGCCATCCTCACCGAACCAGTGCACGGCCACCTTGTCGGGGGTCGCGCGGGCGTGGCGGTCGACGCAGTTCACGCTGACGTTGCCCATGGCGCCGGGAAAGTACTCGAAGCCCTGGGCGAGGTCGCCGGTCACCGCCGGCGACGCGGGCCAACCGGCGAACCATTCGAATTCGTTGGCTACGGCGCTCCAGTACTCGCCGGGGTTCTCGATCGAGCGCCGGTAGAGCTCTTCGTACTCCCCTTGGTTCGACGCGGCGAGGCGCCCCGACGGTGGCCTCGGGGGTGCGACGGGGTGCGACTCACGCACCATGGGCGGCAGATCCGCCAGGTCCTCGCCGGCGCCACCGGGCGCCCCCATCGATGGTTCGTTCGTCTCGGTCATGTTCCCCCCACTCTCGACACCGTGCTGCGCTGTGGACGATCCGGGTTATCCCGGGCTCAGTCGAGACCGACACTACCGTCTCGTCTGACGCCCAAGCGGTTTCGCGATGCGCGGCGACGTCGGTCGTTACGCGTGCAGGGCCGCGAGGACCGCGGCACGGGCGTCGCCGCTCGCGCCCAGGTACAGCGCGAGTTTCATGGTGCCCAGCATCTTGACCATGCCGTCGCCGACGTGATCGGCCACGACGGCTTCGATCTGATGCTCCTTCAAGAACCGGGCGATGCGCGCGTGATGGCGAGCCCCGGACCCCTCGTCGTGCAGGCGGCTCCAGGAGACCTCGAACTCCTCCCAACTCGTGATCGCGCCGTCGCGTACCTCAGCGACCGCAATCCAGTCGGCGCGCCCCCAGCGCGGGTCGACCACTCCATCATTCATCACGGGCACGCAGGCGATCATGTGCGCACGCTAGCGGGCCCCGGTGCTCGTCGAGTGTGGCCCTTGGTCACAAGTTCGCGTCGCTCGCAGTTACACCCGCGCGAGGGCCTCGAGCACCTTGGCGGCGTGGCCGTCGGCGCGCACGCCGTACCAGACGCGCTCGAGCCTGCCGGTGGGTCCGATAATGAAGCTCGAGCGGATGACGCCGGTGACCCTCTTGCCGTACATCATCTTCTCTCCGTAGGCGCCGTACTTGGTCATCACCTTCTTGTCCGGGTCGCTCAACAGGTCAAAGGCCAGGCCGTACTTCGAGCGGAACGCGACGTGGCTCGACGCGGCGTCGGGCGAGACGCCGAGCACGTGCGCGCCCACGTCCTTGAAGCTCGCCAGCGCGTCGTTGAACTGGCAGGCCTCCTTGGTGCAGCCGGGCGTGTCGTCGGCGGGGTAGAAGTACAGCACCACGCGGGTGCCGAGGAAGTCCTTGAGGGCGACCTTGTCGCCGTTCTGGTTGGCCAAAGTGAAGCCCGGAGCCCGCTGACCCACCTCTAGTCGTGCCATGTACCAACCACCTTCTGTCCGCTCGGGAGACTATGGCCCTAGACTATGAGAGAAGCTCTAGAAGATGAGCTTGGGCCCATCACTTTCGAACGCCGGTTCCGGGTCCAACCGAGAAAAGACCGTTGTTCTGTGAGTACTGAAACCGCCCAACCTGTGACGTCGTCTGCGGACTCCTACGCCACCACCGTCACCTTCGAAGAACTCGGAGTGCATCCTGATCTGTGCGCCGAGCTCACCCGCCAGGGTATCTCGACCGCCTTTCCCATCCAGGCCATGACCATCCACGACGCGCTCGCGGGACGCGACGTGTGCGGCAAGGCTAAGACCGGCTCGGGCAAGACCCTGGGCTTCGGACTGCCGATGCTCCAGCGCATCGCCGCCAGCGAGCCGATCGAGCCCCAGGGCCACGCCGCGCGTCCGCGCGGACTGGTGCTGCTGCCCACGCGTGAGCTCGCCGTGCAGGTGCACGAAGTGCTCGAACCTCTGGGTCGCGCGCTCGGCCTGCACGTCAACGCCGTCTACGGTGGCGCGGACATCGAACGCCAGGTGAAGTCGCTGCGCAAGGGTTCTGATGTCATCATCGCCACTCCCGGGCGACTGATCGACCTCGGTGACCGCGGCGAGGTCAACGTCGAGGGACTCGACGTGCTCGTGCTGGATGAGGCCGACCGCATGGCCGACATGGGCTTCATGCCCCAGGTCGAGTGGGTGCTGCGGCGCATCGCCGAGCACCCCCACCAGACCCTCTTGTTCTCGGCGACCCTGGACGGGGCCATCGACCGGCTGGTCAAGCGCTACCTGAGCGACCCGGTCTTTCACGAGGTGGCGAGCGACACCCAGACGGTGTCGCAGATGGTGCACCACTTCTTGAACGTGCACCAGATGGACCGCGTGAAGGTGGCCGCCACGATCTGCCAGTCGTTTGACAAGACCATCGTCTTTTGTCGCACCAAGCGCGGCGCCGACCGCTTGGTCGAGCAGTTGCTGAAGGAGGGCGTGCGCGCCGCGGCAATCCACGGTGACCTGCGCCAGAGCCAGCGCGAGAAGGCGCTCGCCGACTTCAGCGCCGACAAGCTCCCGGTGCTCGTGGCCACCGACGTCGCCGCGCGGGGGCTGCACATCGACGCGGTGGACTGCGTGATGCACTTCGATCCCCCCGAGGACCACAAGGCGTACCTGCACCGCTCGGGGCGCACGGCCCGCGCCGGCTCCAAGGGCGTCGTGGTCTCGTTGCTGCTGTGGAACCAGATGGTCGAGGCCGAGGTCATCATGCGACGACTCGCCCTCAAGCGTCCCATCGTCGAGGTGTTCTCAAACGACCCGCACCTGAAGGATCTGGCCAGTTGGGAGCCGACGATGGCGGACTCGGTCCTGTGAGTTCAAAGAGGTCGTTACCGGTCTTCGAGTACGACGGAACGATCCAGCGTGCATTGGTCGTGGTGGCGCATCCCGACGACGTCGATTTCGGCTCGGCGGGCACCATCGCCACCCTGACCGGACTCGGGGTCGAGGTGGCCTACTGTCTCGTGACCTCGGGCGATGCGGGCGGGGACAACGATACGAGCACGTTCGAAGAGCGCGCGGTGGTTCGTGAGGCGGAACAGACCGCGGCGGCCAAGGAGATCGGCGTGCACGAACTCGCCTTCCTGCACTACCGCGACGGCCAGGTGGAAGTCACCCTGGACCTACGCCGTGACATCGCGCGCGTGATCCGCCAGCGCCGGCCCGACCTGGTCATCACCCAGAGCCCCGAGCGCAACTGGGAGCGCATCTTCGCGAGCCACCCCGACCACATGGCGGCCGGTGAGGCGACACTGCGAGCGGTCTATCCCGACGCGCGCAACCCCCACGCGTTCCCCGAGCTGCTCGGCGAGGGGCTGAAGCCCCACAGCGTCGCGAGCGTCTGGCTCGCGGGGAACGCCAGTCCCACCATGGTCGTGGACATCACCGACACCTTCGAGCGCAAGTGCGCCGCCCTGCGACGCCACGAGAGCCAGGTGGGCGAGCGCGACGATCTCGAAGCGATGGTCCGTCACTGGGCGCGCGTGACGGCCAAGGGTGCCGGCCTGGGCAAGGGTCGTCTCGCCGAGGGCTACAAGGTCGTCACCACCAAGTAGCCGCGCGGCGCGGCTCTATGGTAAGTCAATGGGCCCACGCTCGAGACTGCAGGCGGTTGCCCGCACACCCGTAGCTCGGCGAGTGCGCGACCGCGGCCTGCGCGATCTCATGGCGGGAGTCACCCGCAAGAACCTCGCGGGTGAGATCGTGGCCGGGATCACCCTGCTCGCCATCGCGATCCCCGAGCAGCTCGCCACCTCCCAACTCGCCGGCGTCGCGGCCTTCAGCGCGATGATCGCGTTCATCGGGGCCACCTTGGCCTTCACCTTCTTCGGCTCCAATCCCATCATGTCGGTGGGGGCCGACTCCACCATTGCGCCTCTGTTCGCGGTGGCCCTGTTGCGTCTGGCGCTACCCGACTCGACGCAGTACTACGCCCTCGTGGCCGCGGCCGCCGTCGTGACGGGCCTGCTCGTCGCCGCGGTGGGGCTGTTTCGCCTCGGCTGGCTGGGCGACTTCCTCTCGCTGCCCATCGTGACCGGTTTCATGAGTGGTATCGGCCTCATCATCATCGTGCACCAGCTACCCCACGTGCTCGGCGTGCGCGGCGGGGGCGAGTCGATCGCGACCCGCCTGCACCTGTTGTGGCTTCAGCTGGGCCACGTGAGCGCCTGGTCGCTCGTGATCTCGCTGGGCACGCTGCTCGTGATGGTGGTGGGCGAGCGGGTGAACGCGCGACTGCCGATGGCGCTGGTGGCGGTGCTGGGCTTCTCGGTCCTGGCCGCGGCCCTGTCGCTGTCGCACCACGGCGTCCAGGAGCTCGGCGCGGTCGTGGCCGGCGGTCCGGCGTGGCGCCTGCGATGGTTCAGCGCGCACGAGTGGGCCGGCGTGGTGACGACCTCGTTGACCCTGGCGGTGGTGATCATGAGTCAGAGCGCGGCCACATCGCGGGTGTCGGCCGACGAGTTGGGGGTGGCGGACAACCTCAACCGCGACTTCGTGGGGGTGGGCGTCGCCAATATCGTGACTGGTCTGTGCGGGAGCTTTCCCGTCGACGCCAGCCCGGCGCGCACGACGATCACCCGCCTCGCGGGTGGTCGCACCAAGCTCGCCGGCGTGGTCGCGGCACTCGGGGCCGTCGCGATCTCGCCGATCGCGTCGCTCGCGCGCCACATTCCCCTCGCCGCCCTCGCGGGCGTGCTGCTCTTCGTGGCGGGCCGCATCATCAAACTGGGCCAGTTCCGCTCCATCTGGCGCGCCAGCCGCATCGAGCTCGCGGTGGCGCTGGTCTCGCTGCTCGGCGTCGTGGTGTTGGGCGTGGAGGTGGGCCTCGCGATCGCGGTGGGGCTCGCGATACTGCTGCAGACCTGGCACTCGGTGCGACCGAGGATGGTCACCCTGGGGCGGCGTCACTCCACGACGAGTTGGGAGCCGATGGGAGCGCCGTCGGTGCACCGGGTGGACCACCTGCTCGCCGTGCTGTTCGACGGTTCGCTCTACTTTGCGAACGCGAGCGTGTTTCGCCGTGAGTTGCACGACCTGCTCGCGGCCCAGCCCGACACCGAGCACATCATCATCGACGCCGTGGCGATGACCGACCTCGACTACACGGGCCTCGTGGTGTTCGGCGAGGTGTTGCGCGACCTCTACCGCGACAACATCACCGTGTCAGTCGCGCGCGCCAATGACGCCGTACGAGCGCGCCTGGCGCACTCGAACGACGCGGCGCTCACGCGGGTGCAGCTCTACGACAGCGTGGACGCGGCCGCGAGCGCGCTGTACCCGCACTGAATCAACCCTGGGCCAACTGACGCAGCACGTAGTTGAGCACGCCGCCGTGGCGGTAGTACTCGACCTCGCTGGGTGTGTCGATACGCAGGCGCACCTCGAAGCGCTCCTCGGTCCCGTTCGTGCGCAGCGCGCTGACGTTCACGCGCGGCACCAGCTCGCCGCGATTCAGTGCTTCGAGCCCGGTGACCGAGTAGACCTCGGTCCCGTCGAGGTCGTAGGTCGTGGCGGACTCGCCCGGCAGGAACTGCAGGGGCAGCACGCCCATGCCCACCAGGTTCGAGCGGTGGATACGCTCGAAGCTCTCGACGAGCACGGCCCTCACGCCGAGCAGCATCGTGCCCTTGGCGGCCCAGTCGCGACTCGAGCCGCTGCCGTACTCCTTGCCCGCGATGATCATGAGCGGGGTGCGCTCCTCGGCGTAGGCCATGGCGGCGTCGAAGATGAACATCTGCTCGCCCTCGGGGAACTTGACCGTAACGCCGCCTTCGGTGCCCGGGGCGAGTTGGTTGCGCAGCCGGATGTTCGCGAAGGTGCCGCGCATCATCACCTCGTGGTTGCCCCGTCGGGTGCCGTAGCTGTTGAAGTCCTCCTTGGCGACACCGCGTTCGCTCAGGTAGAGCCCGGCGGGCACGTTGGCCCGGATGTTGCCAGCGGGCGAGATGTGGTCGGTTGTGACCGAGTCACCCAGTTTGGCCAGCACGCGCGCGCCCACCAGGTCGGCTACGACGCCCGGCTCCATGGTGAGCCCTTCGAAGAAGGGGGGCAGCTTCACGTAGGTCGACGCGTCGTCCCACGCGTAGGTCACCGCGTTGGTGCTCGGCACGCCCTGCCAACGCTCGTCGCCGCCGAAGGCGCTCGCGTAGCGCTCCTTGAACATCTCGGGCGTGAGCGACGCGCGCACCGCGTCGGCGACCTCGGCGTCGGTGGGCCACAGGTCCTTCAAGAAGACCGGGTGCCCGTCGTTCGAGGTGCCCAGGGGCTCGCTGGTGAGATCGATGTCGATCGTGCCCGCCAAGGCGTAGGCGACCACCAGTGGCGGGCTCGCGAGGTAGTTCTGCTTCACGTCGGGGTGGATGCGGCCCTCGAAGTTCCGGTTGCCCGAGAGCACCGAGACGACCGAGAGGTCGTGCTCGTTGACCGCGTCCGAGACGCCGTCGAGCAGCGGACCGGTGTTGCCGATGCAGGTGGTGCAGCCGAAGCCCGCGAGGTAGAAGCCCAGTTGATCTAGCGGGTCGACCAGGTTCGCGCGCTCGAGGTAGTCCATGACGACGCGGCTGCCCGGGGCGAGCGAGGTCTTGACCCAGGGCTTGACGCTGAGGCCGCGCTCGACGGCGCGACGCGCCACGAGCCCCGCCGCGACCAGCACCGCCGGGTTCGACGTATTGGTGCACGAGGTGATCGCGGCCACGGTGACCGCGCCGTCACGCAGGTGCTCGGCGGCCTCGGCGCCGCGAACTTCGATGGGCTCGCGTCCCAGAGCCTTGCGGAACGCGCCGCGCGCGCCCGACAGCGAGACCCGGTCCTGGGGACGCTTTGGTCCGGCGAGGCTGGGCTCGACGGTCGCGAGGTCCAGTTCGACGTACTCGGAGTAGGTGGGCTCGGCCGCGCTGGCGTCGTGCCAGATGCCCTGGGCCTTGGCGTAGGCCTCGACGAGCTCGAGGTGCTCGGGCGCGCGCCCGGTGAAGGCCAGGTAGTCCAGGGTGACCTGGTCGATGGGAAAGATCGCGCAGGTGGCGCCGTACTCAGGCGACATGTTCCCGATGGTGGCGCGCGTCTCGAGCGAGAGCGACGCCACGCCCGGCCCGTAGGCCTCGACGAACTTGCCGACGACGCCCTGGTTGCGAAGCAGCTCGGTGATCGTGAGCACCACGTCGGTCGCGGTCACGCCCTCGCGCGTGGCTCCCGACAGCCGCAGACCCACGACCGGGGGAATGAGCATCGAGGTGGGCTGGCCGAGCATGCCGGCCTCGGCCTCGATCCCACCGACGCCCCAACCCAGCACCCCCAGGCCGTTGACCATGGTGGTGTGCGAGTCGGTACCCACCACCGTGTCGAGGTACGCGACGCCGTCGTTGTCGAAGACCACGCGGGCCAGATGCTCGAGGTTGACCTGGTGGCAGATGCCCATGCCCGGCGGGACGACTCGAAAACCCTCGAGCGAGTTCTGGGCCCACTTCAAGAACGTGTAGCGCTCGAGGTTGCGCTCGTACTCGATCGCCACGTTCTCCTCGTAGCTCGAGGGGGTGCCGGTGTGCTCGAGGATGATCGAGTGGTCGATCACCAATTCCACCGGGACCAGGGGATTGATCTTGCTGGGGTCGCCGCCCAGGGCAATGATCGCGTCGCGCATGCTCGCCAGGTCCACGACTGCCGGCACGCCGGTGAGGTCTTGCATGAGGACGCGTTCGGGCGTAAAGGCGATCTCGCGCGCCGCCTCGCCAGCGGCCTCGCCGTGGTGAGCGGGCGTCTCGGCCCAGCGCGCCAGGGCTTCGATGTCGCTGGCGCGGACCTTCACGCCGTCCTCGTGGCGCAGCAGGTTCTCCAACAGCACCTTGATGGAGTAGGGAAGCCGCGTCACCGCGAAATCCTTGAGCCCCTCGGAGTTGAGCGAGTAGTAGGTGAATGAGCGGTCGCCGACGCGAAGGGTGCTGCGCGCGCCGAAGGAGTTGAGTGATGGGGAGGTCATGGTTCTATTCTGCCCCTTCTGATGCCACCGGCGCGAAGGCCAAGGGGTCCCGCGGGCGTCCAGGTGCGAGACTGGGGTGGTGAGCTCAACCTACGAACTGGTGAATGCCCGATTGGCGGAGGCCTTTGGCGCCCTTCAGGCGGGTGCGGACCCGGTGCTTCGCCGGTCCGAGCACGGTGACTACCAAGCCAACGGCGTCATGGCGCTGGCCAAGCGACTCGGACGCCCACCCAGGGAGGTCGCGGCCGAGATCGTTGAGCACCTGGACCTCACCGGGCTCGCCGAGGTGCAGATCGCGGGCCCGGGCTTCTTGAACCTGACCCTCACGCCGACCCTGGTGGCCAGCCAACTTCGTGCGATGGCCGGCGATCCCCGTCTGGGTGTCGAAGAGGTGGGCACTCCCTCGACGGTGGTCGTCGACTATTCGGCCCCCAACGTGGCCAAGGAGATGCACGTCGGCCATCTGCGATCGACGATCATTGGCGATTCGCTGGCTCGCCTGTATCGATTCGCGGGCGACCGGGTGATCGCGCGCAACCACGTGGGCGACTGGGGGACCCCCTTCGGGATGCTGATCGAGCACTTGGTGGACCTGGGTGAGGACCACGCGATCGCGTCGCTCTCGATCGGCGACCTCGACGGCTTCTACAAGGCTGCGCGCGCCAAGTTCGACGGTGACGATTCGTTCAAGGAGCGCAGCCGCGAGCGGGTGGTGCTCTTGCAGGGTGGCGACGCGGAGACGCGCAGGCTCTGGGGGATCCTGAAGGAACAGTCGGTGGCCTACTTCGATGATGTCTACGCCAAACTCGGCGTGACCTTGAGTGTCGAGGACGTGGTGGGCGAGTCGTTCTACAACGACATGCTCGACGCCGTGGTCAGTGATCTGGCGGCCAAGGGGTTGCTGGAAGAGAGCGATGGGGCCCTTTGCGTCTTTCCCGAGGGCTTCACCAATCGCGACGGCGAGCCGCTGCCGCTCATCATCAAGAAGAGCGACGAGGGCTACGGCTACGCCGCGACCGACCTGGCCGCGATTCGCGACCGGGTCGCCAATGTGCACGCCGACGAGTTGCTCTACGTGGTGGGCGCGCCCCAGGCCCAGCACCTCGAGATGGTCTACGCCGTCGCGCGCCTGGCGGGCTGGTTGCCCGAGCGGGTGCGCTGTGAGCACGTGCTCTTTGGCAGCGTGCTCGGCCCCGACGGCAAGATGCTCAAGACCCGCGCGGGTAAGTCCATCAAACTGGTGGAGTTGATCGACGAGGCGACCGAGCGCGCCTCCGAGGCGCTGCGCACGCGCGCCGGTGACCTCGACGACGCCGCCCAGTTGGAGTTGGCCGGTCAGATCGCCCGGGCCGCCATCAAGTACGCCGACCTGTCCACCGAGCGCCAGCGCGACTACATCTTCGATCTCGATCGCATGGTGAGCTTCGAGGGTGACACGGGTCCCTACTTGCTCTACGCGCACGCGCGCCAGCGCTCGATACTTCGTCGCGCCGGGGCGACCTGGAGTTACGACGTCGCGCCCTTCGCACTCGCCGACGAGCGCGAGCGTCACCTGGCACTGGGCCTCCTGGACCTTCCCGAAGCGGTGGCGAGCACACTAGCCACGCTGCAGCCCCATCGGCTGTGCCACTACCTCTTCGAACTCGCCCAGCGCTTCACGTCGTTCTACGAGGCCTGTCCGGTGCTCGTGGCCGAGGGGACGCTGCGCGACGAGCGACTGGCACTGTGCGATCTGACGTCGCGCACCCTGTGTCTGGGCCTCTCGCTGCTGGGCATTGACGCCCCCGAACAGATGTAGGACTGGGCCAAAGACCGGTCGCTAGAGTACGAGCCAGGTCGCCGTCGGGCGTTACGAGGGGGGAATCGATGCAAGTGAAAGCAACTGTCGTCAGCGAACTGCACGGGCCGTGGCGCACCGAACTCATCGAGATCGACGAGCCTCACGCAGGTGAGGTGAAGGTGAAGATGGCGTTCGCGGGGATGTGCCATTCCGATGAGCACCTGCGCACCGGCGACATCGCCCAGGATCCTGCGGTGCTCGAGCTCATCTCGGGGCGCGACACCATGTTCCCGATCATCGGCGGCCACGAGGGCTCGGGTGTCGTCGAGGCCGTGGGCGAGGGCGTCACCGACGTCAAAGTGGGTGACCACGTCGCGCTGTCGTTCGTGCCGTCGTGTGGCAAGTGCCAGTTCTGCGCCTCGGGACGCCAGTACCTGTGCGATCTGGGCGCGACGACCCTCGCCGGTCCGATGATCTCGGATGGTACGTGGCGCCACCACCTGGGTGACGTGAATCTGAACCGCATGACTCAGCTCGGGACCTTCTCGGAATACGTCGTGGTGCACGAGTCCTCGATCGTGCGCATCGAACCGTGGTACGACCTGCGCGCGGCGGCGCTCATCTCGTGTGGCATCTCCACGGGCTTCGGTTCCGCGGTCAATCGTGGTGGCGTGAAACCGGGAGACACGGTCGCGGTGATCGGCTGCGGTGGTGTGGGCGCGGGAGCCATCCAGGGGGCCCGCTTCGCGGGCGCGCGCGGCATCGTCGCGATCGATACGAACCCGACCAAGGTGGAGCGGGCGATGAAGATCGGCGCGACCCACGGGTGCGCCACCACCCTGGACGCGGCCTTCACGATCCTGCCCGAGCTCACCATGGGCCGCAACTGCGACGTGACGATCATCACCGTGGGCGTGCTCACGGGCGAGTTGATCGAGCAGGCGCGTTCGATCACGGCCAAGGGCGGGGTCATCGTGGTCACCTCGATCGCCCCCTTCAGTCAGCGCAACGTGGAGCTCGACCTGTTCATGCTCGCGATGTACAACCAGGAGCTGCGCGGAACGATCTTCGGTTCTGAGAGCCCGCGGGTGCAGATACCGCGCCTGCTGCGTCTGCACCATGAGGGCAGCCTGATCATCGATGACCTGATCACCAACGAGTACTCCCTCGACGAGGTGCACAAGGGTTACGAAGACCTCGAGTCCGGTATCAACCTGCGAGGCGTTGTTCGCTTCTAGAGGTCGTCGAGGCTGCGCGCGCCCACGAGGTGGGCCAGCCTGATGGTCGGCTTCACGAACTGGGGCGTGATCGCCCTGGCCGAGCGGGCCCGCCACGCGCCGCGCCACACCCCCACGCAGTAGGCGACGTCGTCAGCCAGCGCGAGCGGCACGTCGCGCGTACGAAGGGGCTCGTGGCGCCATCGCCACGCCGTGCCCAGGGCGTAGAGAGCCAGCGCGCGTCGGCGAAGTCGTGGGTGCAGCGCGGCCACGGCCAGTAACGGGCCGTAGGTGCGCACCACGGCGCGCGCGCTCGGGCCGATGCTGGAACCCATGGTGCGCACCACGAGCGAACTGGCCACGGCGCCGGCGCGGTCGGTGTCGGGCCCCAGTCGCGTGACGAGCGCGTCACGCGTGACGCTTATCACCCGCAGTGCGATCGCGGGGCGCCGCGCGGCGAGGCTCACCCAGGTGACCAGGGTCCACACGTCGGCTCGCAGCGGTGCGAGCCGATCGCCGTGGCGCGCGGCGAGGACCCCCGCCGACGCGCCGTAACTGGTGCGCTGGTGCCACCAGTCGCGCCACGTGCCGCGGGCACGGTGCGTGACTATGACATCGGCGACGTATCGCACCAGCCAACCCTCGTCGTGTAGGCGCCAGACGAGATCCACGTCTTCGCCCACACGAAGGGTCGGGTCGAAGCCATCACCCAGCGCGCTGCGCCGCGCCACGAGACACGCCGCGGGGACGTAACTCACCGGCGCGCGCGGGACGACCAGGGCGCTTCGCGCCCCCATGTCCAAGGGGCTGAAGCGTCGCTCGAAGCGGTCGCGTGCCGAATCCCCGACGCCGCCGCGGATCCGCGCGGCGACCGCGCCCACCAGTGGATCCTCCAGCTGGGCGGTCAGGCGTTCCAGTACGTACGACGCGTTGTCCACGCTGACGTCGGCGTCGATGAACCACACCAGTGGGCGCGAGGTGGCCGCCAGTCCGGCGTTTCGCGCACCACCGGGACCCACGTTGTGCGCCAGACGCACGAGCGCGGCGCCAAACTCCTCGCAGCACTCCTCGATGAGCTCGTGCCCGCGCGACGCGTCGTCCACGACCACAACGTGCAGACCGCGAAGTTGGGCGAGCAGCGCGCGCAGGGGCGCCGCGTCCTCGTGCACGGGGATGATGACGTCAACCTTGTCGGGTTCCAGCGCGCCGGTCGGTCGCGGGTGCAAGAGGCCCTGGGTGATCAGCGTTCTGGCGAAGCGACCCTCTCCGGGACCGACCACGCCACCCTGCTGCCAGCGTTCGGCCACCGCGCGCGAGCCACCCGCTAATCGCAACAGACGCCAGGGCGAGCCGCCCGTGACGAGGTTGCGATCCAGAAACCGTGCCTCGGAGTCGAGGACGACCGGCGTGCCCGCGTCGACGGGCGTGTCGGGCAGCGACGGGGCCGTGCGACGAGGCTCTGGCATGGTCGAAGTCTCGCACGCGGCGCGTGCACCGGGCGGGTCGGACCGGCAAGAATGGGGAGAACCGAGGAGGGCCCGTGTCCAATGAGACTTTGATCAACGAGCAGGAGCAATCTGACGACGTCGAGGAGTTGTTGGTGGAAGAAGTCTCCATCGACGGCCTCTGCGGGGTCTACTAAGACGTGGCGATCGCCGCGACCGACTCGTTCGACGTGTCCGCACCCTGGGGCGTAAACGCCCAGGTCTCGGTGCGTGACGAGGCGTTCGGCGCGCTCGCGTACCACCACGTGACCCGCCGACTCGTCTTCTTGAAGTCACCGCTGCTCGTGGATCTGGTGCGCAACCTCGAACGCTACGACAGCGCGCACGATGCGCTGCGTGCGCTCGTGCCTGCGACACAGTACGCGCGCTACGCGCGCGCCCTCGCGTCCCTGGCGACGGCGGAGATCCTTCGTGGGCGCTGATTCGACGCTGCGCGACCGCTTCGAACGCGGACTGGCGGCTCCGATCTGTCTCACGTGGGAACTGACCTACGCGTGCAACCTGGCCTGCACGCACTGCCTCTCATCGTCGGGACGCCGAGACGAGCGCGAGTTGACCACCGACGAGGCGCTGGCGCTGATCGATGAAATCGCCGCCATGCAGATCTTCTACATCAACATCGGCGGCGGGGAGCCGATGATCCGCCACGATTTCTTCACCCTGATCGAGCGCGCCGTGGCGAAGGGGGTGGGCGTCAAGTTCTCCACCAACGGGACGCGCATCGACGCCGCCGCCGCGGTGCGGCTCGCGGGCAGCGACTACCTCGACATTCAGATCTCGATCGATGGCGCCGACGCGCCGACCAGCGATGCCATTCGTGGCGCGGGCAGTTACGAGCGGGCTCGACGGGCCATGGACCATCTGGCGGCGGCCAACTTCGGCCCCTTCAAGATCTCGGTCGTGATGACGCGGGCCAACGTGGGTCAACTCGACGAGTTCGAGGCGCTCGCGGCACACTACGGCGCGCAACTTCGGCTCACCCGGCTACGTCCATCGGGACGCGGCGCCCAGGTCTGGGAGCAGTTGCGCCCCACGCGGGCTCAGAATGTGGACCTCTACAACTGGCTGGTGGCGCGCCCCGAGGTCCTGACCGGCGATTCTTTCTTCCATCTCTCCGCCTTGGGCGAACCGCTCGACGGACTCAACCTGTGCGGTGCGGGCCGGGTGGTGTGCCTCATCGACCCGGTGGGCGAGGTCTACGCGTGCCCGTTCGTGATCCACGAGGAGTTCCGCGCGGGCAACGTGCGCGAGGCCGGCTTCGCCGCGATCTGGCACGACAGTGGACTTTTCGGGTCCCTGCGCGAGCCGGGCAGTCCCGGTGCGTGCATGTCCTGCGGCTCCTACGACGCGTGCCGCGGTGGCTGCATGGCCGCCAAGTTCTTCACCGGGCTCGAGATGAGCGACCCGGATCCCGAATGCGTGTTCGGCCACGGTGAGCAGATCCTGGCGACCAAGGGGCTCAAGGTGCGACCCGTGCCGACGCCGGACCATTCGCGTCACATCCCCGTGTCGCTGACAAGGCGCTGAGCCTGGCGCGTCGGGGCCTCAGGTAGTCTCAGCGATGAGTCCTCGGGGGGTCCATGGCATCGAAGTGGTTCGAGACAGTGGCGGTGGCCCAGCGTCGCGCCCAGCGTCGCCTTCCGCGATCGGTCTACGGCGCACTCGTTGCCGGCTCGCAGAGGGGTCTCACCAGTCGCGACAACCTTGACGCGTTCGACCAACTGGGTTTCGCGCCCCACGTGGCGGGACTGGCTGATGAACGGCGCATGGCCACGCGGATCATGGGCCAGACGACGACCATGCCGGTCATCATCTCGCCGACCGGTGTGCAGGCGGTGCACCCCGAGGGCGAGGTAGCGGTGGCGCGCGCCGCTGCGAATCGCGGGGTGATCATGGGACTCAGCTCGTTCGCGAGCCGCTCGCTCGAGGAGGTGACTGCGGTCAACGAGCAGGTCCTGTTTCAGATGTACTGGTCGGGGGGTCGTGAGCGAATGGTCCAACGGCTCGAGCGTGCCTCGGCCGCGGGTGCCAAGGGGATCATCTTGACCCTGGACTGGTCCTTTTCGAACGGGCGTGACTGGGGCAGTCCATGGATTCCCGAGTCCATCGACCTGACCACCATGGTGAAGTTGGCACCCCAGGTGCTGGCGCGACCGGGGTGGCTCTGGTCCTTCGCGAAGTCGCGACACCTGCCCGACCTGCGCACGCCGAACATGGCGGTGCCGGGCGAGATGGCACCCACGTTCTTCGAGGCGTACTACGAGTGGATGCAGAGTCCGCTGCCGAGTTGGCAGGACGTGGCGTGGTTGCGCGCGCAGTGGAACGGCCCCTTCATGGTGAAGGGGGTGAGCCGCATCGACGACGCTCGACGAGTGCTCGACGCGGGCGCGAGCGCCCTCTCGGTCTCGAACCACGGGGGCAACAACCTCGACGGGACGCCCGCGACGATTCGCGTGCTGCCCGCCATCGCCGACGCGGTGGGCGACGACATCGAAGTGGTGCTCGACGGTGGGGTGCGCCGGGGCAGCGACGTGGTCAAGGCTCTGGCGCTGGGCGCGCGGGCCGTGATGATCGGGCGCGCATACCTGTGGGGACTGGCGGCCAACGGTCAGGCCGGCGTGGAGAACGTGCTCGACGTGCTGCGCGGTGGCATCGACTCGACCCTTCTGGGCCTGGGGCGATCCTCGATTGACGAATTGACTCGCGAGGACGTCGTGGCGCCTCCCGACTTCTTTCGGACGTTGGGCAAATGACACGGGTGGCCATCGTCACCGGTGCGGCTCGCGGCATAGGCGCCGCGACCGTGGACACGCTCGTCAATGAGGGCTATCGGGTGGTGGCCGTTGACCGGTGCCGTGACATTCCCGAGGTGCCCTACTCGCTGGCCACGCCAGCTGATCTGGACGCGGTGGTGAGCCGTCACGGCGAGAGTGTGCTCGGGCTCGTGGGCGACGTGCGCAGCGCCACCGACATGGGACTCGCGGTGGAAACGGCCACCCGTCACTTCGGCCGACTCGACGCCGTGGTCGCGTGCGCGGGCGTCATGGCTGGCGCCGCGCCGTTGTGGGAGATCAACGACGCCGCGTGGGACGCGGTGTGGTCGGTCAACGTACTCGGCACCAGGCGTCTGATCCAGGCTGCGGCGCCCACGCTCATCACCAATGGACGCGGCACCCACCCGCGGATCGTGGCCGTGGCGTCGGCCGCGGGATCGCTCGGGCTCTTGCACCTGGCCGCGTACTGCGCCGCCAAGCACGCGGTCGTGGGTCTCATCCGAGGGGTTGCCACGGACCTCGCGCCCTACGGGGTCACCGCCAACGCGGTGAGTCCCGGTTCGACGCGTACGCCCATCCTCGAGGCGTCGGCGCGGGTCTACGGACTCGAGAGCGGGGAGGACTTCGCCTCGAACCAGCCGTTGGGCCGACTCATCGAGCCCTCCGAGGTCGCCGCGGCGATCTCGTGGCTGTGCTCGCCGGCGGCGTCCGCGATGACGGGCGCCAACGTGGCGGTCGACGCCGGCATGACCGTGGTGTGAATCGACCGACTTGGCCAAGGCGATACGCTGGACCCCCGGTCAAACAACGACCAGCAGAGAAAGAGGCCCTGATTGAGCGAACTCCACATACCCGCACGCGTCGTCATACTCGGGTGCGGATCGGTGGCCCAGTGCCTTCTGCCGTTGCTCGTGGATCATTTTCAGCTGGATCCGTCAACGATCACCGTGCTGGAGAGCCGTGACAATCGCGAGCGCATCGCTTCGTCGCTCGAACGTGGAGTTCACTATCAGCAACTTGAGATCACCCAGGAGTACCTGGCGCAGGTCCTCGGCGCGCACCTAGGCGACGGTGACCTGCTGATCGACCTGGCGTGGAACATCGGTCTCGAAGAGATCCTCGACTGGTGCCGGTCGCACAACGTGCGCTATCTCAACACTTCGGTCGAGGTGTGGGATCCCTACCTCGACCCGGCGTCTACGTCGCCACAGGCGCGCACCCTCTACTGGCGTCACATGGCTCTGCGTCGCCAGATCGCGCGCTGGGGTTCGAACGATGGCCCCTCAGCCGTGGTCGAGCACGGCGCCAATCCGGGCCTGGTGAGCCATTTCACCAAGCAGGCGCTGAGCGAGATCGCCGAGGCGGTGCTCGCCGACGACGTGCTCGTGGATCGCCACTCACTGATTCGTGACGCACTGGCGGGCGGATACTTCAACCGTCTGGCGCAACTGCTCGAGGTGAAGTCGATCCACATCGCCGAACGCGATACCCAGATCACCAATGACGCCAAGCAGGTGGGCGAGTTCGTCAACACCTGGAGCGTCGACGGTTTCTACGAGGAGGGCGTGGCGCCGGCGGAGATGGGCTGGGGCACCCACGAGCGCGTCCTACCGCCATTGGGCCTCACCCACCAGGGCGAAGGCCCGCTCAACCAGATCTGTCTGGCCCAGATGGCCCACAAGACCCTCGTGCGCTCGCGCACGCCCTCGGGCCCCATTGTCGGCATGGTGATTCGCCACGGCGAGGCATTCACGATCTGTGATCACCTCACGGTCTGGGAGGAGGACACGCCGGTCTACCGGCCCACGGTGCACTACGCGTATTGTCCGAGCGACGCCGCCTGGGCGAGCTTCGTAGAGTTGGAGGGAAACCAGTACGCCTACCCCGAGCGCCAGCGGATCTTGAACGACGAGATCACCTCGGGACGCGACGAACTGGGTGTCCTGGTGATGGGACACCCTTACAAGTCGTGGTGGACCGGCATGCAGACCTCGATCGACGAGGCGCGGGCCGTCGCGCCACACCAGAACGCTACGACGATCCAGGTGGCCGCCTCGATCCTGGGCGCGCTGGACTGGATGCTGCGCGCGCCCAACGAAGGCGTGCGCGTCCCCGACGAGCTCCCGTGGCGCAACGTGCTCGACGTGGCGTTGCCCTACGTCGGCACGACGTGGTCGGGTCCGATCGACTGGGATCCGGTCTCGACCCATCGCGACTGGTTCGATCAGTGGTCCGGGCGCGAGCTCGACCACGAGGACCCCTGGCAGTTCACGAACTTCCTCGTGTCCTAGCGTCGCGAGTCCCCCATCGGCTCGGGCAGCGCGGCCTGAGTCGACCGACTGGACCGACTTGGACGCGGAGCCGGCGCGTGGGGTGGCCCGTACTTGCGGGGCCGAGGGGCGCGGTGACGCGAGCGGCGAGATTGAGGAACTTCTCAGAGAGACCTGATGAAAGCGCTATTTTTGCCGAGAGAATACCCCAGGGGGTATCTATACTCACTAGATGGCTATTGTAAATTCACCGAGCGTCACCTCCGTAGTAACTCCGCGAAATCACGTAGAACCAGAGCCCGGATTGCTGGGACGCCTGGGCGTGTGGTCGGTGAACAACCGCCGTCGCGTCGTCGTGGTATGGATGTTGGTGGTGATCGCGATGGCGATCTTTGCCCCCAATGTCGAAAAGGCCCTCAGCGGGGCGGGTTGGCAGGCCAACGGCTCACAGTCGGTGACGGTGCGCAACCTCGCCCAGCAGTACTTCGGCGGCCAGGCGAGCTCGGCGATCGAGGTGGTGATCCACTCCAACCAGCCCCTCACCAGCGGTCGGGGGGCCGCGACCATCGGTCGCGTTGAGGCGTTGTTGAGGAGCGATCCTCGCGTGAGCTCGGTGCTCGCGCCCGTGGCGGGTGTCTCGATGACCCCCGACGCGCGCACCGCGGTCGTGCTCGGGGGCGCGGGGGCGGACCCCAACACGATGGTGCGCGCCGCCGATGACCTGAAGGGACCCTTGTCGGCGCTGGGCTCACGCGGCATCACCGTGACCGCGACGGGATCCTCGGTCCTGTGGTCCGACTTCAACGCCGCCAATCGCACGGCCATGATGAAGTCCGAGATGTTCTCTTGGCCGGTGACCCTGGCGATCCTTCTTCTGGCGTTCGGGTCCTTGGTCGCCGCGGGTCTCCCGCTGCTGTTGACACTCGCGGGTCTGGTGAGCGCTGCGGGCATGCTCGATCTGTTGACCAAGATCACCCCGATCTCGATCTGGGCGATGAACTTCGCCTTGATGTTCGCGCTGGCCCTGGGTATTGACTACGCGTTGTTCATCGTCGTGCGCTTTCGTGGTGCTCATTTCGGTCGCAACCGCGACGTGACCCATTCGGTCGCCGAGACCATGGACTCGGCGGGCAAGGCAGTCTTGTTCTCGGGACTGACCGTGTTGATCTCGCTCTCGAGCGTGCTCGTGGTGCCCTCGCCGGCTTTCCAGTCGATGGCCGGCGGCATCATGCTCGCGGTGGCCTTCGTGCTGGCGGCCTCCCTCACGCTCTTGCCGGCGGTCTTGGGCAAGCTCGGCGACCGGGTGGACGCTCTGGCGCTGCCGTGGGTGCACGCAGGCGAGCACCGCTCACCCCGCTTCGCTGCGTGGGGACGCCTGTTGTGGCGCCGTCCTCTGCTCTTCGGCTCGGGCGCACTCGCCATTCTCCTCCTGCTCGCCCTGCCGGTCATCGGCCTGAAGACGTCGATGCCGTCGATCAAGGTCGTCCCGGCCGGAGCCTCCTCGAGGATCGGGTACCAGCAGGTGCAGGCGGCCTTCGGGCCGGGGGCACCCGGTCAGTTGCAGGTCATCGTTTCTCCATCGCGCGTTCCCGAGGCCCGGAGCACGCTCGAGCACGACCCTGGCGTGGCGGCCGTGCTTCCTACGCAACACGCGTCCGGCGCCGCCCTGGCGCTGATCGACGTCGTGCCGAGGGTTGATCCTTCTAGTCCCGCGCTCGCGAGTCTGGTGCAGCGACTGCGCACCAAGCTGCCCACTGGCGCTCTGGTGGGGGGCGCCGCGGCCGAGAACATCGACCTGCAGTCGGCGCTGGCCGCCAAGACGCCCGTGGTCATCGGACTGGTCTTGTTGCTCGGCTTCGTGCTGCTGGTCGTCGCCCTGCAGGCGCTACTCATCGCGGCCATCGGCGTGCTGACGAGTCTGCTCGCCACCGCGGGCGCGTTTGGCGTCGCGCGCCTGGTCTTTCAGAACGGTGACGCGCACTCCCTGCTCGGCTTCGCTCCTCAGGGCTTCCTCGACGCGTGGGCACCCGTCTTCTTCTTCGCCATGATCTTCGCGATCTCGATGGACTACACCGTGTTTCTGCTCTCGAGCGCGAAGGAGCACTACGAGGTATCGGGCGACCCCGAAGACGCCATGGTCAACGGCGTGGCCCACTCGGGACGAGTCATCCTCTCCGCGGCCGCGGTGATGATCGCGGTGTTCTTCACCTTTGCGCTGTCGGGCCCGCTGCCACCCAAGGAGATGGGTATCATCCTCGGTGTCGCCGTGTTCTTGGACGCCTTCCTCGTGCGCCTGGTGCTGGTGCCGGTGCTGCTTCGCCTGACCGGGCGGGCCGCCTGGTGGATGCCGGCGTGGTTGGGCCGACGCCTGCCGAAGGTGAGTTTCGCCCACGGGTGAGCCGGGAGGGGGTGCTTGCGTTCGTATACCCTGGGGGGTATAGTGAAAGGGCAGAGGTTTCCGCGAGGTGGGAGGCAGTTCGTGTCCGTCCACCGCCGCTGAATGGAAGGGTTGTCCGATGGCGAGAGTGGTGGTGCTGGGAGCAGGTATCTCGGGTCACACGGCGGCGCTGCACCTTCGCCGGCTCTTGAAAAAGGACCACGAAGTGGTCGTGGTGACGCCCAACTCCAAGTGGAACTGGATCCCCTCCAACATCTGGGTGGGCGTGGGCAACATGAGGACCGATCAGGTGACCTTCCCCCTCGCTCCGGTCTACAAGCGCAAGGGCATCGTCTTTCATCAGGCGCTGGCGACCGAACTGCACCCCGAGGGCTCGTCCGAGCACGCGCAGCCCTACGTCTCAATTCGCTACACCGATCCGTCGAAGTTGAATCAGACCGACGAGATCACGTACGACTACTTGATCAATGCGACCGGTCCGAAGTTGAACTTCGCGGCCACGCCGGGCCTCGGACCCGATGCCAACTCCGTCTCGGTGTGCACCCCCCAGCACGCCGTGCACGCTTCCGAGGAGCTCGCTGGGGCCATCGCCAAGATGAAGAAGGGCGAACGTCAGCGCCTGGTGATCGGCGTGGGCCACGGGACCTGCACGTGCGAGGGCGCGGCCTTCGAGTACACGTTCAACGTCGAGCACGAACTGCGCAGCGCGGGCGTGCGAGATCTGGCCGACGTCACCTATCTGACCAACGAGTTCGAGTTGGGTGATTTCGGCGTGGGCGGCATGACCTTCCACCAGAAGGGTCAGGTCACCACGAGCAAGCTCTGGACCGAGTCGCTCTTTCACGAACGCGGGGTCAAGGCGATCGTGCAGGCGCACGTCGAGAAGGTTGAGCCCGGCGTCATCCACTACGAGCAACTCGATGGTTCGAAGAACACCCTGGAGTTCGACTTCGCCATGCTCCTGCCGCCGTTTCGCGGCGTGGACCTCAAGGCCTTCGACGCTCAGGGTGAGGACATCACGAGCGAGTTGTTCGCCCCGAACGGCTTCATGAAGGTCGACGCCAACTACAGCGCCAAGCCCTACGAGGAGTGGCGCGCCGAAGACTGGCCGCACACCTACGAGAGTCCTCGCTACGCCAACGTCTTCGGCGTGGGCATCGCCTTCGCCCCGCCGCACCAGATCTCCCAGCCGCGCACGAGTACCAACGGCACCGTGATCACGCCGTCGCCACCGCGAACCGGCATGCCCTCGGGCGTCATGGGCAAGACTGCCGCGTTGACCATCTACGACCGGATCAAGATGGGTCCCGACGCGGTGGCGCACAAGGCGTCCATGGCCGACATGGGTGCGGCGTGCGTGGCCTCGGCGGGCACGGGACTGGTCCACGGCACCGCGGCGTCGATGACGATGTACCCGGTGGTGCCCGACTACCAGCGCTTCCCGGGTACGGGCCGCTCGAATCGGGATACCTTCGGTGAGATCGGTCTGGCGGGACACTGGATCAAGTACATGTTGCACGTGCTGTTCATGTACAAGGCAATGGCCCGCCCCGGCTGGCACCTGATTCCGGAATAGGGGGCAGACGAATGGACAACGCCACCAACGACATCGAACACGCGCCCGTCGCCACACCCTTCATCCTGCGCCAGCGCCAGAACGTCTTGTTTCAACTGTGGCGATTCGTTGCGCTCAACGTTCGCTTCGTCACGATGATCTTCAAGGGCGAACACTAGGTAGCTCACCCGTCGCCAGCATCCACCGTCTCAATGAAAGGGGACACGTATGGAAAAATTTGACACCTCACACGTCCTGCAGGACAAAGAACAACTCAGTTTGATCACCAAGCGGCTCAAGCGAGCGAACGGACAGATGACGGCAGTGGTTCGCATGCTCGAAGAGGGGCGATCCTGCGAGGACGTCATCACGCAGATGGCGGCCGTCAACAAGGCGATCAACACCGCGGCGTTCATGCTGATCTCTTCGAGCCTGAAGGAATGCATCGTGGACCCCACTATCGACACCGAATCCGTCACTGACAAGCTGCAGAAGCTTTTCTTGAGCTTGGCCTAAGGAGCACAATGCGAGTAATCATCGTTGGAGGAGTAGCCGGGGGAATGTCGGCGGCCACACGGCTTCGCCGTCTGGACAACGACGCCGAAATCATCGTCATCGAACGAAGCGGCCACGTGTCCTACGCGAACTGCGGTCTGCCCTACTTCGTGGGTGGCGTCATTGAGCACGAGGAGTCCCTGTTGCTCCAGACGCCCGCGTCCCTGCACGAGCGCTTTCGCATTGACGTGCGCGTGAACGCCGAGGTGACGGGCATCGACCCCGCGTCGCGCTCGGTTCGCGTTCGCAATCTCAGCGTGGGCAGCGACTACGAACTCACCTACGACCGCTTGGTACTCAGCCCGGGCGCCTCGCCGGTGATCCCCGCGATTCCCGGGATCGAGCGCGCCATGGCGTTGCGCACCGTCGAAGACGTCGAGCACATGGTGGCCGCGGTGGAACGCTCTCCTCGTCACGCCTTGGTGATCGGCGGCGGCTTCATCGGTGTCGAAATCGCCGAGAACCTCGTCGAGCGCGGCATCGCCACCTCGGTTGTTGAGGCCACCGGCCAACTCCTGGCGCCGCTGGACCCGGAGATGGCCCAACTCGTCGCCGACGAGATGCGTCGACACGGGGTGCGGGTATACCTGAACGACTCGGTTGAGGCCGTGACCGCGAGCGCGGTGCAACTCACGTCGGGCGAAGTGGTGCCCGCCGACCTCGTGGTCGTGGCCATCGGAGTGCGCCCCGATACGCAACTCGCGCGCGAAGCCGGATTGAGCATCGGTGGGTGCGGCGGCATCGCCGTCGACGAGTACAACCGAACGAGCGATCCGGCGATCTACGCGATCGGAGACGCCGCGGAGAAGTCCGACGCCCTCGACGGTGCCGCGACACTGGTGCCGTTGGCGAACATCGCGAACCGGCACGGGCGAGTGGTGGCCGACCACATCGCCGGACGCACCGTGCGACCCCTCGCCACCATCGGCACCGCGATCGTGAAGGTCTTCGACCTCACCATCGCCGCCACGGGCTGGAACGAGAAGCGCCTGCGTGCCGGGGGTCGTGACGTCCTCGCCATTCACACCCACCCTGGCTCGCACGCGGGGTACTATCCCGGTGCCAAGACCATCGCGCTGAAGATGCTGATTGACCCGGTCACCGGGGCGATCCTCGGAGCGCAGGGGGTGGGCGTCGACGGAGTCGACAAGCGCATCGACGTCATCGCGACCGCTATGCGCGGTGGCATCAGCGCGCCCGAGTTGGCGGACCTGGAGCTGGCGTACGCACCACCGTTCGGGTCGGCCAAGGATCCCGTGAACATGCTCGGCTACATCGCCGAGAACATCCTTTCTGGGCTGGTCCAAACGGTGCAGTGGAACGAGGTGGACGAGTATCGCGCCAAGGGAGCGCAACTTATTGACGTGCGCACCCGTGACGAGTTCGCGCGCGGATCACTGCCCGGGGCGGTGAACGTCCCGGTGGATGAGATTCGCGAGCGCGTCGACGAACTGGATGCGTCGAGCATTGTGGTGATCTGCCAGGTGGGCCAGCGCGGCCACACGGCGACCCTCTTGCTGAATGAACTTGGTTTCGAGGCGAAGAACCTCGACGGCGGCTACAAGACGTGGAGTTCGTCACCCGCCGTGATGGAACCTGAACTCGTTGGCTAACGCTACGAAATACAGAAACAGAAAGATAGAAAGGTACAGTTAATTATGTGCAGCAGAGCAACGTGTCGTACGTGCAACAAGCCCACGTGGCGTGGATGCGGTAACCACATAGAGCAGGCCCTCGCGGGAGTGCCGAAGAACGATCGGTGCAAGTGCAGCGAAGGTTCCGCGGCGTCGAGCCCGAGCGGCGGCGGCTTCTTCTCGCGTTTTCGAGGCAACTAAGCGATGACGGCGGCCGAACGGTGGCGCCAGGCTCTCGAGTCCTGGGCCTTACCCGAGCACGTGCTCGCCTCAGCTGAGGAGAGCCCGTGGATTCATCCGCCGGAACTCTTTGAAGTACCCAGGGACATCGCGCCCACGGTGTCGCACGATCGGGCCCGCGAGGCGCTCGTCGGCGGCACGACAGTGCTTGACGTGGGGTGTGGTGGTGGCATTGCGGCGTTCGCACTGGCACCACCCGCCTCCCGCGTCATCGGCGTTGATCATCAGCCGGCCATGCTGGCGATGTTCGGCGCCAACGCGAGCCAACGTCAGCTCGACTATGAGGTCGTCGAAGGTTTCTGGCCCGCCGTGAGCGCGTCGGTGCCGATCGCCGACGTGGCGACCGCGCACCACGTCGCCTACAACGTGGCCGACATTGTCCCGTTCCTACGAGCACTCGACGAGCACGCCCGCGTGCGCGTGGTCCTCGAGTTGCCCGAGCACCATCCGCTCTCGTCGATGGCGCCCGCGTGGCAGCATTTCTGGCAACTGGAGCGCCCCGTGGCGCCGACGCCCCAGGACCTGATGGATGTCCTCGAGGAGATGGGCCTCGCGGCCCAGCGCCACCAGTGGACCGCACCGACTCGCGACGCGCCCTACGACCTCGAACGGGCGGCCCGCTTCATGCGAATCCGCCTTTGTCTTCCCTCGGCGCGTGAGCGTGAGGTCTACGAGTACCTGGTGGCGAACCCGATTGACCTGACGCGTGACCTGAGCACCGTCTGGTGGGATACGACCGTTCAATAGGGCGGAACAATATTCTGAATAAGGTTTAAAAATACTGGGTCAAAGTGACTAATGACCCGTGAGATTACAGCCTTTTTTCGGCGTGTGAACGTAGTATCCAACTGTGAATGTTCTCATGGCTGGCATTTCGACATTGTCACTGGCCCGGTGGCAGTTTGGTATCACAACCGTCTTTCACTACCTGTTCGTTCCCCTGACAATTGGTCTGGGTCTGCTGGTCGCGATCCTGCAGACCGCGTCCTATCGCACCGGAGACGCGGCGTGGGAACGAGCTACCCGGTTCTTCGGCAAGCTCTTCCTCGTGAACTTCGCGATCGGCGTCGTGACCGGCATCGTCCAGGAGTTCCAGTTTGGGATGGACTGGTCGCGCTATTCGACCTACGTCGGCAACATCTTCGGCGCGCCCTTGGCCATCGAGGGACTACTGGCCTTCTTCATGGAGTCCACCTTCTTGGGCGTGTGGATCTTCGGCCGGGGGCGGGTGAGCGAGCGGGTGCACCTGGCGTCGATCTGGTTGGCCAGCCTGGGCACCATACTCTCGGCGGCCTTCATCGTGGCGGCGAACTCGTGGATGCAGCACCCGGTGGGCTACGCGATCGACGCGCACACTCACCAGGCCGTCATGACCGACTTCTGGGCGGTCATGACCAACTCCACCTTCCTCTACGCCTACGGACACGTGCTCTTCTCGGCGCTGCTGACCGGCTCGGCCTTCCTACTCGGCGTGTCGGCGTGGCACGTGCGCACCGCCAGTGACGTGGCGTCGTTCTCCAAGGCCCTGCGCATCGGCATCGTGGTCACGGTCATCGCCGCGGTCGGCACGATGTTCCTCGGCGACAGCCAGGCCAAGCAGATGGAGGTGCAACAGCCCATGAAGATGGCCGCGGCGGAGGCCCTCTACAACACGACCAGCGGCGCCAGTTTCTCGCTGCTCACGGTCGGCGACCTTTCGGGTAACCCGATCTTCCAGGTGCGGGTGCCGCACATCTTGAGCGTGTTGGCCACTAACACGTGGAACGGGAAGGTCGAGGGCATCCACCAGATTCAAGCGGCCGCTACCAAGAAGTACGGCGCCGGTAGTTACGTGCCGGTGATCTGGGTGTTGTACTGGTCGTTCCGCATCATGGTGGGACTGGGCATTCTGCTGTTACTGCTCGGCGGGGCGGGGTTGTGGTTGATGCGCCGGCGCCGTCTCGAGAGATCGAAGTGGTTCCTGCGCTTTGGCACCTGGATGATCTTGGCGCCGTTCATCGCCAACAGCGTCGGGTGGATCTTCACCGAGGTCGGCCGTCAGCCGTGGGTGGTGTACGGATTGTTGAAGACCTCCAACGCCGTCACGCTCATCTCGCCCGGTTACGTCGCAACCAGCCTGGTGGGCTTCACGGCGATCTACACCCTCCTCGCCATCATTGAGATCACGTTGATGATCCGTCTGGCCAGGATTCCCACGCCCGCACTCGAGCCCTCGGTCGAGTCGGTGCCCGAGTTGATCTACTAAGGGGTGAGATCGTGCTTGCACTGTTGAACGCGTCGCCGAGTGGCCTGGAGCAGCTCTGGTTCGCCCTCATCGGCGTGCTCTGGGTCGGGTACTTCTTCCTCGAGGGCTTTGACTTCGGCGTGGGGATGCTGATGCCATTCGTCAGTCGCGACGACGTGGACCGTCGCGTGGCCATCAACACGATCGGACCAGTGTGGGACGGCAACGAGGTCTGGCTCCTGACGGCGGGGGGAGCGACCTTCGCGGCCTTCCCGCTGTGGTACGCGACGGTGTTCTCCGGCTTCTACCTCGCGCTATTCCTTCTCCTGGCTGCCCTGATCTTTCGCGGCATGGCCTTCGAACTGCGCCACCGTCGCGCCGATGCGCGCTGGACGCGTTGGTGGGACCGGGCGATCTTCTGGGGTTCGCTGGTGCCGTCGCTGCTCTGGGGTGTTGCCTTCGCCGACTTCATCCACGGGGTGCCGATCGGCGCCAACGCCACCTGGAGCGGCACGTTCTTCGACCTGGTGAAGCCCTACGCCCTGCTCGGCGGACTGGCCACCCTCTCGCTGTTCTGGTTGCACGGGGCGACCTACCTGGGCCTCAAGGCGGAGGGGGACGTGCGCGTGCGCGCCCACGAGATGGCCCAGCGCAGCGCGCCGGTCACCTTCGTCATCGTCACCGCATTTCTCACGTGGACCTACGTGAGCGCACACTCGATGAACCACGTCGGCCTCGTGCCGCCGTTGCTGCCGATCCTGGGCCTCGGGGTGCTCGCGGCCGTGAGTTGGCTCGTGCGCGAGCGGCTGGAGGGGTGGGCCTTCATCGCCACTGCGTTGGTCATCGTGGCGTTCTTCACCACGCTGCTGTTGAATCTCTATCCGAACGTGCTGGTGTCCTCGATCGATCCGTCCTTCAACCTCACGATGGTTCAGAGCGCGTCGCACCCCTACACCCTCAAAGTCATGAGTTGGGTCGCCCTGATCTTCACGCCGTTGGTGCTGATCTACCAGAGCTGGACGTACTGGGTCTTTCGCAAGCGAGTGCGACGTCCCGGCCCGCTCACGGACGCGACATCGTCGCACGCCTAGCCGTGGAACGCCCGTCGGCGTTGCTCGCGCGCCTGGGCCGCGTCACGCCGCTGGTGCGTCGCAGCCTGGCGGTGGCCGTCGTCCTGGGTGTGGTGGCTACGGGTGCCGTGATCGTTCAGGCGGTGGCGCTCGCGTCGCTCTTGGGTGCGTTGTTCGACTCGCCCACCGCGTCGCTGGTCCACGGCACCGCGTGGTTCCTCGGCGCCAGCGCAGTGCGAGCCCTCGGCGCGGGACTCGCCGATCCCTTGGCCTCGCGTCTGGGCGCGCCGCTTCGCCGTGAACTACGACGGTGCGCCTTCGCGCGCGTCGTGCGACTCGGTGCGCCCGGTTCGCCCGACGCCGCGGTCCAGCTGGTGACGCGCGGAGTCGACGCCACCGAGTCCTTCGTGGCGACCTACGTGCCGGCCATGGTGCTGGCCACGATCGCACCGCTCGTCCTGCTCGTGTGGTTCGCCCTGACCGACGTGGTGAGCCTGGTCATCGTGGCCGTGAGCGTGGCCCTGTTGCCGGTGTTCATGGTCCTGTTGGGCCTCGCGGCCAAGGAGAAGATGGATCAGCGTTGGCGCGAGCAACAGACCCTGGCCGGGTACTTCGGCGACGTGGTGCGCGGCATGGCCACGCTCAAGGCGTTCAACCGGTCGCGCGTGGCCGTGTCCAGCCTGGACGACGCCGGGGCCTCGCTCGAGCGCACGACCATGGCTACCTTGCGGGTCGCGTTCCTCTCCGGCTTCGCCCTGGAACTGCTGAGCTCGCTCGCGACCGCGCTCGTGGCGCTGGTGCTCGGCATCCGTCTGTTGAACGGATCTATCGGTCTCTCGGTGGCGCTCGCGGTGTTGTTGTTGACCCCCGAGGTATTCCTGCCGCTGCGCCGGTCCTCGGCGAACTTCCACGCCTCGGCGGTCGGGGTGGGCGCGGCCGGCGAGCTCCTGGACCTGCTCGAGCGCCCCTTGCCCGCGTCGACCGGCGCCTGCCCCGAGGCACCGCCCGCCATTCAGTTGGTCGATCTCGCGATGGTTCACGAGGGCCGTCGGCCGTTGTTCGAACCGCTCACCGCGACGATCGCGCCGGGCTCGATGGTCGCGGTGCTCGGGCCCTCGGGTTCGGGTAAGTCAACCCTGTTGCGCGTCCTGTGCGGGCTGCGCGAGCCCAGCGCCGGCGCGGTTCTGGTCAACGGCGTGGACCTGGCGTCGATGGATCGCGACCAGTGGCAGCGCCGCGTCGCCTGGCTGCCCCAGGATCCGTGGCTGCCGGGCGAGACGGTGGGCGACGCCGTGCGCCTGGGTGACCAGGGCATCGACGAGGAGGAGATTCGCTCGACCATGACCCGGGTCGGACTCGACCTCGATCTCGCTACGCCGCTCGGCGAGGGATCGCGCGAACTCTCGGCGGGTCAGCGTCGACGGGTCGCCCTCGTTCGCGCCCTCGTGCGCCACCCGCTGGTGCTGGTGCTCGACGAGCCGTTGGCGCACCTCGACCTCGAGAGCGCGCACCGCGTGGCGTCGCTGCTCGGCACGCTCACGATGACGCGCGTCGTTGCGACCCATCGTGACCTCGACGTTGACGGCACTATCAACCTCTCAAGAACGGCGGTGGACCACGCGCGCGCGTGAGGGCCTGCTGGCCGGATCGTTGAGTCGCGAACGGCGCGCGGTGCTTCGTGCGCTGTGGGCGGGGGTGCTCGTGAGCTTCTCGACGGTGGGCCTCGCGGGGACCTCGGCGTGGTTGATCGTGCGCGCCGCGCAGCGCCCGGCCGTGCTGGCGCTGAGCGTGCCCATGGGCCTGGTGCAACTCTTCGCGCTCGCCAAGGCGGCTGGCCGCTACCTCGAGCGCACCCAGACCCACCGCGCGGCGCTGTCGATGATGGGCCACGTGCGCGCGCACCTGGCCGCGACCCTCGAGCGGCTCGTGCCGGCGGGTCTCGGACCGCGCAGCGCCGACGCCGTGGACCTCGTGGTGCGCGACGTGGAGCGGGTGCAGGACCTGCTGAGCGCAATGGCGGGACCGCTGATCACGAGCACGCTGGCCGGCGTGGCGACGGTGGTCGTGTCGGGATTGGTCGCACCGTGGACGGCACTGTCGTTGGCCGTGGCCCTGCTCGTGGGCCTGATGTTGCCCGCGCTGGGCGCGCGCTGGGGCGAGCGCAGCGAGCGTGAGCTCGACGACGCGCGAGCGCTCATGGTTCGCCTCGTCGAGCACGCGGTGCACGGCGGCGACGAGTACGTGATGAACGCCATGGCCCCGAGCCTGGAGGGTCGCATGGCGATGCTCGAGACGCGCGTGGACCACGCCCGTCGCCGCGCGGCCCGCGTGCGTGGCGCCCTGGGCGCGGCGGCCAGCGTCACCTCGGCGGGCTCGGCCATCGTCGCGCTGTGGCTTAGCGCCGCGGCGTTGCGCCACGGTTCGATCGGCGTGGCGTTGCTCGCGGTGCCGGTGCTGCTCAGCGTCGCCGCGCTCGAGATGCTTGGTTCACTCGCGCCGGGGCTGGTGGGTCTGCGCGGTGACCGGGCCGCGCTGTCGCGCCTGGAGAGCCTGTCGGCCCTCGCGTCGCCGGTGCGCGAGCCCGAGTCGCCCGCGACGCTACCCGATGGTCCGGTCAACCTGCTCGCCACCGCGCTGTGGCACCACTACGACGAGACCCAGGTGCTGCGCGACGTGTGGATCCACCTGGTGGCGGGGGACCGCGTGTCTCTGCGGGGTCCGAGCGGCGTCGGCAAGTCGACCTTGGCTCGCCTGGTGGCCCGTTTCATCGACCCGACACTGGGCGAGCTGGCGCTCTCGCAGCGCGCGTACCCGCTCCTCGGTTCCGAGCGGGTCCGCGACTACGTGGGCCTCTGCGATGACGAGCCCCACGTGTTCGCCACGACGCTCGCCGGCAACCTGCGCATCGCGCGAGCCCGGGCCAGCGACGACGAGCTGATCGAGGTGTGTCGGCTCGTGGGCCTGGACGCACTGCTGTCCGCGCTGCCCGAGGGCCTCGCCACGCCGCTCGGTGGCGCGCGCAGCGCTCTCTCGGGAGGCGAGCGCCGCCGTCTCGGCGTGGCTCGCGAGCTGCTCGCCCGGCGTCCGGTGGTGGTCTTTGACGAGCCGACCGAGGGTCTCGACGAGGCCGGTGCCATCGAGTTGCTCAAGACCCTGGGTCACGCCTATCGCGACGCCATCATGATCATCGTCTCGCACCGCGAGCTGGAGAGCGACGTGGTGACCCACCACTGGGAGCTCGCCCACGGCCGCCTCTACGAGCTGACGCGCTGAACACCGCCGGGCGCGAATGCGGTAAGGTCACGGGTGCCTCGCGGCAGCGAAGTTGGTGCGATTCCAACGCTGTCCCGCAACTGTAAGTGGCCTTCGCGAGAAGCCCACGTAGCCAGGTCGCCTGCGGCGAGGAGAAGTGAAAGACAGCTCTCGAGGTAAGGAGCGGTCGTTCGGATATCCATCCGTCGCCCCCCAACTTCGACGGAAAGGAGATATCCATGTTGTTCCGACGTCGAATCGTCGTCGCACTCGTCACGAGTGCCCTGGCGTTCCCACTGCTCAGCCTCTCGGGGGCTTCGGCGAGTTCGCCGCGACGCGCCCCCCAGTGCGTTGTGTCGCTCTCGCCCAGCGCCACCGAAACCCTCTACGCCATCGGCGCCGGGCCGCAGGTGAGGGCGGTGGACAAGGATTCGAACTACCCGACCAAGGGTCTGCCGCCCGCGAGCAAGCGCATCGATGCGCTCAATCCGAGCGTCGAGTCGGTGATCGGCATCTGCCCGCGCACCGCCACGCACCCCTCCACCAAGCCCGATCTGGTGATCATCTCCTACGACGCCAACTCCATCAAGGAGAAGTTGCGTGCGCTGGGCATCAAGGTCGTCGAGCAGGACGCCCCGGCGACCCTCGCCGGCGCGTACGCGCAGATGCGCCAGTTGGGCGCCCTGACGGGGCACGCACGGGCTGCGGCGAAGCTCGTCTCGCACATCGCGACCACGATCACCCGCGACGTCGCCTCGATCGCGCCGCACCCCAAGAAGGTGATCAACGTGTACTACGAGCTCGACCCGACGTACTACTCGCTCACGAGTACGACCTTCGTCGGTTCGCTCTTGAAGTCGCTGGGACTGGTGAACATCGCCGACGCGCAGTCCACCAGCGCGGACGCGGGCTACCCCCAGCTCAATTCGGAGTACATCATCAGCTCGAATCCCCAGTTGATCCTGCTCGCCGATACCAAGTGTTGCCAGGCCTCGGCGGCGACGCTCGCCCAACGCCCGGGCTTTTCGAGCGTGAGCGCGGTCGTACACCACCACGTGGTGGGCCTCAACGACGACGTCGCCTCGAGGTGGGGACCACGGCTGGCGGTGCTGATGAACCGGCTCACCGACGCGGTGCGCACAGTGCTGCACGACCAATCCCTCTGGGGATGATGGCGTGACCAACCCACCGACGAGACGGCGCGTGGCGATCGTGGCGCTGTGCACCCTCGTGGCGCTGTGCGCCAGTGTCGTCGGTGGGTTGGTCATCGGTCCCACGCCGATGGGCGTGGGACGGGTGGTTGGCGACCTGTTCAGCCACGTGGGTCTGGGCCACAGCACGTTGAGTCCGTTGCAGTCCACCATCGTGTGGCAGCTGCGCGCTCCGCGCCTGGTCCTCGGCCTCCTGGCCGGGGCCATGCTGGCCGTGGCGGGTGGCACCTACCAGGGGGTGTTCCGCAACCCGCTCGCGGACCCGTACCTGCTGGGCGTCGCCGCGGGGGCGGGCCTCGGTGCGACCTTCGCGATCGTCAACGTGGGCGGCGGGGTCGCGACGCCGACCTGGACGCCGCTGCTCGCCTTCGTCGGGGCCATGGTCGCGGTGCTGGTCACCTGGCTGCTCGGCGGGCACGGGCTGCGCTCGAACGCCTCGACGCTGATCCTGGCCGGCGTCGCGGTGTCGTCGCTACTCACCAGCGTGCAGACCTACCTGCAACAGTCGTCGTCCAATTCGATCGCGCGCGTCTACATCTGGCTGCTCGGTTCGCTGGCCACCGCCAACTGGCACACGGTGGATATGGTGCTGCCCTACGTCGTGGGCTGCGTCGCGGTCTGCGTGGCGGCGGGGCGCGCCCTCGACGTGATGAGCGTGGGCGAGAACGAGTCGCGCTCGCTCGGTCTGCCGGTCCAACGGGTGCGACTCATCGTCGTGGCGGCATCCTCGCTCGGCACCGCGGCGGTGGTCTCGGCGGTCGGGCTGATCGGCTTCGTGGGCATCATCGTCCCGCACATCGTTCGCCTGCTGGTGGGAACCTCGTACCGCCGGATCCTGCCGATCTCGGTGGCCTTCGGTGCCGCGTTCCTCGTGTTCTCGGACACGATCGCGCGCACGGTGCTCGCACCGTCCGAATTGCCAATCGGGGTGGTGACCGCGCTCGTGGGCGCACCGGTGTTCGTGGTCATCTTGAACCTGCGTCGTCGGGTGCTGCAATGACTGCCGTGCGGGTACGCGAGTTGAGCGTGCGCGTCGGTTCGACGCTCTTGCTCGATGGTGTGTCGCTCGACATCGAGGCAGGTACCTGGTGCACCATCGTGGGACCCAACGGGGCCGGCAAGACGACGCTGGTCGAGTCCGTCGCGGGACTGCGACGGCCCCACGCGGGCTCGATCAGCATCGGCGGCCAGCCCCTGGCTTCGCTCAGCGAGCGCCAGCGCGCGCGCGCGGTCTCGCTCGTGCCCCAGCACCCCGAGGTGCCCGCGGGCATGAGCGTGCTCGACTACGTGTCGCTCGGGCGCACGGCGCACCACGGACTGTTCCGCTCGGCGAGCGCGAGCGATCGCGCGGTCGTCGACTCGGTGCTCAAGCGCCTGGCGCTCGACCCGTTCGCCGAGCGCGACGTCCTCACCCTGTCCGGCGGCGAGCGCCAGCGCATGGTGCTCGGTCGCGCTCTGGCCCAGTCGACGATGGTGATGGTGCTCGACGAGCCCATTACGGGTCTGGACCTGCGCCACCAGATGGAGCTGCTCGAGCTGCTCCGCACCGAGGTCAACGAGTGCGGGCTCACCGTCGTGGCGACACTGCACGACCTCACGCTCGCGGGTCAGTTCGCTGACCGGCTCGTCTTGTTGGATCGCGGGCGCGTGGTGCTCGACGCGAGTGCGGCCGAGGTCGTGCGAGCGCCTGAACTGGGCGAGTGCTACGGCATGAAACTGCGCGTCGTGGACATCGACGGGGCCGACGTTGTGGTGCCCGTGCGCTCCTAGCGGAAGTCCTCCTGGAGCGCATCGAGCTCGGCCGCGCCCGGGCACAACTCCGACAAGGGCAACTTGATGAGGCCCTGGGCGGGCGTGTTGCCCATTTCGTGCAGCGTCTGGGCCGACTCGTCGACGTAGAGCAGACCGGTGACGATCTCACCCCTCGTCTGGCGCTCGCGGATGTACTCCTCGACGCGCGAGCGGTCGTGGGGGTCGTAGTCCTCGGGCACCGAGCGGAACCGCACGATGCTGCCGTCGTGCATGGGCACGACGCGGGTGCCGTCGCTGGGAATCGACGCCTGGATCTCGCGCCGCATCGGCACGAAGTCCGCGACCACCTCTTTCACCTCGTGTTCGCGCATGAACCGGTAGCTCTTGGTCGAGCCCTCGTGATCGTTGAAGGTCACGCACGGCGAGATCACGTCGATCAGCGCCAGTCCGTTGTGCGCGACCGCCGCCTTCAGGATCGGGATCAGCTGCTCCTTGTCGCCCGAGAAGCCGCGCGCCAGGAAGGTCGCGCCCATGGAGAGTCCCAGCATGATGGGGTCGATGGGCGCGATGATGTTGGCGTCGCCCTTCTTCGGGCGCGTGCCGATGTCGGCCGACGCCGAGAGTTGTCCCTTGGTGAGTCCGTAGACGCCGTTGTTCTCGATGACGTAGACCATCTTCACGTTGCGTCGGATCGCGTGGGCCATGTGGCCGAGCCCGATCGACAGTGAGTCGCCGTCGCCCGAGATGCCGAGGTAGGTGAGCTCGCGGTTCGCGGCGTAGGCCCCGGTCGCGATGGTGACCATGCGGCCGTGCGCCGAGTTGAAGCCGTGGGCCCCGCGTACGAAGTAGGTCGGCGTCTTGGACGAGCAGCCGATGCCGCTGAGTTTGGCGATCATGTGCGGAGGCGTCGACAGCTCCCAGAAGGTGTGGGTGATCGCCGCGGTGACCGAGTCGTGTCCGCAGCCCGCGCACAGGGTCGACATCGCGCCCTCGTAGTCACGGATCGTGAGGC